>Ga0209914_1001261_pt1 | contig 26672 bp, 39 predicted proteins | sample ThiBiot_500_plan_FD_183949 | JGI IMG/M metagenome (GOLD analysis project Ga0209914, IMG submission 183949) | Wastewater bioreactor microbial communities from Cape Town, South Africa - Thiocy_cont_500_plan (SPAdes) | ecosystem: Engineered > Bioreactor > Thiocyanate-remediating > Anaerobic-Aerobic...
ACCGTGGTGGCGAGCTCAGTCGTCGCCCTCATCGTCCGAGTCGAATCCCACGCACTCGAACGATGAGATCTCCGAGGCCTCTGCGACCAACATCTCGGACGATGAGGGCGACGACTGAGCTCGCCACCACGGTCGCCGAGCGCGGCCAGGAGATGGCGAGTGCACACACACACCAATGCAATGCACCGCGTTGGTTCCTCCGATGCATCGATCGATCGACCGATCGATCGATGCATCGGAGCGGAGGTGTCGCTACGCTTCTTGGTGATATTGCCTGTGCGCCCGAAGCAGGCAGTGGCTCCTGCTGTCGCGCTTCCTCCTCCCTCCTGTTGTCCGTGGAAGTCTTACCCGCTCCTTCTGACTCCTCCTTCTCTACTCCTCCTCTCTTCCTCTTCTTCTTGTCTGCCTCTTGTCTGCCTCTTTCGTGTACAATACAACGCTTGATTCGCACACCCACGGCGACGGCGTGCTGCCGGAGTGGGGAGTTAGAAACGCCGCTTCGCCATACCCCGGAGCAAAGGGTGCGCGCGAGCCTGCGACTGCTCGATGCTTTCCCGCGCTTTTGTCCAACCGTTGCGCGCGCGTCCGTGCGGTTGATTGCGGCTCACTCCTTCATCATCGTCTTCATCATCATCATCCTCATCCTCTTCCCGCTGCCTCATCCAGCTCTCCTCTCACTGCTAGGGATGGATGTCATCGACGCAAGTGCTTCGCCAACGGCGAATGCTGGGCCGCAGACGCCCAAGAGCGCCAAGAACGCCAAGAAACGAGGTCGCTGGGCGCTCGGTGCCGAGTCGGCCGTGGGCGAGTTCTCCAAGCGTGCGCGCCACTCGCTTAGCACCCTGTGCACTCTTCGCAGTACGTGACGACGACGGCGACCACGACCACCATGATCAACAACCAGACGCTCAGTCCTCCTGCGCCATTGCGCACAAACTCTCGCTAACGTTGACTGGCTTGCTTGATGGAATCAGACTCACCCGCCAAGAAGCAAACGCCGCGTGGTGAACATTGCGACATCAGCAACATGACGGCCGCTGAGCTTCACGCCGAGCTCGAGGCCATGGCGCAACAAGAGAACGAGCAGATGCAGCGCGCGTCGGCCGCGTCGTTCATGTCGCCCAGCAAGCTCTCAGCGCCGGTTTCGAGCCCGGCCGCGTCGCCGCTCACTCGCTCGCTCGCCAACGACGAGCAGCAGACCGCCAGTCCCTCGAAGCAGTCCTTCAAGCCATCGGCTCGTGCTGGTATCCCCAAGCGCAACACGCCAGTACAAGCTCGTCAGTTCCGCAAGACCCCCAGCGCCATGGACTTTTCCACGGTATGTCCACAGGCGCCGCCATCATCAAGGTCGAGCGTGGGGTTGCTCGCTATCTCTCACTCTGATCTAACCGTTGGCTGGGTGTCGTTGCTGTTGCTGGTCATGATGGTGGCGATAGTTGCAAGAGAGCAGCACTCCGACCTCGAATGCAGGAAGCATCGCCTCTCGAACTCGTAGCCGCGCACGTGGTTCGCGCGACGAGCAGCAACCCGCTCCCGAGACGCCGTCGGCCTCGGACCGCATGGCGTCGCTGCGTGGCGTCGCAACCGCCTCAGCCGCATCTCTCGTGTCTCGCACGTCGTCCATCACGTTGAGTCTTCGTTCGGTCGCCAACAATGTGAGCAACACCGACTTGTCTCAGCTCCTCGTACGCTATCGCTCACTCTCTCTCTCTCGCTTGCTCGTGCTAATGGAATGAATTTGGCTCTCGCTCTCTCTCTCTAGACTCCTCGAACCTTGAACGCACTCAAGGAAGTGAGTGGCTCGGTGCGCATCAAGCGCAACAAGCTCATGGACGATATCCGCAACATCAGCGATTCATTGCGCCGCCGAGCGGGCGATGACCTCGACCTCGTCGATGATGCTGCGTCGGCCTCGTCAGCTACTCTCGTCGGACCGCGCCATCTCTTTGGCCAGCCGCTCCATGTCGTCATGCAACGACAGCAAGCCTTTGCGCATGGTCTCGCGCCCGACGCCGAGCCGTACGAGGTCGCCGCGGCGGCCGAGCACTTGCTCGACCCCGAGCTCGCGAGCCTCGAGGTGCCGGCCGTGCTGCACTACGCCTCGGAGCTCATTCGCGAGCGCTACCTCCATTCGGTCGGCTTGTTCCGTCTCTCGGCCGCGCACGCCGTCATCAACCAGGTCGCGAGCGCCATCGACTCGAGCACTGACAGCGGCAAGGCCGAGATCCTCGCGCAACGCGATGCCAACGTCATTGCCTGCATCGTCAAGAAGTGGCTGCGTGAGCTGCCGGCGCCGCTCTTGTGTCCGGCTGACAAGTGGCTCGCGATCGCCGACTCAGTCGGATCGCTCACCAACGTCGTCTCGTCCGAAGCCCAGCAGGAGCAGGAGGAGCACGCGTCGGACGAGAGCCCGATCGTGCCCGTGTTGCGTGAGGCGATCGCTGGACTGCCCGAGCACAACCGCAACGTGCTGCGCGAGATCCTGGTGCTCGCCAAGGCGCTCTCGCTCAACGCGCACGTCAACAAGATGACCACCTGCAACCTGGCCACGGTCATTGCGCCCAACCTGCTCTACAGCAGCGATCCGTTCTTCAGCTCGGCCAACATCACGGTCGTCAACACGCTCGTCGAGACCATCATGAACCACGCCGACCTGCTCTTCCCCGAGCGCATGGCGCAGATCAACTTTGTCGTACTGCCATCGCCCAACTCCTCGTCGTCCGTCTGCGAGCCGGCCTTGGCTGCCGAGCAGCAGCAGCAGCAGCCCGAGGAGCCATCGCAGCCCGTCGAGACAATCGAGCCTGAGGCTCCTGTCGAACCATCGAACGAGTGAGCCATCTCTCCCTCTCATGTCGTCTCTCTCTCTCTCGCGAGCGCCACTCTCTTGTATGCGTTGGAGTTTCATCGTGTTGTACACTGTGAGATCGCCACGCCATACTCCACGATCGGCTCCACACCCTCAGCCTCATTAGACAAGTCTCAACTCAACAGCAACTTGGTTGCCGTTGTTGCCATTGTTGCATGTACAATACTCCTCCTTACTAGTTGCTCAGATTGTTAGTCACTCGATAGCTCCACTGGATCGTCCTCGGTTTCATCTGTACCAGTCAGTCACTGTAGTCTATGCGTTCGTGTCTAATACAGATCTCGATCGAGTATGACACTCCAGCTTCAATTCTCTCTCGCTTGCATTGCTCTCGATCAGCACAAGTGCCAATAATCTCGACCCTCTTGCCAGTTCATCGATGCCAGATTCGCATCGAACTCTCCGGTACTACTGCGATCCAATCCAACGCTACCCAATCATGACGAAAAACTCCAGTCAACATCGAGCAACCACTACCATGCTGACTCGAGTCTTCGCACCATATCGCGACTGGTAGGCGGGCCTCACGAAAGTGCACCACTGGCAGCGAGAGTCGGTTGTCATGGTCGTAGTATGGCGTGCCGATCTTGCTCGGGTCGACGTCGCAGAAGCCATGCACTCGACTCGCTCGAGCCTCACGCGAGAGGCACATAAAGAACTTGCGGCCATCCTTGCCAGCGTTCCAGATCGTGATTCGTGCATCGGCCGGGAGATGCTCGAGTATCTGGCGCTCAAAGTGCTGCGCCTTCTCCTCCATCAGCCGGCCACGAGAGATCGCCTTGCTGGTGGCACTCGGGTGATGCCGGTAGAGCAGCAGCGCCTCCGGCACGACGGCGAGTTTGCCGCCAAGCGCCAAGTGCTGATGATAGAAGATCATGTCCTCAGGGCAGTTCGGGAACCGCTCATCGTACGCTTCTCAATCATGACAGCGAGAGGTCAGTCACGTACGAGGCTGTCTTGACTCGTGTTCGTGTGGGCATGGCAGTACCTCCGACTCGCTCAAAGGTCGCTCGCGACATGAACCACGTCGGCTGAGCAACTGTCACCTCACGGAACTGCTGCCATACGCGCTGTTCGGGCGTCAGCGAGTTGTGCCATTCCGTGTATCGCGGCGTCGCGCCTTCGGGTGTTCGTTCAAAGTGGCATCCAATGATGCACGGCTCCTCGATCGTTCGAGCAAGAGCGAGCTTGACACAATCGATTCAATCAACCAATGCTCGCGCGCATGAGATAACTCTCGTTCCCTGTGTGCGTACTTGTTGGGAGAGCCGATCCGGCTTCATTACATCGTCGGCATCGAGGAAGCACAGATACTCGCCCGAGCTGCATCGAGCCACACGCATCAATCAGATGCTGCTGGCGCGCGACTTGCGGTGGCCACACGAACCTCTGCTCAATCGCACGGTTCTTAGCAAAGCCACATCCTCGTCCGTTCGATCCGTCATTCGAACGATACACGACCGAGATCGAATGCTCCTCGAACGCCCGACGCCAACGCTCGATCACGAGCTCCGAGCGATCCTACATTGCGCGAGAGAATCAACCGACCAGTCCCGAGTGACATCGTCCTTGACATGCAACATACAGTGCTGCGATCATTGTACAGAGACACTTGCACTCGACCTCGGTGGCGTTGTGTGGCAATCGAGTGTAGACATTCATCGAGCCATGGCTCGGCATTGTGCACTGGAATGATGATCGAGATCGATGGCACTCGATCGTCGGTCGCTGCTTCGATGAGGCTCCACTCGCATACACTGCACGATACAGCGATATCTGGCTGCACCGCGGCACTTTCACTCGTGATTTGAGCCACTTCAGCGGGTATCGTAGCTCTTGTTGTCGGTGGTGAGATCGTGGCGGTCTTCTGTCGTTTGCTATCGGCTCGCTCCTGTTGCTTGCGGAGCCGTCGCTTGGCACGAAGCGATAGCGTCGGGGCACCGACATCCACGTGATGCTGCGGCTGTTGTTGTTGTTGTTGATCCTGCAGTTGAGGTTCTTGTGGTACCTCTGGCACATGGCTCGAGTGCTCGCCAGCTGCTGCCATGCTCGACGAGGCCATCACGAGAGTGAGGACGTGATGGTGTCACTGTTCTTAATCGTGTGCGCATCAAAGAACAGTAACTCCCTCCCTCTCACGAACCATCATCGTCATTGCTTTGGTGGCGCGATGGAGAGCACGCTCTTGGCGTATTGACGATGAAACGAATGATCGGTAGTAATGGGAGCACCGCTATGCGACGTCGGTGGACTCATGCATGGATGAATCGATGGGGCTTGATGGTGGCCGTGTTGGTGGTGCTCGCCATGTCGAGCAGCGCCATCCTGTGGCTGCGGCTCCAGTCGGCCGAGCTCGATCTCCCCGACCTCGTGGAGCTCGATACCGATCCCTATCCACTGCGCAAAATGGTGCCCGAGGTCAAGACGGCTGTCGATGCCATGGCACGTGGTGCCAGGGCTCTGCCGCCATACCGTGCCTTGACTCGCTTGGGCGATGACGACGACATGGTGCTCGAGACCGACCGCGAGTGGCTGGGCGTCATGCGGGACTCCAAGATCATTGGTGCTCGGTGGTTGGACCGTGGATTCTCGCCCAAGTATGTGGCATTGCTCGAGAGTGGCCACCAAGTTGTATTGAAGCCTGCGCTCGAAGAGGAGCTGCTCGAGCAGCGTATCTATCTGCAGACCATCGACTTTTATCGGTATATTGAGATCTCTCGCACGCTCGGGCAATCACGAGAAAGAGAGATATCTCTCAATCATACTCAAGCTATGATCGATCGTTGATAGAATCAATATCACTATTCGAAGTGGCAAGCGGGCTGGTCTGGTCGATGTTCGATTCGCGCAAGGTACGCCAGCAATCAACGAATCGAGGGAGAGCTCCCAGTGATGTGTTGGCTGCGCGAACAGGTTGGGCCGAAGTGGCAGCCTATCACTTGGACCGAGTGCTGGGCCTCAACAGGAAGCCGCCGGTCACTGGCCGCGTGCTCACGAACCATGAGTTCTATCAATTCAACGACACGGACGTTGGCAGACGAAGGCGCAACGCCAACACGTACAATGTCAGTGTCGCTGTGCTGCCCTGGATGGGAGAGCTCGAGCGCTATCTGCCTGCGCTGAGTTCCTACGGCAAGGCAAGTACCGGGAGCGATCCAACACGGTAGCCTCGCAGTGATCTCATTCTTCATATCGCTTGTGCACTCGAGTAGGTACTGCTGCAACAAGCGCCATTCCCGTCGACGACCAAGGCATCTCGATGGAAGACTCTGCGAGAGATCAGTGACACGCTGGTGTTCGACTACTTGAGCGACGGTACGTGTGATGCCGCCTCACGTGTGATGCCGCCTCACCTCTCGATGATGACGATGATGATGACGACTCACGTCAATCCAATAGATCACGATCGAAAGCGCTCGCAGAATTGGAAGTCTGGTGCTGGCAAGCGACTACTGCTGTGGGATAGTGGATTGGCTTGGTTGCATGGGCCCGAGACTCGTACGTCGCTCGCCTCGCAACATCATCGATTGACAGTGACGCGAGCATGAGCAGGTCCCGTGTGTGCCGAGATACTCTGTGGGCCACTACGCTGGTATGAACCTCGAGACGACGATGTTGGTGGGGCCGTCAATATCAATGGCACATCAAACAACGACACGGCCGTGCTGCTCAATCGACTCGATGGCGACAATGATCGCTCCGCCGACCAGTCTCGAATCAACACCTCGGGTCCAATGAATTGTACCAAGATCTGCCGCTTCTCGAACTCCACGATCCAGAAACTACGAGCTTGGAACGAACACAAGAGTACGCAAGATGCTTCCACGTCTGTACAGTACAAGAATCGACAATGGCCGCTCATCTCATCAACACAGGTCGCCGTGAGTGGCTGGGTCAGCGATTGGTACAACACATGGCTGACGACCCGCTGTATCCTGTATTTAACTTGGGTACGCCAGCAGCACATTTGAGCTGCCTCGCTCTTCGATGCCTGACACCCACCACACGCTCAGGCTACTACTATCCGTTCCCTGTCGGCAACATCACCAAGCTGCCGGTACGTGGCATGCTCGAGTCTTCAAGTGGTGTGCACTCATCAGCCGCCTCGCTATCGTGAACAGACCGCACCCAAGGCGCACTTCCTTGTCGACAACTTCATCAAAGGCATGAACAAGAAGGCCACTCGGCTGTTAGCACACGTCGATCACGTACGCCATTTGTGCCACACGCCTTGTTCTTCGTTCTTATGACCAAGAATCACCGATCGATCGCGTGATTGTAGTGTATCGCCACGTACGGAGAGGAGCAAGTGCTGTTCTAGTGGTTGCTGTGGTGCTTCTTGGCAGGTGCTACTCCAGAGTCCAGACCAACCCAGCACACATGTATATTTAACGGTCTCTATCTATTGACGGACACAATAACGACAACGACGACGACGGTCGGGCGAGTATACCATCAATACACACGTCCAGCTGTGATGCGCACGCTACGAACCTTTCGCGCCCGCTCGGTGCCAGGACCTCCAACCCACAGCGACACGCCGGACCCGTGATGGCAGACGCGCCTCCCCCGGCCCGCTTGCTCCTCCGTCGTACCTGAATGGCTCCAATCTCGAAGGGGGGTACCGGGGGTAATTTTTCGCAGCGATGAGGAGGTGTGTTCGGCGTGGGGGGTTACTTAGTCAGTGCTGCCTATTCAGAAGGGTTGCGGTGAGGTTGGGGGTCGAGGTCGACAGTGGTGGTTCAGTCTGTTGCTCGCTCTCTGCTCTTCACTACTCTCTCTCTCGCACTCTCCCAGACTCCGTGGTTGGATAGCGAGGTGCTGCTTCACTACCTCCAACCGCGCGACCTCGACCACTTGTTGTCAATCTCGTTTGTGTGTGTGTACGTGTAGGTGTGTGCGTGCGTGTGTGTGCGGGGTGATTGGTGGTCGAGGGGGGAGAGAGATTGGTTGTATGTTGTGAGTCGTTGACACGATTGGCACATCGATCGATCGAACTCGCTCACTCGCTCATATGTGTGAGCGTGCGTGTATGTGATCCCTCGATATCGCCTTGAAGATACTCGTGTGAGTGAGTGTGTGCACGTGTGTGTACAGCGAGACAGAGATACGCGCGCGCTACAGCGTAGTTGGTGGTGATTCTGTGAGTCGCATTCGAGCGATTGGGACACGGCATGGCGTTCGCCAAGCTTCGAGCCTTGGCGACCAAGGGCGGCGGTGGCGGTAGTAGCTCGGTATCGCCGCCGCCCAAGGCCACCGTTAGCGGTCCGATACGAGTCAAGAAAGCCATGGGCTACGATCCCGACCTCGGGTTCTACGGCCTGTCGCCCGAGTGGGAGGCACAGATCAACTCTAACGGCATCACCAAGGACGACATCAAGCAGCAGGAGCACTCGGCCATCATACTCAAGTGTCTCGAGTTCCAAGAGGGCTACCACAAGGGCACCGCCAACGCGCCACCGGTGGCACTCGGTGCCGCCACCGCCACCACCACCTCCGCGGCGTCGGGCTCGCCTGCCGGCAGTCGCAAGTCGGTGCGGCCGCCGCGACCCATCATCGCCGCCAACATGCCGCAGCCGCCGAACAAGTCGCTGCCCTCGGTGCCGCCTGGCACCAAGACCCATCCTCCCAAGGCGCTGCCGGCCGTACCGGCCGGTGGCACCGCGGGCGCCGCCTCGGCTGGCCCGCCGCCTCCCGCGAAGCCGGCTCCGATCCTGCGACAGCCGCCGACGTCGCAGCGGCCGGCGCCCAGGCCTCGTGAGAAGTCCGCGCTGCTGCCGACCAACTCGCCGTTCCTGCGCTCCGACAGCATGGACGCCTCGTCGTTCGCGTCGAGCAACGATGCAACGTTGCCGACCGACTCGTTGATGGGCTCGACGCTCGCCGATCACAGCCTCGAGGACTTTGAGGCAGACGCCGAGGTGAGCGCCTACAACGACGAAGCCAACGAGTACGCCGCCGCCGCGTATGCCGAGGACGACAAGGCCGAAGGCGAGGGAGTTTACAACGATACCGAGCTGATCGCGTCTGGCGACCATCAAGACGACGATCCGTACGACGACGAGCAGCTCATGTCGCCTCGCGATATCGACGATCAACAGCTCATGTCGCCTCGCGATATCGACGAGGATCAACTGCTGTCGCCGCGCGATGGGCACGATCAGTTCGTGTCGCCGCGCGATGGAGACGATCAATGGCTGTCGCCGCGCGATACCGACGACTCGTGCGCCACGGACCATACGCACACCAGCATCACGACGCCGCGCGATGCCGACGGCACTGAATACTACGAAGCGATGGATGAGGAGCAGCACGAGTCGAGCGCGGACGATGGAACCAGCACACACGAGGCGATTGGCACCGAAGAAGGCATCACCACGACCACACCCACGAGCACAATCGATGAGGAAGCCACATCGTATGGCACCGAGGAGCCACCACACAAGCAACCGTTGCGTGGAGCACCTGCACCTGCACCTGCAACCGCACCTCGACCGGGTACTGACACATCCCACGATGAGAAGCCAATCGCACAAGCAATGGCACTATCACCTCGAGCAGTCGCAGTGGAGTCGAAGGCACCGGCAGCAGCCTCATCACAATCGCTCGCAGAAGCATCACCATCATCACCATCACCATCCATTATCACCACTCCAGTATCATTTAGTGCAGCGCGTAGATCATTCCTTCGTGGTGACTGTAGTACCCCCACCTCTACCACCACCACCACCTCTAACACACTATCGCCGTCGGCACCGTCACTATCACCATCGATGCAAGCAACCTCACCTCGCACTCCCTCTCCACCTCCACCATCGGAGATTCTAACTGCAGTCGATGTGTGTGATTCCTCAGCTCGACCTCCCAAGCCGATGCCCGCCAAGCCACCGCCAGTGCCAGTAGGCAAGGACAATCCCGCGGTTCCGACCAAGATGCCCACGCGACCCACGGTTCCGCGTCCGGTCCAGCAGCCAGCTGCTGTGGCGGCAACAGCACCGCCGCCGCAAAAGTACTCGTTCCAACAAGCTCGTCCTACCCACCATGCCCAACAACGCCTTTCGATCTCGGCCTCCAAGTCGCCTGTAGCAACGACACCAACACCTACACTGACACCGACACCGACACCGACACCGACACCGACACCGACACCGACACCGACACCGACACCGACACCGACACCGGTACCAACAAGCCTTATGCCACCTCCTGTACCGTCGGCACCAAAGCCAACCACTCCTCGCAAACCCATCCCAAGCACTCCCAACAAGCCAGCCGCCGCCCTAACGGCCACCAAGGCACCCACTCCCAACAAGCCAGCCAAGCCCCCGATGCCTGCAAAGCCCGCCACAATGATGCAACCCAAGACCGCTGCTAAGGCTCGACCGGCCGTAGCAGCATCGCGTCCGGATACAACGCACGTAGCGCGCCGACCTGCTGTCGATCAAACTGCAGGTACGACCTCGAACCAACAGTGTCTTCTCGTGAACCACGAGCACAATGTGCCTGATGACAGCGTGCGCTCACGTGAACGCTTGCTTTCACAGCCTTGTCATTGATTGTTAGCCACGAGAACCCCAAGAAGCGCTTCAAGGACATGGAGCCCATCGGCCAAGGGTACACTCGTCTGACGTAGATGGTTTCCGGCGCTACGCGACTCACCGCGAACGTAATGCAGGGCGTCGGGAACGGTTTACAAGGCCAACGATACTGTGCGCAGGCAAAAGGTCGCCATCAAGGAGATGCGCACGAACGACAAACTCAACCAAGACGGCACGCTCTTGATGGAGATCGAGTTCATGCGCCAATGCAACCACGAGAACATTGTCAACTTTATCGACTCGTACCTGGTCTCATCGTCGCTATGGGTCGTGATGGAGTTTGTCGACGGCTGCAACCTGTGCGACCTCACCGGCATCTTCCCGACCATGAAAGAGTCAGTGATCGCTCGCATCGCTCGTGATGTACGACGAGTCACACCCTCGACTCGAGTGTCAAGCTTTGTTCCTGCACAACTGACAGGCGGCCTTTCTTGGACGTGTCGTGTGTAGATTCTACGTGCGCTGGAGCATATGCACGGTCAAAAGCTCGTTCATCGCGATATCAAGAGCCAAAACGTCATGATCAGCGTAAATGGCGATGTGAAGATCAGTACGTATTCAATGAGACTCGCCGCTGTCGTGCTCGCGATTGCCTCTAACCACCGTGTTTGTGAATAGCCGATTTTGGCCTTGGAGCCAGACTTGCTTCTGAGGCAGACAAGCGCAAAACGAAGATTGGCGTACGTACTCACGCGAGCTCAATGCAATCGCTGCGCACCTCTTCTAACGACGTCCGATCTGACTATGCAGACGCCCCTATGGATGGCACCCGTACGCTTGCAATATTCCGTTGTTGCGTCGGTTGAATGATTGGAATTTACTCATCATCATCATCATCGTCGTCGTCGGTGCAGGAGGTGATCCAACAAACGGCTTATGACTACAAGATTGACATTTGGAGTCTCGGTGTGATTTGCGTCGAGATGCTCGATGGCGCACCGCCATATGTCGACCTACCACCCCTCAAGGTACGACCAACAATCACTTGCGCTAGCAATCAAACAAACATAATCTCATTCTGCTCGAGCCCATGCTTGAATTGTGTGTTTGGCACGACAGGCGTTGTTCAAGATTTGCTCCGAAGGAATCCCAGCGCCACTCAACGCTTCCAAGATGTCTCCAGAGTTCAAGGACTTCCTGGCGCAGTGTACTAAGATGAATCCCGATGAGCGCGCGAGCGCTTCTGCACTACTGCAAGTACGGTTGCCTCGCGATACTGAACCATCGTGTGGAATGGTGCGTCGCTAATGCAGTCACTCTTTTCACGCGTGAAATCTTAGCACCCATTCTTGAGCAAGATCGGCCCCAAGAAAGAGCTCCAACGAATGGTCAAGGAGGAGCGAAAGGCAGCGCCAGTCTTTGTGACCGAGGCACCAGTAGTCGAGGAGTACTGAGAGAGTACTCCCATACTGGCTGGCTCCTGGCGCACTCGTTATCAGAGCCATCAGTGCCCTCACTGCTCTTGCTTGTTCTCTCTCTCTCGCTTGCATCGTCACTGATCATCGTTTCATCGTCCTCTTCCTCGATTGATTGACGTCGTTGTGCGAGATTGATCATACCATACGTTGTACAAACACACGCATCTCTAGCTTGCTTGCTTGATTGTCCCTCCTTTCAGTGCTTACTCCGTCTGCACCGTCACATTTTCCACGTCTTTTTCATCAAGACCTTGAGTCATATAAACACCGCGGTTGTTCAGAGTTGTTTCTTTACACCAACTTTGAGAGCACCCAAGAGAGAGAGAGAGAGAGAGAGACGTCATTTGCTCACTGCGGTGGCACGAGAGCGCCGAGGCGAGTAAGTTCAGCAAGGACTTGAACGGCAACCTGATCAGGCTCAGCGGATTCGACATCAATCGCCATGTTGGCTGAGAAGTCATCTTGCGCTCCAGGAGATGGCATCTCCAATGTATCGAGTTGTGATTGCAACAGAGAAGGCGGCATGAAGTGGCCTCCTGCACGGCTGCGCTGCTCGAGGCGCTCGACGAGAACCTCGCATCGCGCATGTAGCACACAGAACAGCACCAAAGGTCGTGCGGTCTCGGAGTGCAGCTCATCGGCACACCAAGACGTGAGCGTGTCGCGGTATCTTGCCTTCAAGGCTGAGCACGCGAGAACCAAGGCCTTGTCGCCCGTAACATCTCGTTCGCGGTACGCTTGCGCCATGTGTGCAGCCAAGAGAGCGAGCCACTCGCGACGATCATCATCATTCAGCGGTATACCTTGTGGCATAGAGTCTCGATCAGCACGCGCGATCTTGTTTGTGATGTTTCTACGCACTCCCACCTTGCGAACATACCACTCGACATCTTTGCCACGTTCTCTTTGGGATGGAAGGCATCGGCATCCGAGAATCGACACCGCAACGCCTTCGCGACTGCCTCGCCACACGTGCTCTTGCCGGCCCCCGATACTCCCATCATCACCACGATCGGGAACACCTCGCTCCGAGACATGGTAGTCAATCTCCAACTGCCACCCTCGACGCAACACCCAAGACGAGAACAAACAACAACAACGACGACGAGAATATCATCGTCAGTGATCGAATCGATGAATGTAAGAACAGCGGGTAATGATGGGTCATAGTAAAGCTCATCCACTCTACCTCGCTCGAGGTACTGTTCTTCTCGTCGATCGGTCTCACATCTCATTCATCATTCGTTCGCGTTCATTGGTCATTGTCTCGTTTTCTTGGTAGCGTGCGCGTGTGTGCTCGTGTGTGAAGAAATGCCTCCGGGACGTAAGGTCGAGCCAGCAGCTTTGACAGGGCCCGAGAAGTGGCTTGGAGTGCCGGTGAAGATGCGCGCTTCGATCGCAGATGCCTTGAGCGGAGGCACGGGGAGCTTGCTCGCGTGTGCGACGCTGCAGCCGCTCGATGTCATCAAGACGCAACAGCAGCGAGCGTGGACCAAGAGAACATCGTATGTCGGTGATGGGATGGATCGATCTCGTGTTGTTACGTGATGATTGAGAGAGGGAGCTTGCATCGACAGGATGGCGACCGTCGTGCAGGAACAACTCGCCAACGGCGGAGTGCGCAGTCTGTGGAGAGGTCGGTATCTCGCCAGTGTGAACGCTTCTCGCGATGAACCATGATACTGACGGAACGAGAGATGCTTGATCTACAAGGTTTGAGTGCGACCTTGTTCCGAACACTGCCCGGTACATCGTTGTACTTTACGATACTGCATCGACTCTCGCGAGCCTTCCCGCAAGCGAACAACACGTACAAACCCCTCGACCTCGCACGACCTGCCCCGAGATCGAGAATACCAATACCATTGAACGACTGACTGGCGTGCTTGAATCACTTGTTGACTGACTGCCTGCCAGCCACCTCGGCTCGCTGTTGATTGCTGGCACGGGCCGCGCAACCATGGTCGTCACCTTGATGCCATTCACGGTGCTCAAGACGCGAATGGAGGCCGGTCGTGAAGGCTACCACTCGCTTCGAGCTGGCTTGAGCACCATGCTGTTCAAAGATCGATTTACAAGTATGCCACCAGAGGTGTTGGTGGTTGGGATTTACGCTCGAGAGTATTGACGCATCGGTGTGATCGTAGGTATGTACAGTGGCCTCACGGCTACCGTGCTGCGAGATGCCCCCTTCTCGGCGCTGTACTTTATGATCTACTCCTCGTTGAAGAGGAACGTCATCACGCCTGATCTGCCTCAATCGCTGCCGATGCCGGTCGTACACTTTGGAGTTGGTACGCCTTACGAGCTGGGACACCGATCATTGCCTGCTGCTGTTGCGTGTGCCTCTGATCCTTGGTGCAATCGTCGCAGGAGTTACGGCTGGCGTTATCGCGACTGCGTGTACCATGCCACAAGATGTCATCAAGACCCGATTGCAACTGCAAAGTAGTAGCACCACAACTGCAGCTGCTGCTGTTATTGCATCGGGTACGAGTAATGCGTCGTCGAGTCTTCCAGGACCTCTTCGACACGCCAAGACGCTGCAGACACTTCTCGAAATCTGGAATGTACGTCGCAGATCGTGTACGTGTCAGGGGAGAATGCATTACTCACAGCCACACGCTGGTGTAGGTACAAGGGCTGCGGGGACTCTTTCGTGGCTTTCCAGCGCGGGCTCTCCGTAGAAGCTGCGTGGCTGCCATCACATGGTACGCGATGCCGACGACCTCACCTCGTCATCAATACGCGACATACACTGACCTTCAATGCTGCAGGACGACGTATGAGGAGGTTGTTCGTGGATACCGTAAGATTCTAAAGGTCGAGGCTGTGTAGATGCGCAAGAGCATCACGACAGCCTCCTCTTGAATATCATTCACAAACCTACGACCGACCGACAGGATCTCGTCGGTGCGTGTGTATTTTGTGGATCGGGCGCCTTCTGAGGTGCACGACATATGCACACAGGAGATGTTGGTAGAAGCGCTCTCTACGTGGTGTAGCGCGCTGCGTCTCCGAGGGAACTACACCCGGTTGTAGTCGGCGGCGCCATTCGGGAACATGAACGGAGCAGGAGCCGATGCCGGTGCGGCAGAGTACATTCCTGGTCGCATGGCGGCCGCCAATTGCGAGAGGAAGGTCGCTGGGTCAGCGGGCGAGATCGTGAGGTATTGGAGCCAAGAGTTGCGGCGCTGGATCACGACCACGTCCTCAAAGTCGGTGGCGAACTTGAGCGTCGAGCACGGGTACGAGATCCAGATGCCGTCGTGCTTGGTGGCCGAGATGATGTTGCACAGCTGCGTCGAGTACGGCACGCCACCCAACGAGACCACCGTCAGGCGCTCGGTGTAGATGTCGATGCGGCGCGGCAGGATCACGAGGTACAGCACGATGACGAAGGCCAGCGCGGCAAAGACGATGCCACCGCCGAGCAGCTCGCCGATGATCAGGAAGTAGACGCCGAGACCGAGGTTGAAGAGCAGCACGATGGCGATGAGGAGGCTCAACAGCCACGAGTACGACGACGGTGTCGAGTACAACAGGCCGCCATGGATCAGCGGGCCACTGGGAAGGTCGTTGGAGTCGTAGCCCATGTGAGCGAGTGAGAGCGAGCGTGAGCGAGGAGGAGGAGGCAGCAGAGAATCCGAGTGTTGGTTGAGTGGTGCGCGGGCCAACGAGCGAGTGAAGGAATGGAGGTCGAGATGCTGAGCCGCAGAGACCTCTCTCTTTGTGTGGAATGGATAGAATGATGGTTGAGTAGAAAGGCTCTCTCGTTGATTGTTGGTTGGTTGATAGACAAGTTGGTGGGTTCAGTTTAATTAAGGAGGTGGTATGTGTGTATGTATGTATGTGGGCTATGTGCGAACGGGGATACAATCGAGCTCCTCTTCTACACGTTGTGTGCACCGCCCTGCGAAGCTACCGCGTTGTAGTCGGCGGCGCCATTCGGGAACATGAACGGAGAAGGAGCAACGGTGACCGGCGTGGCGATCGAGTACATGCCTGGTCGCAAGGCGGCCGCCAGGTGCGAGAGGAAGGTCGATGAGTCGGTGGGCGAGAACGTGACGTATTGGAACCACGAGTTGCGGCGCTGGATCACGATGATGTCGGAGAAGCTGGTGGCGAACTTGAGCGTCGAGCACGGGTACGAGATCCAAATGCCCTCGTGCTTGGTGGCCGAGATGATGTCGCACAACGGCGTCGAGTACGGCACGCCGCAGAGCGAGATCACCGACACACGGTCGGTGTAGATGTCGATGCGGCGCGGCAGGAGCACGAGGTAGATGAGGACCACGAGGGCGAACGAACCGAAGATGACGAAGCCAGCGAGCATGCTGAAGAACATGAAGTAGATGCCGAGTACCAGCTCGAAGGCCACCAAGATGACGATCGAGAGCAGCGTCAGCCACGAGTACGCCGATGGCGAAGAGTACAACAGCGTGCCGGTGACCATCGGCGCGCTCGTAACGAAGATGGGCGTGGGCGGCGTGGTAGTAGGGAGTACTCCATTGGGAGTGGGAGTGGTGGTGGAGGGGTCAGAGAGCGGAACTTGGTCGTAGCCCATGATGAGAGAGTTGGTGAGAGTTGGGTGGAGTGAGGGAGATTGTAGTGTATTGGTGGTTGGTTTGAGGTGAGCGAAGGAGTGGAGTAGGCGAGAGCGTCAGTGCTTTTATGTTCGCCGCCATCGACTTTTCCGAGGAGCGCTCCTCCTCTCGCCACTTGAGTGCCAGACCGAACGAACGCGAGGCGCTTTCTCGTGACCACAAGCACTGTGCCTGTGGCCTGTACCTGTGTGAACCAATGGGATCTGGAGCCCATGCCCGAGAATCTTCCTTCGCAGCATGGGCCTTGGTGCTCCCCAATTCACCACCGTTGGATTTGGGAGCAGAAAGTATCGAGGGCTGAGAGGAGCACGCGGTTCACATTCGCTTCGCTGCCGCACGATATCGACACGATCCATCTCATCTCGTGTCTCATCTCGTGTCTCTCATATGTTGCGACGAACAGTGACACTACTGCTGTTTCGGCATCCATCTGGTGTCAGGAATGAGGTTCTAGGCATCTCCCGCCGATCACGTGGCACCGTCATGTCGGTCGTGTTGTCCGATGCACCGCATCATCGACGTCGAATGCCGCTGTCGAGCACCAACGCCTCGGACGCGTGCGATGTCGGCCCCGGCAAACACCAGACTCCAATCGTCAACAAGCTATGGCGTCAACGCGAGGGCGTACTTCGAACGGCGTCGGAGTCTCTGGCACAAGCGGCAGCCGCTGCGGCAGCGGCCGAGGACGCCGCCAACACCAAGGTCGCTGCTCCCAAGGCACCACGCGAGAGCCACACCTCTGTGACGTACGAGTTCTCGAGCGACGCGGTGCTGCGCGAGTCGTACGCCAATCCGTGGGGCTTCGTTCGCATGGGCCGCTTGATCGAGGATCTCGACGCGTTGGCCGGCAACATTGCGGCGCTGCACTGCGCCGAGGCGATCAGCAACGGGCGCGGGCACTACATGCTCGTGACGGCGTCGGTCGATCGCATCGACATGCGCCACCGCGCCAACCTCAAGGACGACATGACGCTGTCGGGCTCGGTCGTGTGGGTCGGCAAGTCGTCGATGGAGATCGAGATGAACGTCGTGTCGGCGTGGACCACGACGCCGTGGCTCTCGGCTCGCTTCGTGTTCGTGGCGCGCAACACCGAGACCGGCCGCGCGGCGCCGATCCCGCCGCTGCTGCTCGAGACCGAGGCCGAGAAGGCCAAGTTCGCCGAGTGCCAGCACCGCAACGATCTGCGCAAGAAGCAACGCGCTGCCGCGCCCTCGCCACCGAGCCTGCTCAGTAGTGCTGCCTCGGGCTCGGCCGTCGGTGGCGGCTCGACGCGGCCCACCGCCCTGCGAGAACCGACGCGACTCGAGCAAGCGTCCGAGCTCGCGTCCGACCTGCTGCTCGAGGCGCGCCCGCTGACCGACATGCCGGCGCTGGCCAATCGCGACGCGATCCTCATGTCGAGCACGCACCTCTCGAACGTCTTTGTGTGCCAGCCGCAGCAGCGCAACACGCACGGTCGAATCTTTGGCGGCTTCCTGATGCGCCGCGCCTTCGAGCTGTCGTTCGCGACCGCCTATCTCTTTATCGGCTCGCAGCCACAGTTCCGCGAGGTCGACGAGGTGACGTTCGAGAAGCCGGTCGATGTCGGCAACATGGTTCGCTTCGACTCGGTCGTGCTCTACACCTCGCAATCCAAGACCACCATGCGTCCGCTGGTGCACGTCGAGGTCGTCGCACGCGTCACTCGACCCGAGGAGCGACTGAGCTTCGTCTCGAACACCTTTCACTTTGTGTTCGAGAAGCGAGACGGTGGAACGGTTCGTCGTGTACTACCGGGAACCGAGGAGGAGGCTCGACGTGTCGCGCTCTATCTATCCGACCCGTCACGACCTGAGATCATTTAAGAGCGAGCAATCACATCAATCACGTCAATCACGTTAATCACGTCAATCTATCTATCAAGTAACGTCGAATCACGACTGTCAACTTCCGAGATCAAGTGATGAATGTATTTCTGTCCACTGTTGATACCTACGCCTCCTGCGATACTTACTCGCCATTGATTGTTGTGAGTGTACCACGCGCATACTGACTGTCTCTCACATACGACGCTTCTCCTTCTTCTGAGTGCGTCGCTTCTCCTTCTCCTTCTTGAGCTTCTCCTTCTCTTGCTGCTCCTTGTCACGCTGGACCTTTTGTTGATGCTCGTTTCGTGCTTGTTCTCGCTTGCGAGCACTCTCAGCTGCCACTCGAGCCGCATTGGAATTCGCTGTCACAATCAATGTTCATGAGTATCCATCCACCCACTCAGTCTCTCTCTCTCTCAATCGTTCGAGTGATGCATGGAGAGTCAGGTACCTTCCAAGCCCGAGTCAGCAGCGACCTCGGTCTTGACATAGACCTGTCCATCTTCATCGACAGCGTCGGTATCGAAACCATACGTCGCTAAGAGAGCCTCTCGTTTCTTTCTCTCTTGAGTTGATAGCTCCCTATCGACAAACAACTCGCATTCATCAGTTGTGTTGTGGCTCCTCAGTGCATGTGGTGGGTCGATAGGAATGGAGGGAGCATACTTGGGTACAAAGGTTCGAATAGCAGCGTGAGCTACTCGACAGCATCAGCATCATTCGATCAATATCTATCTATCTATCAAGCAACTAACCAATGCATTGATGCCTCGAGAGTCGAATCCACACGAACCATCTTGTTCTTGAATCTCTGCAATGATTGTATGGATATCCTTGGTGGTAGATGTGGTCGTTGTTGTAGCAGCAGCAGCACTGTCATTCGCGAGAGCTTGTTGCCATGCAGGTTCAAGATCGCGTTGTAGTTGCTGTATCGATTCCGACTCCTATGCTCACAGATATGTCGTGCATCGAGAGGTGAAATCAGCAACCCAGCGCTCATTGGAGTTGGACCATCGATGAGCCGTCGAGTGCAGTTGAACGCGAGCTCATACTTGAGGAAGATCGAGGGCATCAGCAGCGTACGCGACGATGGTCTCTGCGCGCTCACTGAACGGTGTATCTTCATCGCTGATGATCGCAACAATGTAATCCGCAATCTCATCGTTATCCGTAAGACCAAGAGACTCGAGTCGTTGTTGAAGCCATGCTTTGAAGCTTTGTGACATGATGGTGCAACGGGGGTCGTGATGGATCGATGATGTACGAGAGAGCGCGCAAGCAAGCAACTGGCTCAGAGACAACACTCATGTTGCATGCAATCCATCTCACAACAACTGAACACAACCTGGCGGGTATCATGATTGGTAATGTATTCGCATGGAAGAAGCTTGGGCGACGTTTAATCGATTTACAGGTCGCTACAGAAGTAGAAGCTTGGCGTTAGAATGAGGAGTGTACGGGGCGCGAAGGGAGAGAGATTGACCGAGGCACAGACACGATGGATAGATAGGAAACAACAACAAACGAAGAGAATTGGAGTTGGAGCGTGAGAGAGAGAGAGAGATAGAACGATGCAAGGGGTAGAGGTAGAAGGTGGGACGTGTACGTGTGCGTGCATATGAGAGTTAGATAGACTCCTCAAAAGAGAGAGAGAGAGATCGCATCATCGAACGATCAATATGAATGGTTCGAAGACCAGCGAACGAGTTGAGTGCGTCTACAGGATGACGCAGTTGGCGCACTTCTCGCTCTGCCAGCAGGGACGGCAGATGCAGTAGCAGCAACAGCAGATGGGACACCAGGCCTTGACGCATTGTTTGCATCGCACTTGCTGCGTCTTTTGCTCGAATACTTGGGCCTTGGTCTTCATGGCATCGGCCTTGACGATGATGGCCTCGTTCTTCTCTTCTCGCTTGAGCAGCATCTCTGTACGATCGAACGAGTGAGAGAGCGAGCGCGCACCAAGCATGGCATTCGTTTGTTAGTGCCCCCGAGTGAGAGCTCGTGTCACGAATGCATGACAGTCGTACGCATATTCTCTTGCATAATGTCCGAGATGTCAGCGACCTTGGCTGCGAGACCTCGAATCTTATCGGCCTCCGGGTTCGAGGTGAAGAACTCCATCTCGGTGCGAATGACCTTCTCGAACGGATGGGCCGTGAACTTGCCATCGAGCCACGAGGCCTTGTCTTGCGACTCGAACCACTCACCTACACGCGCCCACGCCGACTTGCGAGTCAACCACCGCCTCTCACGCACGCATGGCTCGCGAGTCGTTGGGCGCGCGAGATCGTACGAATCAACGACTCCAAGAACGCGAAGCAGATGCGGATCTGGAGGCCCTCCTCGGCCGCAGAGATGAAGGCAAAGCCATCGCGCACGCAGTACTGCACCGAGTGGTTGAACGTCTTCTCGTTGGCAGAGAACGAACGCTTGTGTTCGTGCGTGTAGTCAATGTTCTTCATCACGACGCCGAGTACTTGATCGAGCGCCGGCTGTCGTCGTCGTCGTCACGCAAAGACGCCAATCAACCGAACGAGATGGATTCATGGTACATATGCAACATCGCCGTGTTAGAACAAGGAATACCGCCACGAGCGGTCATGATGATCATCATGCAGAACGATCGATTGCATGGTGGTGTGAGCGTGTTCGTCGTGGATTCGTAGGCGACTCCGCAACGATCGAGAGAGCGAGCGAGAGCGCGCGAGAGTAATACCTTGTCGCTCACGCGCACGTGAACCTTGTTGGCATCAGCCACCGCAGCAAACACCAACGCCATGATATCACACGATCGGTTCTACAACGACTACCAATCAGTACTCGCGAGTACACCACCACTCTCAACCTCGAGGAGGACGACCGGGGAAAGGAGACGACGAGCGATGCGATGGCCCAAGAAGCAACAACAACGAGAGAGAGAGGGCGGAGGTGCCTCTGCGCCACCTCAGCAGCAGCGGCTTCGTTCGTTCGGGCTGCCGTTGGGTTTTCGGCGGGTGGGTGAGCTCCGTAAACTACGCTTCGGGGTTCCGTAGTTTACGCGTTCCGATGTTTCCATCGCGTTTTCCTTCTTGCGTCTTTGGAGGTTCCAACGAGCGGGAACGATAGTTTATCAAGCTTATGGATACAACAAGAACAAGAAGAGTCGAGGGCCAAAGGCGCAATTTCGATCGAGAGAGAGAGAGAGATAGCATTTGGCTCTCGGAGCGGGCGAATTACTTGGCAGCTGTCGTGGATCGATTGCGTAGGCGCTTGCTGATAGGCGTGTGCGAGACCGCGTTACGAGCGAGCTTCTTCTTGACCGCGGTCGCCGTGGCCGGTGCTGCAGCGAGTGCTGCCTTGCCGCCATCGATCGCAAGCGACTTGGTTGCGGCGGTTCCGGCGGCGGTCGGAGAGTTCTCGTCGAGGCGCTTGGTCGACAGGATGCCACGCAACGGAGTCGACGACAAGAAGCCCTTGATATTATTCTTGGCCCTCTTGAGACGGTCGGTCGGCGTGTGCGGCTCGGTGATCGCCAAGTTCTCGCTGCTGCTGTCCAATGCGACGTCGTGAAGCGAGCGGCCTGACGGTGAGTCGCTGGTCTCTCGCTTCGGTCGCTTGGCAGGCGGCAGAGCTCCGAACGAGTCTGTGCTGCACAACAACGCGTTCTGCGACATGCCGTTGTAGCTACTCGACGATGATGACACTTCTCGTGCCAACGTCGTATCGCTAGCTCCTCGTTGCATCTCAAAGATTTGCTCTTGGAGCTGCTCTCAAACAAGCCGCGGCCCGCGTCAGTCATTCATTATGCCATATGAGAGCGCAGAGTTTGCGACTCACTTGCGTACCGATTGTACTGTGGCATTCAAGCTGCGGATCGAGTCGAGCAGCTGGTCCTTCTCGACTTGGTTCGTGTTGAGCTGCACCTTGAGCTCCTCGATCGACAGTTGCAATCGGTCTCGCTCTTCGATCACGGCTCGCAATTCGTTCGTCTGCTCAAAGTGCATGGCGTACAATGCCTCGTAGGCCCGACGATCGGAAGCCGCCAAGCCCGGCGAGGCGACCACGTTGCCGGCGCCCATCTGCGCCTTGAGGATATTGGCGATCTTGAACTCGGCCTTCTCCTCGACCAGCATCACCTCCTCCTTGAGACGCAGCTCGTACGAGTGCTCGAGCTCCGAGAGGCGTGTCGCAAACTCCTCGGCCATCTCGGCACGAATCGACTCCTCGAGCTCGCTCTCGTGCTGCATGCTCTCGCGTGCAACGGCCATCAATTCCTCGCGCATGCGCTCGAGCTCCTGCTTGAGTTGCTCGGTGGCCGCAGTCGCTCCGCCTCCGGGAGTCGTCGGTGCAAGAGGAAGCATCGCCGACGAGAGCGAACGCTTCATACCAATCAGCGACTGCGAGTCGGTGGTCATGCGTCGACGGCCAGTATCGATGCGCGTCGTGGTCGTGACCTCGCGTGCAACTGCCGAGAACTTGAGCGTATTGATCGTTTCGTCGTAATCCGACGCTCCCGGGCTAATACAAACCAGCATCACGGCCTAGAGAGAGAGAGAGATTACCCACGTGCCCGAGAGAATAACGTTAGCCAATCAGCTCGTTACTGTGCTGATATCGGGCAGCGTGAGTACCTTGCCGGCTCCCGTAAAATACTCTTGGCACAAGCGAGTCAGCTTGCTCTCTCGAAACGGCGGAAGGAGCTTGTTTTGATGCTGTCCACCGAACGTCAAGCATATCTTATACGTGAGCGATCCGACGTACGTACGGACGAACAAACGCCGACAGAGGCATATGCAAGCGTGCGCGTACTGTTTGATTGTACTTGAGTGCTTCGATACACTTGCCAAAGGTCATAAGCGACGTGTTGATCTTGGATGCTTCCTTGGCACGAACGCCGACCGTGTTGGTCTTGTTCGAGCGCTCGCTACCGGCGAGATCAACGATTGCCAAACTACTCAATCGCATCTCGGCCCGGCTCTGTCAACGTCACCATATAACCACTACGATGAGTCTCACTCACTCACCATCAAATAGCCAACCAATTCGACTACCGCGAGAGAGAGAGAGAGAGAGAGAGAGAGAGAGAGAGAGAGTACCTCCTCCATTTGATCGGACGTGATATCAGGCGGCAGACGAATGAGCTTGATGCGGAACATGGAATGCGAGCGAGAGCTGTCGGCATTCAGGTCCGTCTCGGCCACTTGGCGATTGCGCATGCCACGGCGAAGGAGCTTCTTGGCCTGGGCCGCCGACTTGGCGAGTACCTCAGTGAGACCCTTGACAAGCACTCGGCCCTTTTGGTCGTCTTGCAGCGTGAGAGGCTGTCGCTCGTCGTTCGAGAGCAAGTCGTACACCTGCTCGTTGTAAATCTCGAGATACGAGACGAACACAAAGTAGCGGTAGCCTGCCTCGACCTGAAGCAGGCTCTTGTTGGCGATGCCTTCGGCGATCGCTACTTCATCTCCTTCTTGTGCTGCCAAGATGCTAAACCGATCATCACCACGAGAATCAGTCTCAACAAACGAGCCACACAAACAGAGAGCGCGTGCGAGAGAGACTATGTGGTACCTATTGAATACCATATCGATGGTACGCGGAAGGATGCCCTGACGGTTCTCGCTGCCCGAGATCGTGTAGGTCTTACCAGCGTTGGTCTTTCCGTATGCAAAGAGCAAGCCGTTTTGGCCGAGCATAAAGTTGCGCAGCAACGGTATGGTGCTGTCCTCGAACACGGTCTTTTGGCTCGCTTGCGCATCGAACACATGAGTGAAGCCGAAGCGCGCTTCGTTGCGGTCGCCGCTCTTGTAGGTCGCCGAATCTTCGGGCGGCTTGGCGGTCACAAAGTTGCTCGATGCCAAGTGCACGGCCTCTTGTTCGTTGGCCTCCAACTGTCGATACAAGCAATGGCGTGTGTGAGCGTGAGCTAGCGCAGTCGAGCAGCATGGCGTGGTGACCGTGTGTACCTCGTCAGAGTTGAGCGGCCGAACGCGCAGAAACACCGAGATGGCCTCCTTGCTGCGCGCTGCTCCGCCAGTGCTTTGGCGAGACGGCGTCTGTGGTTGTTGTTGTTGTTGTTGTTGTTGGGGCTCTCCAGACGCCAACGTTGACACGACTTCCTCACCAGAGCTGGAGGTCGAGGATGCAGGCTGCTCAGCAGCGGCTGGACCTTCCGAGGCGCGTGGTTGCTCGCGGGCAGGAGGAGCCTTCCTTCCACGGCCGCCGCGGGTTGTTCGTTGCATATTGGCGGTACACCCACTGACTCACTCTCACTCACTCACTCACGACACTAGCTCTCGAGAGATGATGACGACCGCGAGAGATAGGAGCGGTGCAAGCGAGCAGAGGGACTGACTAACCAACGACCGACCGGCAGCTGCCACACTCGTACCCAAAGAGCGCGCGCAACGTAAACGAAAAAGCGCGGGAATCCGAGACGGGGTATGTGCGGGTATTCGTGGTCCAGTATAAAGTCTCCGACTTCGCCGTATTCGTGGTGCAGTTGTTCCTTGGCCGCGTCATCGCCATCACACGTGCTCTCTCTCTCAGTGCTCTCTCTCGCTGTCGCTCTCTCACACTCTCGCACGATATCGAGCGGTGGCGGGAGATTGAGGTAGACGCACGTGACCACGTGTAATCACGAGTAGTGTGGCAAGAACAGGAGTTGTGGCGAGATTTGAGGTGGTCCTCCTGGTTGATGCTCGGCGACGTGCGGCGGCTGTGTTCTGCGACGCTTGTGCATCATCCACTCCAGCAACTCCAACAACACCAACAGCAACGCCATCAACAACTATCGTCGAGTTCGTGTAGATCGTCGGCCGCAACAATGGATTGTGGTATGGGCATGTTGGTGTTTCCATTCAAGACGAACTCGTGCACTGGAGCTGACACCTCTCGATCAATGAATGCACGCATGACGACGTATGCATATCTCTCTCTCTCTCTCTCTGATCGATTATGCTGTCGACCTGCTACACCAGCAACCGAGCCTCCCGTGAGCTTGTCGGAATTCATCAAGCATATCTTCTCGATCACGCACCTCGAACCCAGGTTCGCTCGCTGCTCTGCTCCATCTCTCTTGGCCATTGTCAATGCTGATAGCCACCTCGTACCACAACCACAAACGCAGCTATGTGGTCTCGTTCGAGGAGGCTCGATTGCTGCTCGAACAACGTGTAGCTGTTCTGCGACTCAACCTCAGCACAAGTATGTGATGATGATAATGACGATGACGAAGACTCCGCCACAGCATACGGGGGCTCGAGAACCAACCACCATACCAATGCTGTGTGTGCGCGCCTGTGCAGTGGAGGCCACGAGCACCGGAGCAGTGGCGCCCGAAGGTCGGCTTGGTCCCTCGGTGGTCGTAATGTCGAATCAATTCCCGCGCGATCCTGATGGCATGCGCACCTCGTATTCGGGTCTCGAGGTATCGTGAGAGAGGGAGGGCACGCGATTCCACTCGCTCGAGTGACTGAAATCGTGCGCTCTCGATGATATTGATCGCGCGCTTGGTTGTCTAGATCCAAAGCGTTTGCAACTTTGCGACGATGCAAGCCAACGCGTGTGTGTTTGCTGGCCAATGGATGTACGAGGTGACTTTACTGTCGGATGGCATTCAGCAGATCGGATGGAGTATACTTGATTGCGCCTTCACGCACGAGGTACGCTGGCACTCTACTCAAAGTCGATCTTTTGTATTGCTTGATTGATGGATGGATGGATTGATTGATTGATTGATTGAATCGGATTGTGAATTGATTAGGAGGGAGTCGGCGATGCTCCCGACTCGTTCGCGTATGATGGCAAGCGTCTCAAGAAGTGGAACGTCGGCAACGATACCTACGGCCAGGTAGAAGACCGAGACATATGATCGCTCTCTCGCGCTCGCTTGCTTGAGATGAAGGACTTGCATATTGATGTGGCTGGCTGGCTGGCTGGCTGGCTGGCTGGCTGGTTGATGTATCAAACGTAGCCTTGGGCGTTTGGTGACGTGATTGGTTGTGCGATTGATCTCGAGGCTGGCACGATCTCGTACTATCGGAATGGACAGGACATGGGCGTGGCCTTTACTACCGTGCGAACCAAGGTATCTCTCGCACCCACCTTCAGAGCTCGTGGTTGTTGCATTGTAGAGATTGCTCATAGCGCGCGCGAGTAGGGTCCTGGCTTGGCGTACTTTCCCACGCTCTCGTTGTCGTATATCGAGCGTACGCTGCTGAACTTTGGAGCGACTCCCTTCCGGTACCAATAGCCCTCTCCCACTTCTCTTGATCGCCCCAAAGACTCGAGGCTTTCGTTCGCGCTGCTCATATCTTTGATATAGTTACCCGCTTGAAGGCTATGCACCCATTCA
>Ga0209914_1001268_pt1 | contig 26519 bp, 14 predicted proteins | sample ThiBiot_500_plan_FD_183949 | JGI IMG/M metagenome (GOLD analysis project Ga0209914, IMG submission 183949) | Wastewater bioreactor microbial communities from Cape Town, South Africa - Thiocy_cont_500_plan (SPAdes) | ecosystem: Engineered > Bioreactor > Thiocyanate-remediating > Anaerobic-Aerobic...
ACATGTATAGAAATATAAGATTCTTACAAATCTTATTAAATAACCCGTTTTTATTTCAATACAAGCGAAAAAACTTATAAGAAATAGTAGAAATCCTGGATTAACAATAGATCAACAAAGTAAAAGTAAAAGATGTATATAGAAAATGTTAAATAAATGTACATAATGTAATACAATGATAAATCATTTTTTTACTATTTGAAATCGTCTTAAAAATAAATTTTGAATTGGTTTTGAGTTGATTTCAATTCAATTCAACTCAATTCTATCATCTTTACAAGTTTTGTCCGACTCAATTCGATTCTGTTTGAACATCCAATTTTTTTTTCAATTCAACTCAATTCGTATAATGAATTGAATTGAGTTGAGTTGAATTGGTCATTTTTTGAATTGAGTTGCCCAGCTCTGTTCGAGAGTATTGGCAATTGAAGGATGCTGATGAGGAATTGAGTATAATGTTGAAATGCTTGATTATAAGATTTCAATACATTGGAAAATTCACCTTTAGTTTTATAAATTATGAATATTAGCAACAAGTAACGTTCATCGAGAGTCGATTGACTTGACCCTCGACTGAATGTATTAGTGTGAGTGCGTATAAAAGTTTAAATTCGAAATCTTCTAATGAACAATACGCACTTTTCAGTCGAAAATGCTCAATTGACTTGAGATTCTTCAGAGTATGACGAAGTTCCAGCAAACATTTGTCACCTATTGCGAGTTTTCAAAATCGATATTCTTTTGACCCCAATGAAACCATGATAATATATCTCACCATCATCTAATTTCATTAACACCAAGAAATTCGTTTTGCATATGGTCATTAATTGATTTTGAGTCTTGATCATTGTCACTACATAATGTCATTTGAACAATCTATATTTGTTTGGTTGGACTACGGTCATAGGAAACATTAGTCAATCGAAACACTGATCTCGAATAAAGAAGTAATAAATTGATATTTTGAATACGAAGAGTCATATTTAGATCTTTGTAAATCATTGAATCTCTAGTGTACCAATACAATGCTCTATCGGCTGTATAATCGTGCTCGAATTCACAGTTAACAATTGTGAATGTAGAAATTGACCATTGATTTCAGTTGTTGTTGTATTTGGATTGAAAATATTTAAAATCAGTGGTTCATTCATTCAATCAGATCATAATTATCCTGTTGGAATTGACATTTTCGTTTGCTTCTTCTCAACATAGCGCCCCCTTTCGATATTTTATCTATTGATTGGAATATACTAACCAACTACCAATTTTTGTTTTTTTCCTACTTATAAACTTCACATTTTCAATGGCGACTTCTGAAACGGGTCGTATTCCAAATCAGGATATTTGTGAACCGAATCACATCATCCTTTGGCTCGATGTAACAATTGGCAACCCCGATGAATATAAACATTTGAAACGAGCATTCGCAACGAATGTGGATCCACGTGTGAAATTACCAACTTCACTTACTGAACGAGATATTCAAAATCTTTTGGGTGCAAATCAACCTCAAACGGTTTTCTTTGAAGGTGTTGAAATTCTTTTACAAGTATTCGATGAACAAGATAAGTGTTTCGAAGCTTTCAAACAACATTCGGATAAACGAATCTATTTTATCACATCCGGTCAATTGGGACAAAAAATCGTACCTGAAATATTCAAAGATAATCCCGATGCTTTTAACGATCCAATTACTCATCAACCATGTCCATCGATTTACGTCTTTTGTCATAATATTAAATTGAATATGCCTTGGGCAATGGAGTTTATTGAATATATTCAAATGTTTAATTTTGATTCGGAACTGTTAGAACGTTTGGTACGAGATATAGCAACTTATTTTCTTAGTCGTGCCCGACGAATGATGACTGAACCGAATCTTCAAGTTGAAACATTGCAACGTTTGCATTGGGCGAAACGATTATGGCATCAATATGATAAAATGTTACAACAAATTCCTTCAGATTCATTTAGACCAGTAAAAGAAAGTACGAAAATGAAAGAAATCAATGATCTTATCCAACAAGTCGAGCCAACTCCCGTCTCACTTGAAACATTTCATCAACAAATGTTAGAAAAATTCGACAACCAAGGTGATGACGATGATGATAAGGTCGCTGAGGAATCAGGAAGTTGAACTGTTTATTTTATTTTTCGTTAATAAAATATTGAAGGAAAAGGAAATTGTTTTATTTATTTAATGTAAAGGGAGAAAATATTGAAATCGATATGAGTAGCTCGCTCTAATTTAAACGAAAGACTTGGAAATATATTCTGCGAATGCTACTTGGTTCACAAGAGAAAGAAGCATTATTGATGAAGATCACGAAGGATCTATAACGAAGTGACTTGTTTGTGGACGATAAAAATGTGATCTACATCGTTGATTCTGTTAATCAGCTAATATCGATCCTCGGCCGATTAACATTTATTAAATCACTTCGAAATCAACCTTATACTGATCTCTTTCAATCAGATCATAATTATCCTGTTGGTATTCACGAATCTCACTGTGGTTGAGGGTTTCCTTTGAAGATGTTGAAGTTCTTGTACAAGTATTCGATGTGTCTCGAAGCTTTCAAACGACATTCTGATAAACGAATCTATTTTATAACTTCCGGTTCATCGGAACGACAAATCGTACCTAAAATATTCGAATATAATCCCGATGCTTTTAAGGATTCAATTACTCATCAAGCTATCTATGTTCTTTGTCATAATATAAAATTGAATATATCGAATATATTCTAATGTTTGATTTTGATTCGGAATTATTAGAACGTTTGGTACGAGAAATAGCACTTTATTATCTTAATCGTGCCGAACGAATGATGACTGAACCAAATCGTCAAGTTGAAACATTACAATGTTTGAATTGGGCGCAACGATTATGGTATAATTATGATCAAATGTTACAACAAATTCCAGTACGAGAAAGTACACAAATGACAGAAATCAATGATCTTATTCGACAAGTCGAGTCAACTCTTGTCTCATTAGAAAACTCCAACGACAAAAATGATGATGATGAAAAGATCATTGAAGAATCAGGAAGTTGAACTGTTTATTTTGTTTTTCGTTAATAAAATGTTAAAGGAAAAGAGGAAAAAATGGAAATCAATTTTATTTTATTCAGTAAAACGGACGATTGAAACCACCTTGAGGAGGAAATCCACCATTGAAACCTCCTTGAGGAGGAAATCCACCATTAAAACCTCCTTGTGGAGGAAATCCACCATTGAAACCTCCTTGTTGAGGAAATCCACCGGCAGGAAAGTTGTCAAATTGACGACCGATTCGATTGTCACCATTGAAATCGATATGAGTAGCTCGTTCTAATTTACTCTGAAAACCTAAAATTGAGTAAAGTTTTATCGAAGAATTGATTGAAATAACGAGAAATCTACCTTCACCACCGATATATCCATCGCCATTCATATCGAAACCAGTTCGTTTTTCAATTTGATTATTGATAAAATCTAATCGAACAATCATAATTTTTGTTTTTTTCGCAAAGAAAATTTGCCTACTCTGCATTTTTGTTTCTAATCGAATAACGAAAAAAAAAACAAGTTTTCTACAAGCTTAAATATTTTCTCTTTCTTTGCTTATTGATGCATGAATCCAATCATATCTATCGATGTCCCCAGTGAAAAAAAGAAGCACAATTTGTTTTTTTCGTGAATTTTTATTTATAGAATAGAAAATGACAGATGCAGATTTCGTTGTCTACCATCCACCATACGAATAACCGTATCCCGAACCGTAACCACCGCCAACACCTGGAGCACCACCGTAGATTTGACCGAATGTTGGATTTGGATTACCGCCCATCATGTTGTCGAGTCGTTCGCCGAAAGCACCTTAAACCGAACAAAAATCGAATTTGAATCGAAAATTGTTTTTCTTACTGTTCAATCCACCGGGAACATTTTGTTGAATCCACATATCAGATCGCATTTCCGAGCTCATTCCGCCATAACCTCCATAACCGTATCCACCGTATCCACCGTACATATTGAATTAAACGTTTCTTGTTGAGTTTGATTTGAATAATGAAGATTAACGAAAAATCCGCCCGTATTTATACTCAACAATCGGTTGCATAAGATAAAAAACAAAATCTATTGATGCATAACGCAAATCGATTGCTCATTCTTCTCGCCCGCGCAGCCTCTCCCTTAATTATAATCTTATGACGTAGGTTTCGTTGATTACTCAAAAACCTTCATGAATAACTTTCGAAAATATCGCACTTGATAAGAATATTCTCGTCAGGGTTGCCAAATCCAAAATTTAAAAATCAGGAAGTTTTCTTTTTGGGATTTACGAAGTAAATGAGCGTCTTTCGAATGAAATCAATCATTTTATTCCAATTCTACGTCTCGAAAACACGGATATGCATTATCATCTTTTTTCTAAAAATTAATCGAAATATTTTTTGTCGAAGACGCACGCATAAGATCAAATCATTTTGTGAATTTCGATCAAATTAAGTTCTTTCAATACACAAACTTGTAGTCTTGCTAGTTTTGTGAACTGCTCGAAAACAACCATATTTAGCAAATCTATTTTTGATTCCAATTAAAGATCACTATATTCTCTTCAGAAAAAAAAAACAAACAGTAATCTACTCATGAGTATACATAGATAGGTAGGTACATATGCAATCTTTTCTCAAGAACAATTAAGTTTATTTAAAAGAAATACTTTGTGTTTGTAAAACATTCATTTCATCGAACTGAACACTACTGAAAACATTTCCGTTAGAGAAAATCATGAGAGGAAATAGCTATAATAAATACGTAATAATGTTAAACTGACTAAATTATTTTTATGTAGAGTAAAAATTAGATATTTTCTTAAATAATTTCACCTTTGTGGATTTTCAGACTTTAACTCTTTATATAATCACGAAATTGAAAGGATTCATTTCAATCAAACAGTTTCCAGTCAATGTTCGTTTTGTTCTACTGAGCGAAAATACTCTTGTATTACAAATTCAACATTGTTCAATATTGCTCATGATAATTCTGTTCTTTTTATTCATAGAACTCATTTGAGTTATTGTCTTCTATGCTTAGAAGATAAAGAAGAAAATTATTTCAAACTTTATAATCTTCTGCCACTATGCTCAGTTTAGTATCATTTAAAATCTCCTTCACTGCTTGAAAATATAGCCAGAAAATTTAAATTCTTCGAAATTTCGAAAATCAGAAGAAATCAGTAAAAAATCTTTAAAATCAGCTCCTGAATTCAGGAGAATTTTGATCAGGAGAAAAGTTAAAAAATCAGGAGACTCCTGGCCAAATCAGGAGATTTGGCAAGCCTGATCTTGATGAAAATTCTAATTTTTGCATATGTTCAAAAGGAATGGCACGTGGCAGAACTTCTTTTCTCTCTTCTCTTGCTGTATACATATAATACGTGAATGAATCATATATATCTATATACAGAACGAAAGAAATTCTATATATCCCAGCTAAAATAACTGGAAAACTTTAAAAAAAAATTTTGCTGGGGACTTGATAATACCCATTCGAGAAAATGACATACTCTTGTTCAGTTTTTCATGCTCTTTCGAATGGTGTCATTTTTATCAGCTCTGCAAAAACTTAATTTTTTGGCCCGGTTGATATGCTATGGTAATTTCCGTAGCGAAAGAACAAAAATAATTTGTCAGGAATGGGACTCGAACCCATGCTCACATTTGCGAATTAGACCCTTAATCTAACGCCATAACCAGTCGGCCATCCTAACATGCTTTCAATTACCATTTTTGAACTATCTTTGTTCCTAATACATACGTAAGTTGAAATACTATCTTGAGGGCGAGAGTGATATTTTTTTTGTGTCATCACTCATCGAATGTCTCTTGATAAGAAAGAGAATCATCCACTGTTAAATGAAAGAAGAAATAGTCCTCTATGGTGTAATGGATATAGCATGTCTGATTGTAAAGGTATATATTAGTATTCAAAGGCAGCTATCAGACGGATCCGGTTCAATTCCGGATAGAAGGAAAGTTTTCTTTTGGTTTTTTTCGTTCTGTTCTATGATTTCATGATGCAATATTTCTCTGTTGACTCAGTGGGAAGAAAAAAGAAAGACTTGTGTAATCTCTTCCTTCTTAAATCAAAATGAATTTGAATTTCGCAAAAAAAACTTATCCACATCGGGATCCGAACCCGAGCCTTGGCGTCGAAGGCGCCTTATCCTAACCACTAGACTGTGCGGATGTGAATTATTTTCAAGTGTAGTTTATTCAATCAAATAATAGTGTCCTATAACGGACTGCGAAACCATGTTCGAATTCTAGTACTTCCTTCTGTGTCTATGTCACTCACTACGAAAAATATCGATATCCAAGATAAATTTGTTACTCGAACGAAATCAAGAGGACTCTCAATAGAGAAGTCGTAGAAGACAGTTACTACTCAAATATATTGAATGATTTTTCCAATGAAGTTAAAAGAACAGCATACAGTGTGAACAAGCATTTAACACATATCAGATATTATGAAATTTCGTAAATTTTACTTCTAAACATTGATTCTAGCTAACTTATTAAACATTTAGAGTTGATTTTAAAGATATCTTTCTATTTGTTAAGAGGCTTGAAACTGTTTTCTGTTTTGGATAGTCAAATACATCACAAACTGTATAATTTACTTGAAAGACTAACGAAAACCAAATTTAAGATTTAAGAACAAAGATGTCATGGTCTAAAATACAGAAATTTTTTTCTATGAAACATAGAAAAATGTTCCGTTTGGTTTTTCGCCTAATAAAACGTGAACATATTGAAAGGAAGTAATATGAAAAGTGTCTTAGACGTGTTTTTCCTTTTACATCTCGATTTTTTTCGTTAGAAAATCGTGTTATAAAAGTCAAAAAAATACGGTATTAGTAGTGATACACATCTTTCTCAGAAGAACAGCTTTTATAAAATCAACTGTACTGCTTCAATACAAAGAAAAATGAGAATAGGCGTGACGGTCATCAAAGAGACGCTTTTATTTGGATCACCGGTACCCGTAACATTATTGTAAATACCACATCCTCTGCTCGGGCATTGATTACAGTTGGAAGTGAAGCAACATTGATAAGTAATCTTGCAAATGACACCTGCAACATTGGTATTTGTCACTGTATTACAGAGAGAACTTGCACCTCCCATCACTATCACAGATGATGCAGTAACACCTGACGTCGTGCATGATATAGTAATCGTCTAAGATAAATCGAACAATACCTTTACGAATCAATAGAAAGTCACAAACAGACCATACACGCTTCATTTCCGCTGTATTGCGAGATCGTTCTACATTCTTGATATGGAATATCGCAACTATTACAGGTAAGTCCTTGCCCATTCGATTCTATACATACGTAAAATACACTGAATTCAATACTGTTGATATTTAAACGGGCTACTTACTGGTGATTGTAATGAAAACTATAAGGTACCATACATATTTAATCATTGCTATAATTTACAGCAAACTTCAGTGTTTTGTTATGCAACTGTAGAACTAAGATTAAACAAGTATAGTGAAAAAAGACTCTTGTTTCCAAAAAGAGAAACTGAAAGACGAAGAATGTTAAGTTACCAGAATACTGCGACACAAAAGAAACTATAAAATTCTCAAAAAAAATTTCGCAAATTTCGAAATGACTATAGATGCATTGAGTATTCGTAAAAATGGATAAAAAAATTCTACAGAACCTTAAAAGTTCTGGCCTCGGATCACGTTTTTCTGGAAATATAGGAATCCTTATAGGATTATATTTTACTAAAACATAGGATTTTCAATGGAAAATGACAAAAATCATAGGACTTTTTAAACTATGATTTCTATTGAAAATTTTAGTTTTCACAGCTTAACATGGAACTTTCGGCTACCTAGTGATTTATATTCTTAAGGATGTGGTACGTGCTTTTATTTAAAAAAAACAATTTCCTATGTGTAATGGCTGTCAAAATGATTCATCCATCCCTACTGCGTTATTCTATCTTCTGGATTGTTAAGATAAATATTAAAAAGATCACATTTCTATCATCGTATAATCCATGATATCGGATATATGTATAGAAATTTTTAGAGTTTGCTTTGTTATTCATTCAGATTGAAAGAAAGCTGTTATATTTTTATTTTACAGTTGTGATAAGAGAAAGATTTCTGTGTTTTGTTTTTATTTAAAGGACTATATACTATATTTAACTTGAAATAAAGTATATAATAGACAATAAAAGTTTCTGCTTCGCTATGCAATATACTACACATACAATATTCAATAGTTTAAGTAGAAGTTGTCTTTTTAAACGTTGATCCAATCCCTTATGAATATCATTTGATATTATAAAGTATACAATGATGGAAAAGTGATCTTATTGATATTTTTCTTTAATCACACAGACGGTAAAGTGATACAGTAGGAAAGGGTGGACGATTTCAATAATCATTGTATTTCAGAACTGCAAACAATATTTCCTAAGTTACTATTGAAAAATAAGTATGTTTTTGAGCCCTGTTGTCAAAGAGTTCAGTAATCAAAATACAAAAAACTATGTTTTTGCAATTTTCAACATAAAAAAATTTTTGTTCGAAAGTATGGTCATGCAATACTTTTTAATGCCGAATTCAAAAAACTTGATATTTTGGAGTTAAAACCTTCACTAAATGGTCTATGGTTTAAACTAAAAAAATCAGGAAAAAAAATTTGTCGGCGGCCAGCTTGGTAGGTGATTTGGCGAAACCTCTCTTTAGTGTCTATATATTAAAATTTAATGTTGAATATATAATGAGGAAAAAAAACGAAAAGTTTTGTTACATTATTATTATTTAATAGTTGAGCTAGATATTGTGCTCCTAATGCATCAATTTCATTATAATCAAGATAAAGTTTAGTAAGTGTCTATATATATTATCATATCAATTAAAATAGTTTGTTCATTCTTCATGATCTTCATCATTTGTTGGTGCAGGTAGTGGATGCAATCGATCAATGATGTAATTACCAGAGACCGCTTTTAATAAAAGCGTAGCAATGAAATGCATATTATTAGATTTTCTTTGTAAGAAAGTAGTTGTCTCGCTGAGACGTGCAGGTAAATTATTTTTACTCATGTAAGCATCTATCTTCTTCTCTGGATATATAAGTAATCGACCACGTCGTTCTGGAAAATGTTTGCAGAGTATCTTACCAATAATTAAACTCTCATCTGCGTCTGGCAACGTATTCGCATCAGAACAGACTTTCGAATCAAGAATTGTGCTTCGTAATTCGTCAGACATACTTTCGATATAATTGAAAGTCTTGTTATTCAGTAAATGAGTTCGACTATACGCTGCTCGACATGGACCACATGAATCACCTTTAGCATAAGATTTGTGACATGTCTTACAAGTATGCGTGTCGGAATCAAGCAACGCTATGCTGCGCCACGTTTTGTATTGTTCAACAATATGAAATAAATCACTCTTGAATCGTTGGGCACTTTTTTGTATACGATTTCGAGCTGATTCTTTTTCTTCTTTAGTTTCACCCTCGATGACAAATGGTGAACTGGGAGCTATGCATATAGCAACAACAATTGCTGCTAGTTCACGAATAGGCTTATGTTCCAAATAAGCATCAAGTAAAAATGCACTGTAACGTGGATCAATGCCAAGTTTACCAAATAGTTTGCCTTGTTCATTGAGATGACCTGTTCTATCTATGCAACCTAAGGTTTTCAAGAGATCAAACGATGCCTGGATTCTTTCATCGTCAGGTCGATTCATAAATGTAAATGTAAATGGATCTAAGTCCAAATTGAGAAGCTGAAGAACAGTTATATCGAGAGAACAACGAAGTATTTGTGGTATTGTATCACGGTCAACTAAATCAACCTCGTTATAAAGACGAATGCAATTGCCATTTGCCGTTCGACCTGCTCTGCCTCTTCGTTGTTCAGCCGATGCCAAAGAAATTCGCGTAGATTCCATCACAGTGAGCTGAGTTTCATAATCATATCGAGCTTCATTGACGAGACCCGAGTCAATAACTAATCGAGCATTGTTGATTGTTAATGACGTTTCAGCTATATTCGTACAGAAGACAACCATTCGTTGATTATTATCGGGGCCTGCATCAAATCGAAGTACAAGATCTTGTTCTTCCGGTGACAGAGCACTATACAACGGGAAAGCCCTGCAGTTTTCTAGAGGTCGACGATTGAGAAATTCAACAGCATTATCGATTTGAATTTGACCTGGTAAAAATACCAATATATTTCCTTCGCATTGATGATATGCCTGGCGAACTATAGATACAGCATAGTCTTCGATTGGTAAACGTTTATTTTGACCAACGTATGTAACATCGACCTTATAGGTACGACCAAGAACATTCAGCGGTTCAACATCAGATTTTCCGAAAAAATTAAGAAAATCTTTGGCGACAATTGTTGCCGAAGAAATAACCACATAAAAGTCCTTTGGTCGTGAATCTAACATTTTTTTAGCTATTCCCAAGACGATATCAGTGTTAAGTGTTCGTTCATGTGCTTCATCAATCATTAATACTTTCATATCCATTATGTCAATATTTAGTTGACTCTCTCGAATGAATGTTCCATCCGTCATAAATATAATATCATTTCCGGGCACTCGATTTTTGTCTTTGCCCATGCTACTATGACCAACATGATAGCCAACATTATAGCCCACCGATGTACCATCGTATTCTTTAGCTACACGTCGTGCCAAAGCAACAGCTGCAAGTACTCGAGGTTGAGTGCAAACGATCAAACCACCGAAATATTCAGCGAGATATTGAGGCAATTGTGTGCTCTTTCCACTACCTGTTTCCGCTGTTATGACAAGAATTCGTTCATTTTCTAATCGTCGACAGAATTGATCTTTAATAGCTAAAATTGGTAATCCAGCACGTTCACGATCGATGTGACGTTGTTCAAAAGATTTAAGTATCGGCAAAACACGATCTGGTGGATGTACAGCATGAGGACAATCAGCATTATCACAATCACGACCTTGTTCGCATGGATCCCAATCGTTTGGATGTAGACACTGACAGTGATAATTGTCACATGACCGTCCGTGTTCACAGCGAGTCGGCCGAGTTGGAGAATGATTGAGCTCACAGTCGTAATCATTGCAATCGATATCATTCTCACACATTGTTCTGTCAGATGGATGTAAAAGTGTACATTTGGAATTACAACATGCTGTGCGATAGGGACAAAGTCCTGGACGATCTTTTGGATGCCAATTTTGACAGTCCCACAGCTTACATTGAACCCCAGTTGGACATGAATTTGCATGAATGACAGGATGAAGAAAACGGCGGCTACATCCTCGTGTTTTACATTTAATACCGAGGTTGCAACGTTTTTTTCGTTGAAATGGATGCGTGGATTCACAATCATAGTCTTCGCAATCCTTGCCATCTCTGCATGGTTTCCATCCTGGTGGATGATCGAATAGACAATCAAGGTTGAAACAATCTGATCCATTTCTACAGTCAAATTTTCGACGTGATTGACCGCGTTTATACAATGTTGTCTCATTATCAGAATCAGAATCATAATTTTCTATTTGTGGTATATTGTTTGTTGCCATCGGTGCTTAAGAAGTGTGAATGCGTAGTTGAATAGAATTTTTCGCCTATTAGGCACGCATTTTATATTAATCTCACAGGTAATTTATTTTTTCTCCACTCAAAGAAGTTCCAGTCTGACAATTCTTTCCCACTGTGTGTAATTTTCGCAAACTGTGCAAATATCGCATCATATTGCTTCACTTCTTTTCTTTTCCTTCTACAAACACAGAATATGCTCTCGCAAAGTAAAATGCATCGTATTGGTAAAAAGTAGAGGTGCCGATTTACTGTTATTGCTACAATAACATTAATTAGTTTTGTTACTGTTATCAGTAACAATAACTTTTTTTTGTTACTAGTTACTAGTAACAGTCAATAACAAGTAACTGTTTATCGAACTATCAGAAAAAAAAAATTTAAGTCATCTTACATATTAACTGCTTATGTAAAATTAAAATTCACTGATGCATCCGTCTTTTTTTTCTGTCAATCAATTCTAACAAAAGTATAATATTTATGAGTCGTATGTATAAAAATTGCATTTGTTTCTCTATTTGCTTCTCATAAGAGGATTAATTTTTTTATGAATCATACAGTTTTTAACTTCTTGCAACACTTCCTGATCAAATAAATTAATGACCATGACTCTATTGTTCGTATAGGTTATATTCGTATATTCTGTCATTGTATTCTTCTTTTATATCAATCATTTGGTATTTCTTTTATTTATGAGTAATAACATAAACGAACAAAACAAGAAAAGAAATACGTTCAATAAGATTTGGAGAAAAACGAGAAATAGCATAATTATATGACAATGGATTGAATTATTACACAGAAGACGATCCAGCAGGATTAAGTGACAATGGTTGATATTGAACTTCCTGACCCATTCGAGCGTCTTCTTTGGATTGAAATTTAGTCAAGTTCTTACGGTATTTTAGAACTAAAAGATGACGTAAAGATCGAGATGATAATGAACTACGTTGCTTTCGTGCAATAAATCCTGCAATTGAGAACGCAGATTCGCTGCATACTGATGTTGCAGGTACTAACGAATAACAATGAACCAATGTTACAAGACGTGGAAATAATAAATGATTTGCTGACCAAAATTGACCGAAGGTTTGATTTATTTTGTTTGCATTTATGAAAAGCGCTATTTCAACGTCGATACTCATCGACATTGTGGTGCAGCTCGATGTATTAATGGGAAAACCAGCTAATCGATTCATCAGTTGTTTGGCATTTTGTTTTTTCGATGAACCTGTAGTAAGTGTTGGTAAACTGGGCATATTGACTGGTGCTGCTAATGATATTCTTGCCATTTTACTCTTTACCAATTCTGTTGCTTTAAAAAATTCGTTGGAATTCATATCACTATGAATTTCCGGGTCCAAAAATGCTGCAATCTAAAGAGAAAGAATCCAATGTGAGCAGTTTTTAAAAAGATATATCATCTTTCACATGTTGATGCTGTAGGAATTGCGTTAACAAGTTTCTCATTGAAACAATAACGAACTCGTTAGAATAAGGAGTAATTAGCAAAGATTTCGGTCATGAAGTCTTTTGAAGTCCATTGAATTCTTTTCAGAAAAAATGAAGTCACAGAGGGTAAAGTCCTTAGAAGTCTTGAAGTTTGTTGTCTCCTCCTTGCATTACAACAATTTACCAGAACATCATTTTAATGTTTCGATATTTCGAGACCAAAACCTCAAGAAAAAATTATTAGTCCAAATACACTTACAAGCATTCCTTCTTGTTGTTCTTTGGATAAATGTTTTTGGACATAAATTTCGAGATAATTTAATGCGCTTTTCTTAAACAAATCAATGTAACAAGAATCATTTGTGTTCGAATTTAGAATTTGACGAAGTTTGACAATCGCCCAATATGAATCAGCAGCAGTTGGATAGTAACTTGCAGAAATTATCGTTGTGGCAGTATCGAAGCCCATCAATACGTAATGCAAAGCTTTAAGTACGTACCAGTCATCGGGACTTACGAGAGTTGGAACACCTTCTGGAGCGAATCGCCGCTGAAAAAACTCGAATCTCCTGCCAAGATAACCTACGTTAATTCTTGAAAATTTTTATGTTCTACTTATTGATCATCAAATATCCAAATAAATATTTATGAAAGGATCAATAACATCTTACGCTCCGACGTCATATACAAAATATGAATATGTAATACATTTAGAATTATTTTCAATTCATATTTTGATTCCTTCTTCTCATTTTTAAATCTACAGTAGAAAGAGAATATTTACTTTCATTGTCGTTGAATATTTAGATGAAGAAAAAAAAAACTGGACTGGCAAATGAAATAGAATCTGAAATTTTTGTTTTTATTTGATAGAGATTATTAAAAAAAAAAGAGGTCTATAGATCTTCATCAAATATTTAAAGTGTGTCATATCGAAAAGACAAGTGCAAGTGTGAGTTGTGTATTAGTTATTTCAGGTTTGTTGCGATGTCTTTGTATGAGAAAAAAAATTTAAATTGACAATTTTCGAACATAGGAATATACAATGACATTTCGTTCTTTTTTTGTTTTCTTTCGAAATCTATAATTAAAATAAAAGAGATTATTGTTTTCCTATTATAATATCTTCAAATACGTGTTTTTTTAAAATAACCTTTGTTATAAATCATTTCCATCAATTCTGACATTTAAATCTTCAGAAAAAAATCGATATCCGTCCTACGTCTAATAAACTTTTTAGATATAGGCTATATATTATTAAAAAACATGATATATTGAATTTCTTTTCGGTATTATGATATTAAATCAATATATTTTATGTTAATCATTATGTGAATTAGAACATAAAGTATATTACATAAACATCACATCAAATTGCTCACTAGAAAGAAAAATAAAAATCGATTTATGAATAAGATAAGAGTGTGTGTGTGACTTTTAATAATGTCACTTGATATAAGTAATACGAGGAATCTTTATACATAAGTCTTATTGCTTCTTAAATTATTAATGATTTTATTCATTTTTTAGTTCATACAAATTTTAATTTATCAAACTATTTCAATTAATAATACCATAAAGCAAAGTATTATGGTATGAAATATCATTTTTCTAATAAAATAATATTAAAAAATCCTTTTTTTTTAAATTTGTTTTATATTAGTCATCATCAAGTATTCAATCGAATTCATCGTATGTAGATAGGATATATTAATTTATAATAACATCTATTATCTATTTTTTAGACGTTTACCTATTCGAAATAGAAAATTTATATGTGTTTTATTATTGCTTACTTGTATTATTGCAACTGTTGTAGCTATCACTGTTCCACTGGTGGTTTTATTAAAGAAACAGACGAAAACAGATACATCAACAATGGTAACGACAACGACAACGACAGCATCAACCATAACAACAGTGAGAACAACAACGAAAGCGACAACAAGAGCAACACCAACAGTTGCAACAACAACAACAACAATAGTAACAACAACGTTAACCACTTCTACGAAAACACAAGGTATAGTTTTATAAAAAAAATAAATCATTATTTCATTATTATATATTTCTAGGAACTATTAATATAACTAATGATGCAATATGGACAAAGAATGGTACTACTGTAGTTGGAGGAAATGAATCAAGTAATGGATCAAATCAGCTTGAACTTCCATGGGGAATGTATGTTGATAAGGATGATGATGAAACTATCTATGTTGCTGATACTTGGAATTATCGTATAGTCGAATGGAAGAAAAATGTGGGAAATGGTCGAATCGTTGCTGGTGGAAATGGTTATGGAAATCGAAGTGATCAATTGAATCGTCCACTGAGTGTGATTGTTGATCATAAGAATAATTCTCTAATTATTTGTGATTATGGTAATCAACAAGTAGTTCGATGGTCTCGTCAAAATGGTGTAAAACCTGAAATAATCATCTCAAATATTACTTGTTATGATTTAGCTATGGATAAAAATGATTATCTCTATGTATCTGATTCTGATAAGCATGAAGTGAGACAATGGAAAATCGGAGAAAACAATGGAACAGTAATCGCTGGTGATAATGGAATAGGTAATGATTTGAATCAATTCAATGGACCTCGTCATATTTATGTTGATCAAAATGATTCAGTTTATATATCTGATCACTACAATCATCGTGTAATGAAATGGTTGAAAGGTGCAACAGAAGGTATTATTGTTGCCGGTGGTCAAGGTCAAGGAAATAATCTTACACAATTGTCAAATCCTGGTGGAATTGTCGTTGATCAATTGGAGAATGTCTATGTAGCAGATTATGATAATGATCGAGTGATGCGTTGGTTGAAAGATGCAAGAGAAGGTACTGTTATTGCAGGTGGAAATGGTAAAGGACAACAAGCAAATCAATTCAATGCTCCAATAGATTTATCATTCGATCAACAGAACAATCTCTATGTCCTTGAAGGCAACAATAATCGTGTTCAAAAATTTTTCATTGAGTCACCGTAACCAAACTGAACATTTGATTAAAATGTACGATTAATGAACTATTTTCATTTTTTTTGATATTTTTAATAACAACAGAAGAAAAGATATTAATAAAATAAGCAAACTCCTGAAAACTTGACCATCGACTGAATTTATTCAGCCTTCATGTATTACTTCCTCTTAGTTTCTTCTTTTAGAACTTGTTCTAAACAAATAGACATATACGGAAAGAATTGTACGTGTGCTAATATATCATTCACGATCATTTTAAAAAAAAATAATGATCTTCTGAATTCTTTATTGGAACTTTCTAAATTAACGAATTAAGAAGAATTCACAATCGATTCTTGACGACTCTATGAGTCGCCACTTCCAAGTGTCCGCTGTTGTATAGGATAGGTGATAATTTCATCGGATACCTGGACTTCCTGTTCCAGATATATCTGAGAGATGTCAAATGATATGTTCAAAGGATGTGTTTACATATTTTTATATGAAGGATCAACCATTGTTGCAACTTCTAAAAGAGACCTATGGTAAAAAAATTTATTTATTTTGGTGTATAGAGTCTAGTGATCCGATAATTTTTTTAAAAACTTAGTTTCTTACTTGGCACACATGATAAACGGTATACCGATCATTGATCGTCACCGTTGCATCCCTACTCACGGCTAGCCGCTGTAACATTCAATTCTTTTCTATCGCCTACATCAATACATGTATTTTAATCACCAGAACTAGTAACTTCAATATCTTTGACTACGCCAGAAATTTTTAAAATTTTACTATCATCAGACAAAAAAAACTGTATTTCTAATAGTAAAATGTTGTATATTTTCATCATGTTCTATTTAAATATTTGAGAAGACGCCATTAACATCGATCCATCAAAAAATAAATAAATCATAGTAAAAATTGTGTATGTGGCAGCGAAGTATCCTTATAATGTATCTACTGCTGAAATATAAGAGAAGTACATAAGCTATTGGTCTCTGTTCAATCAAATCCTAGGCGTACAGTTCACGAAAGGAACATTATACTCTATCATAACCCTCCTCGCATATTAGAAGCCTCTAGTGGCTTCTATTTTGCTTCGCAAACTTCGACCAAGTTTTGCCGGCAAAAACTGAAAATTTAGCAGGAAAGACGGGTAAAAGGGAGGAGGTTCAGCGCATAATACATAATTGAGAAATTGTTGTCAGCCTTTTGATTTTCACAACATTATTTTTTTTCTTTCCTTTTCTCTGTTGATCAAGGTCGAGATATATGTACTACTCATATATATGTAGTAAACGACGATAGCATCATAGACAACCATATGCTGATGCTAACATTGAGCATGAAATGCCATGCGTTCTTTTTCTTATTCAATAGAATACCGAGTTGCGTAGCTTTTTATTTGAAAATGCAGTTCTTTTTTTATCGAATCGTATAACAATGGTATCATTGTAGTCCTTTTAGTTCTGATTCTGAGTTTCAGAAATATGTTCTATCACTCTGTCCCAATTTTTCTTAAAGTTTTCGACCCATATGTAATTTTTTGTCATGTTGACTGCGTTAGTATAGGATTTTAACGCTTCATCATAATTTCCATAATCGAATTCTAATGAGCCTAAATTATCGTTCACAAAAGCTTTTTCAATATCATGACCATCTTCCTTGAGAGCTTGTATAAATGACTGACGAGCATCCGTATATTTACCACACTTCTGATACAATAGACCTAATGTATTAAGGATCCATAGACGAGTAGGTATTTTATTATGCGAATAGATAAATATATCGTTAGGATCTTGAGATCTGCTTGGCAGAATTCGTTCTGCTTCTTTTACACTCCTCAGCGCATCTTCATATCTGCCCTGTTCAGCAGCTAATGTTCCAATATTATAATATACATGTCCAATTGTCTCCGATGGAAGATCAGGTGTGTCAAGCATACGATAGTAAAAGTTTTCAGCATTTGATTTGTCACCAAGTTCTCGTAAAATATTACCCATTGAAAGATACGTAAAACCGTTTGTTAATCGTTGATCAAGCTCAGTTAATTGAGTCATGACTTCATCGCAAAAACTGAGTTTTATTGTCCAATAATGCTCGTCTCTCTCTACTGATTTTAATTTCCAGACTGCACCAATAGAAAACAAGATTTCGCCTTCGTCTGAAAAGTGACTTTGAGAACAAATGTCACGACAGAATGGTATAGATTTTGATGTATCAATTTCCATCTCAAAAAATACGCTGTTACAACCATCGACATGTGTTTCTACGCTAGCAAAGTCGGCTGCAACAGAAGAATATTTTGTCGTTGACAGAAAACCATTCAAGGAAACTAAACTGTCGATATTATCTTGTAATTGAAGCAATATAATGGTTGGCATTTTTTGACCTCGATAAATAACAGATTCTTTTGGCGAATGCGTCATTGGCTGATCGATTTTTTTAGTTAATTGTTTTTGCAGATGGATGATACAGTGACGACATTTAAAAATTCGCTGCATATCCTCTGATCGTAGAGCCTGATTAATAAGATAAAAAACACATGAACTTTTGGTGTAATAATAAATGGCTTTTTGTGGGTCAAAACTAGCTTTCAATTGATCAATCTTTTGAAGTTGAGGTGTATTTGTTCTATAATGACTCCGAAAATAACTACACATTTCGTCCAAAGCAGTTTCATCAAGATCCATTTCGATGATAATTTGAAAACATAAGCGAAACAATAGAAATCTTAAAGAATCAGTGCTTAAAAAATGAAACCATTTTTCATCCAACTTTGAATTGAATAATCCAAATGTAGGAAATAAATCATTGAAAGTTATTGTTTCATCTATGTCTTGCATATCAATTTGAGTTGAGTGTTCAGCAATCTTCTTTAAATCAATAGCGATATATTTGAACAACTCATCGACACGGTTGCATATAGTGCAGTATCCCAATCTTTGTGATGAGTAATTTCGATTCAGCTCCAATAGGTAAACATATATTTCATTAGTATTCCATTGCTCGTTAACCAACTGACATAAAGACTCTGCTTCGTCTCCACTACTAATAAAAAAAAACCTGTTCACTTGGAATTTCTCTAAATCAGCAAGAAATTCTATTAATTCGCTTTTATCATTAAAAGTTTTTATATTTCTGAAGGTTTGTTTAAGATGACACATCAATTCATCTTGTGTATCTTTTTTCACTTGTTCATCATAAAACCATAAACAGAGCAAATCCAAATTAATCGATGAAGGTGATAATTGTGTTGTAGTTCTATAATTTTATCTGATCAACGTAAACAAAAATAACGGTACTAAACTTACGATTGATTCAATCGAAGCTTTTCCATTGCCTCACGAATATGTTCAGAGGTTACATCATTTATACTGGATTGTGGCATTGTTTACTCAGAAACAAAATATTATAATCTGAAACAAACGAAGCACAATCGGGGTATAAAGTTATTTATAGATTTCATAGTGGATATACAGTTTATTTATTAGTTTAAACATGCCAGAAAAAAAATTTTAAAATAATACGCACTTTTTCAAGCTTTATCTTTTCGCAAGTCAAACAAAATACTTCGTTCAATTCAATTGAAGTCTAATGATTGTAGTATTTGTTAGAATGAAAATCTTGGGCGTTTATTTGCAAGGATCACTGATTGTTTTAAATTTGTCAAGAGTATCCAAATAATCCTTAATGGTATCGGTTGTAAGATTTTTCTTAGTTTCAAAATGAAGTTGATCTTTAAAATGTTTCATAGCATTTTCACCATATATACTTTCAATATGCAAAATCTTATCGGGAGTCTGTTTGATTGATTTTGATCGAAGTATTGCACCAACAGGTAACATAAGGATATCTGAATTGGGTGAAAGTTGGTAGGCTGATGCTCCTTGCAGGAGTTTGATTTCAAGTAAAACCACCGTAAGACCATTTCGTATCATTCGGCGACATATTTCGATTACAGACGGATACGATTCCGATACCACAATGTAAGATAACATGGAAAATAAAATGGTTGAATTTTCCGATATGCTTTTGAGATCGGCATCAATTAAAAGTTGAGCACGATAAACAGTTCTGGATGACGATAATGTAATTAATGATAATGATCTTATTTTTTCATTAATGTGAACGACCTCTTGCATTTTTGACTCTAACATAGTTCGAAGATCATTTTGTTTGTAAATGTGATTTATTTCGTGATGCATTTCCATATTAATAAAAGAGAATTCAGTCATAGTTGTATATTTTGCCAGATCTGATTCTGTATCAGTTGAAATTGAAGGAGAATATTGTGATAAAACTTCAAAAAATAATTGATAACGAAGAAATTCTTTCTCATCTTCTTTAAGATGCGTAAGAACCTCGACATTTGTTCTAAAGAAAGTTATCTTCGGAGTATTGTTTGGTATTTGTCGATAGAAATAGACATCAGCAGCGAGTTGTACGAGAAGATCACTGTGAGAAGAAAATATTCCACTTAATTTGAAGTTTTGATATAATGTAGATAGTTCAGAAAAATGTGGTTCTTTTTGGCTACGAAAAATATATGCTGCATGTATAGAATGCTTATCCAAGAGTGATTGAATAGAGTTTAAATTATTCTCAGTCACTCCGCATATAATAATAAAGACTGAAGATATCTCTAGTTCGTCGATGTTATTGGTGCAATGTTGAATTTCATCGAAGGTTGAGCATTCTTTGAAACCATAAGAAAGATTAAATCTCTGATGACCATCACTGAATAGTACAATAATCTGGCAAGAATCAAATGTGTTTTTGTTTGCAGTAGCAATAGCCTTCTGGTCGGAGAGTGATGATTTTTGTTCCCATAATTCTTGAAAGAGTTCTTGTGATCGTGTCCATTTTATTGGACGTTTTATCATCGATTTGATATCTTTTGTCAATTGCTCTTCGATCTTGTCGAGTGACGACCAAGAACCAGAAATTTTGGAATACTTACTCATCCAATCAGTTTTATGTTGATCATCAGAATCATAATATAAGTAGACACGCTCAACATAACTATCATCATGAATCAGTGGTACAACAAATTCCCCTTTTGAAACATGTGTAACGAAATAGATTAAACTTTTTCCTTTATTCTTGTTTGATAAAATGTAAGACACACACTGTAAATCTTTGCTATACGGTTTAACTTCGTAGGGTTTGGTTTCTGATGAATTTACGGATGGTAAGTTTATATGCAAGGAGACGACCTGTATTTTCGTATCCAGTTCTATATCGGTATTTTGAGTATATAAAGCTAGCAGATACACAGAAATGTTTGTATTTCTAGTGATTAATCAATCTTACTTTCATTTATGATCTTCTCTATATTATCCATCAGTTTTAGTTGAATAAGATCATTGTCAGAAGAGAATGCTGTTTGAACTGCGATGCGATCAGTACAGTTCTGATCCTAAACATGAAAAAGTTTTTAAAATTGTTTCAGAACAAATTTGTTATAGATAGGAATTCTTCGCGTTAAGATCAAAGATGCTTAGTACGTATATAGACATATATTTGTGTAGATGCTCGTCTTACTTTTATTACTCGAATCTGCGGATGACCAAGTGAGGTATCTTGGTCTTCGACAAGTGTATTGTCGATAATACAAATCTAAATAATAATAATTGTCAGCAGTAGTAACAAGATAAATACATACTTCACTATTCGCTTGCAGAACTCCACAAAAATATGAGCTAGATTCCTATAATCAACGAATTACGATAGGATATAACATTAAGAAACTTTATATTTTGAATAAATAAAAAATGTGGAAACCTCGGATTTAAATCCGAGTGTTATGTGTGCTTCAAAAAGTAAAAATACATAATTTAGGACTTAGGAGAGGGTCAACGATAGGACCAAGAAACAGGGACACTGGTAAAATTTTACTTTTTTTATTTGATCTACCCATTCGAAAGAGCAGGGTTAGAAACAACTAAGTCTAAATTTTTAACTCATTTGGATGTTCTCTGAAAAAGTTAGTTCAGCTCAACTTTTGATCAATCTCTTATATCTTCCGCAAAATAATAATCAACTATCATTTCAATATTCTTTCGAACGAGTCAATGGATTTCTCAAAGTAATATACCGAAAGATAGAACTTCGACAGCTGAAAAAAATGACATATTGAAATTATTATAACTTTTTTATTGCAAAAAATGTTATAGGTAAATATGGACACAAAATGCCAAAATTTTCAGTTATTTTATCGATATGTCTGCTAACATTTTCTTTAAAATAAAAACTAACAAGCTGAATTTTTTATATGTTATACAACTTTTAATCCTGGAGAAATTGGTAAGAAAATATCAAGATTGTTATTATCTGATTCTTGGATTTTTTTTCTCTAAATGTTTCTCTACCTTTTTCCCTACTCCCCCTCAGGCATACAGTGGACCAAATTTTTTATTTCAATTTTTCTGCAAACTTTTTATGTGATTTCATCTGGAATAGAGTTCTGATTATTACTAGATAGATATTCTTATCAATATAATACGTTTTAATGTACTATTCATTCAACTTTGGATCATCTTGAAGGTATCTATTTTTTCTCGATATTTTCTTACCAGTTTTTCAAGAATTAAAAGTTGTACAGCATATCAAAAATTCAGCTTGATAGCTTTTGTTTTAAAGAAAATCTTAGCAGACATATCGATAAAATGGGCTGAAATGATGACATTTTTTTGCTATAACTCAGCCATTTCTTGACGAATCATTCTCATCTTCGAACTCGAGTGAGACATTGATGAGATCATTCTATGTACAAAATTTCATGACAATTGGATGAGTCTGTCAAAAGTTATCGTGTAAACGGACGGACACACTGATCGATTTTAGAGTGTACTCACTTTTTGAGTACACAACAAAGAATATCTGATATAGTTTTCATCATTTATTGGTGCAGGAAGTGGATGTAATCGATCAATGATGTAATTACCAGAGACCGCTTTTAATAAAAGCGTAGCAATGAAATGCATATTATTAGATTTTCTTTGTAAGAAAGTAGTTGTCTCGCTGAGACGTGCAGGTAAATTATTTTTATCCATGCGAGCATCGATCTTCTTCTCAGGAGGTATAAGTAATCGACCACATCGTTCTGGAAAATGCTTGGCGAGTATCTTACCAATAATTAAACTCTCATCTGCGTCCGACAAAGTATTCGCATTCAAATAGGCTTCCGATTTAATAATTGTGTTCCGTAATTCGTCAGACATACTTTCGATATAATTGAAAATCTTGTTATTCAGTAAATGAGTTCGACTATATGCTGCTCGACATGGCCCACATAATTCACCTTTAGCATAAGTTTTGTGACATGTCTTACAAGTATGTGTTTTGGGATCAAGTAACGCTATGCTTTGCCATGTTTTGTATTGTTCAACAATATGAAATAAATCACTCTTGAATTGTTGGGAACTTTGTTGGACGCGATTTCGAGCTAATTCTTTTTCTTCCTCAGTTTCGCCCTCGATGACAAATGGAGAACTGGGAGCTATGCATATAGCAACAATAATCGTTGCTAGTTCGAGAATAGGCTTATGTTTCAAATAAGCATCAAGTAAAAATGCACTATAACGTGGATCAATGCCAAGTCTACCAAATAGTTTGCCTTGTTCATTGAGATGACCTGTTCGGTCTATGCAACCTAAGGTTTTCAAGAGATCAAACGATGCCTGGATTCTTTCATCGTCAGGTCGATTCATAAATGTAAATGTAAATGGATCTAAGTCCAAATTGAGAAGCTGAAGAACAGTTATATCGAGAGAACAACGAAGTATTTGTGGTATTGTATCACGGTCAACTAAATCAACCTCGTTATAAAGACGAATGCAATTGCCGTTTGCCGTTCGACCTGCTCTGCCTCTTCGTTGTTCAGCCGATGCCGAAGAAATTCGCATAGATTCCATCACAGTGAGCTGAGTTTCATAATCATATCGAGCTTCATTGACGAGACCCGAGTCAATAACTAATCGAACATTGTTGATTGTTAATGACGTTTCAGCTATATTCGTACAGAAGACAACCATTCGTTGATTATGATCGGGACCTGCATCAAATCGAAGTACAAGATCTTGTTCCTCCGGTGAAAGAGCACTATACAACGGGAAAACCCTGCAGTTTTCTAGAGGTCGACGATTGAGAAATTCAACAGCATTATCGATTTGAGCTTGACCTGGTAAAAATACCAATATATTTCCTTCGTAGTGACTATATTCCTTGCGAACTATGGACACAGCATAATTTTCGATTGGTAGACGTTTATTTTGACCGGCGTATTCAACATCGACGTCATAGGTACGACCAAGAACATTCAGCGGTTCAACATCAGATTTTCCGAAAAATCTAAGAAAATCTTCGGCTACAATCGTCGCCGAAGAAATAACCACATAAAAGTCCTTTGGTTGTGTATCTAACATTTGTTTAGCTATTCCCAAGACGATATCAGTGTTCAGTGTTCGTTCATGTGCTTCATCAATCATTAATACTTTCATATCCATTATGTCAATATTTAGTTGACTCTCTCGAATGAATGTTCCATCCGTCATAAATAGAATATCATTTCCGGGCACTCGATTTTTGTCTTTGCCCATGCTACTATGACCAACACGATAGCCAACATTATAGCCCACCGATGTACCATCGTATTCTTCAGCGACACGTCGTGCCAAAGCAACAGCTGCAAGTACTCGAGGTTGAGTGCAAACGATCAAACCACCGAAATATTCAGCGAGATATTGAGGCAATTGTGTGCTCTTTCCACTACCTGTTTCCGCTGTTATGACAAGAATTCGTTCATTTTCTAATCGTCGACAGAATTGATCTTTAATAGCTAAAATTGGTAATCCAGCACGTTCACGATCGATGTGACGTTGTTCAAAAGATTTAAGTATCGGCAAAACACGATCTGGTGGATGTACAGCATGAGGACAATCAGCATTATCACAATCACGACCTTGTTCGCATGGATCCCAATCGTTTGGATGTAGACACTGACAGTGATAATTGTCACATGACCGTCCGTGTTCACAGCGAGTCGGCCGAGTTGGAGAATGATTGAGCTCACAGTCGTAATCATTGCAATCGATATCATTCTCACACATTGTTCTGTCAGATGGATGTAAAAGTGTACATTTGGAATTACAACATGCTGTGCGATAGGGACAAAGTCCTGGACGATCTTTTGGATGCCAATTTTGACAGTCCCACAGCATACATTGAACCCCAGTTGGACATGAATTTGCATGAATGACAGGATGAAGAAAACGGCAGCTATATCCTCGTGTTTTACATTTAATACCGAAGTTGCAACGTTTTTTTCGTTGGAATGGATGCGTGGATTTACAATCATAGTCTTCGCAATCCTTGCCATCTCTGCATGGTTTCCATCCGGTTGGATGATCGAATGGACAATCAAGCTTCAAACATTTCAATCCATTTCTACAGTCAAATTTTCGACGTGATTGACCGCCTTTATACAATGTTGTCTCATTGTCAGAATCATAATCAGAATCATAATTTTCTATTTGTGGTATATTGTTTGTTGCCATCGGTGCTTAAGAAGTGTGAATGCGTAGTTGAATAGAATTTCTCGCCTATTAGGCACGCATTTTATATTAATCTCGCAGGTAATTTATTTTTTCTCCACTCAAAGAAACCCCAGTCTGACAATTTTTTCCCATTTCGTGTAATTTTCGCAAACTGTGCAAATATCGTATCATATATTCTCACTTCTCTTTCTTCCTTCTGCAAACAGATAGAATATACTTTCGTAAATAAAAAATAAAATATTTTCAAATGCGTTCATTCGAATTAATTTGATTTCTTCGTTGAAAAATATTCGTTATACCTTGATAAATTTCATCGAATTGTTCTTCTCCAAATGCTGCAAAATCAAAATAGATCAATCTTAAAACAGATTGAATTGTTTGAAAATTTTGTACAAGTGGATAAATTCCAACAATAATAAACGCAATTACAATCCAAATCATTGCAAATATAATCCAACCACTGAAGATTGTTTTAGTAAATATATACGATGATCCATACAACGGCCATGGCCAAATAATAATCAAACATATTGTTAAACTAATTGCTATGAATCGAATCAGTCGAGATTTTTCTATGAGACAAGTAATTGAATGTTCCAGTTCTTCATCATTGATCTTCGTTCGGTTTCGTATGCCATCATCAATGAGTTCAATAGCTCTCATTGAAACAAAATCATATGGAACTTCATCCGGTTTGATAAATGTAAACAAAGGTGTGAATAGAATCGGACTTAATAACGCCACAAGATTTCCGACGAGCATAGGTAAATTAGATCCACTTGTTTGAAGATTGACTTTGCCAAACAAATACTTCGCTGTTAACAACCATGATAGAATCGAACAGACGACGCCTGCTAACGGAGATAGACAAACAGCTAATTTACTTTGTTTCT
>Ga0209914_1001287_pt1 | contig 26216 bp, 25 predicted proteins | sample ThiBiot_500_plan_FD_183949 | JGI IMG/M metagenome (GOLD analysis project Ga0209914, IMG submission 183949) | Wastewater bioreactor microbial communities from Cape Town, South Africa - Thiocy_cont_500_plan (SPAdes) | ecosystem: Engineered > Bioreactor > Thiocyanate-remediating > Anaerobic-Aerobic...
TTTGTTTTTCATAGAAGATTGAAAATGATTCAGCATGTTTGTGTTATAATACAAATATTTCGTATAAAATTATCGAAAACTATCATTCGATTCTCGATCGAAAACAACAATTAATATCGAGTTGGAAAATATGTAATCAAAATGAGAAGATTAGTTTCATACGTGGTACACACTATCGACGAGGTACGGATGCATTAGTCATTCGATTGAACCATATTTGTTTGATTAATCCATGGTATCATTACATAAATGTTGACAAACATCTTCGAACAATTGTCAAACAAAATCAATCGATTCAAGTTGTATTCGAAATTGTTCTTCTTGAATCCGATTGTTTAGCTAATATTCAACAATATCAATTAGCTATCATCGAATGTCCATGTTTAGACAAATTGAAAGATTATTGTACCTATTGTCGATTGATATTGACAGAAACTGAATCATCATCTCGTCAACAAGTAATAGAAAATGAAACGAACTCAGATTCGTTATCATTAGTGATCGAAGAGAATTTCGATTCGAAGACGAATACAAAAGATGAAACAACACAGACAAAACTCTTTGCTATTTTCCTACCACAAAGTCCTTTAACTCAAATGAAATCTGCAATTATCGAATCAAAAACTTTAACAAGTCAAACTCGTTCATGTCAAGTGAACACACTGTCATATCTAATTAAATCGAATAATAATCAAAATGATGCCGATGATCAACAATTAGATGAGTCTCTATCAGCATCATATATTCAATCGAATTCAACACAAGAAATGCAAACACAAACAGTCAATGACGAACACAAACTAAATCTACCCGTGATTCAATTCGAAGAAACAATCTTACCACAAATTCATTTAAAATGTATTAATACATTGAATACAATAGATCTCGATGAGCCAAATGCATCGATAACTTCATTACAATTAAATAATAATAGTCAATCTTCGAAACGTTCTCGTTTAGTAAATCAATATTATCGAGTTTTCTCTCGAAAAAACCGTCGAATTCGAAATCGAAAACGTATCCATGCTTTTCTTCATCATTTACGCTTTCGAAAAAAACCAAATGTTGATTGTAAACCATCGACCATAGATTTGAATCTAACAGAAGTCATTTCTCCTCGACAATACAAACTTTGTGATCACCTCATTCTCATTCGTGCTTCGAAACAATTTCAAACGATTCTCAATCAAACCGATAAACATCTCAATGATCTTCTCGATTGTCAATTAACTTGGACATCGAATGAAAATTGCAAATCAGTTTGCATTCTTATCGACGATCAGAAACAATCCGAACAAATTCGATCGCTGTTTCTTCATTATATCTACACATCACTTTCCGATCGATTGAAAACTTTCCTTCAAAATCAATCAATTCAATTAACTTGTATGAATTTGGCATTTTTCAATAATTCTCTTTGTGATGTCATTACAATGAAACGAATACGTTTAATCGATACGGGAAAAAACGTATTTCTCTCGCCATCTTGTGAAATTTCTTTGCAAACATCGAATGATATCGATAAAATCATCGATCGTCTCAGTACGAAAATGTCATTTGCTCATCAAATTTTAATTATTAATTTCAATCATCAACAAACATCGACATCGAGCTCGTTCTTTTTCCTACAATTGGCACCGATTTGTTCGATTCGACCAGCAGGTTTATTTACGAATCTCAATTCGACAACATATTCGGTCTTAAATCTTCTTCGACAATCGAATTCAAACAAACGATATGCATTCAATGATTGTCTATTAAATCGTTTACTGAAAAGTTATCTATGTTCATCTCAACCAACGATCGTTGTCATTACAGTCAATAAACAAGAGAAAAATAAGCAAGTGAATTTAGTTCGAAAAAATAGATGAGTAAAAATGAAATTTATTTCGAATAAAATTCAAAGTAGAAGAAGCCGAGAAAATGAAGAACTACTCTAAAATGTTCTTGTTATCAATTGAATTGTATTCTATTATTTTTTATTGATGATATCCACCGGTGTACTTTCGATCTGTAAATACGGTCCCGTAAACGCCTACAATGAATAATTCATCGAGAGAATTAATCGAAAAAAAAACAAGAATACGAACTGTAATTGCTAAATTCGGAATTTCTAAATTATGAACTGTATGATAACCGGAATAGTCTTTTTCTTCAGGTCGAGATTCTTGAACCGATTGAGTTTGTGCTGCTTTTGCTGCCTGAAAAATCAAAAGAGACACGATTTTCTTCGTCAATGAGAAAACGAAAATAATCGAACCATCAGCAATGGATATTTCGATGTACGAGCAAGATATGATTTCCATTTTTCGAGTTGTTTCTCTTGAAACATACGATTTCGAACAATTTCATTGTAAAAAGCTTTTTCGAATTGCAGATCTTGTTTATGAAATTGTTCTAAAACATAATTTTGTGTCGCAGTAACAGCTAGAATGAAAGAAAAAAAAACATCGAAATCATTCATTTCTATCCATAATTAAATGATTGATCTTCTACCGAGAGCTCGTTCTTCAGTGGCGCGTAGAATCGTGTCCGTCGCTTCATCGTCTGACGAAATCAATTTCACTCCTTCGATCTCCAATTCAGTCATAATTTCTTGCCAAATTTCTCCTAATTTAAAATCGAGAAAATTCTCAATTATACATATTGTTACGAAATCTTCTTCAGCCAAGCCAGGCAGTTCACTAAAGCCGAGTTTACAAAAGAATCCGTAGATTTTCGAACGCATATTATCAATGAGATCGAGAACGGCTCGTGATGGTTCAGAAATTTTCAATGATGTCACCGGTATCGATTGTTGAAGAAGACCCATGAGCGGTTTTTTATGATCATTAATCACACCTCGATTCGTTCGAGATACATGAATTTCACGTTCTTCATCACGCCATAATTCGCAAAGTAAATGAGAAAAATGCTGCTGTTTCGAACCTTGCCAAGCGAGAAGAAAATGAAGACATTTCGTATTCTCAGTTAAATCTAATAAACAACCGAGAACGAGATTCTGTAAAGATTTTGGATTCGTCTAAATGATTTCATTTTTAGAGAAAATAAAATAAAGAATACGGAGTTCTACTTCAATTAGATCTAAGAGAGCGAAAACACCTTGTTTTTGTATGAATTCATCTTCGTTGATCACACTACCAACAATACAGCACCAAACACAATCAATAGCTGCAACAAGTAGCCGATGATAGCCAAGTCCACCGCAAATATTCAACGATTGCAGGAGTAATAATTGAATTAATAATTCAATACCTTCACTACCGAATATTTCCTAGAAATTTTAAACGTAGATTGTTTTCTTTTTGATTATCAAAAATCGAAATCAACGAACTTTTCGATGAACATCTGTTTCACCTAGACAACTTAGGATAAATAATCCGTCACAAATGATATCTAAATCAATGTAATTTATTGTTTTCGTTTCATTCGTTGTCATTTCTCGTAGAAATCCTAATCGAATCTCAAATAATTAGTCAAACAAACAACAAATTCACTTTCAATCAAACCGGTTAGCAACGGAATAAGACCTTGATCGCATAGATCCGTCGCAATTCGTTCATCTTTTACTGAAACAATACTTCGAATTAATCGAAGTACATATCTCAATTGTGATCGTTTGTTATTTCGGCCACCTTTACCAAAAAAACTATGTCCTTGACTTTTGTATTCATCTAAATTCAATTGCAATGTTATATTTTGTATCTTCTTCGCGTATTTACCTTTATTAATTGCCCATTCGTAGTAAAGTAAAAGTCGTGTACCGACATGATACTCAAAATATTCATCGACTGATCGTGGCAAAAGTATTGCTAACGCAGCAAGAGCGTGTAATTGAAGTTCTTCGATTTGAGCTAACGTCCAATTGAATGTTGGCTTTGTGTTTGTTTCTTTTCGAGGTAATGGATCAACAAAAGATAATAATGCGAGTAGAACTCGACTTTGAATCATTAACTGTAAACAACAAATGACAGTTCATTATCTGTCAAATAAAAACTAGAATAAAATTACTTCATTGATTGCTGAATTACGACTAAGTATAACTAAAGTATTAATCAGTAATTTTTTGAATTCAAAATCTTCGTCAGTCGTTGTGAATCGTAGATTTTTTACTAACGGACTATTACTACGCACTATGATTCGAAAATTAAAAAAAAGTTGCCTGTTAATCGAATACAATTATTTTGTCTTACATTCAGGATGAGATGCAAACAATAATAATTGTTTACCAAGACCGGTTTCAACCACTAGACAAACAAATAAGTAGGTTCGATGAATTTTTATTATTTACCTGGTGCATCAGGTCTTAGACTGATTATCAAAGAAATAACCGCAAGAATATCATTTCTAAATAAGATTTCAGTTTGTTATTTGGAAATTTATGAACACATTATTTTCTTTTTCTACCTTAATTGACGATGATATTGACTGTGACTTTGTGTGACTTGTCCAAGAAATGCTTCTTGTATAAGACTAAAATTCAGTACAATTATTATTTGCTTTTCTTTTGCTTAATTTTCAATAAACCTTATTGTCACACGTGAATCTAATTGATTAACTACAAGTTCTTCGTCGCCATACTCAAGGACAAACCATAATAAATCGATCGTTCGAAATAAAAGTCTACGAAAAATAAGGACATAACATCAATTAACTTTATATTTTTCGATTAATTATCATATGAAAAACGATTTTTATAAGATTTTATTTGTTTACTGAAGACTTTCAAATTCGACTCTTTCTTTCATGTTGACTTACTCGCCCGATGGATCGGAATCGTTCATTTTTGAAACAAAACGATTAATACAGTCATGTGTTAACATTCTTGCAATACAATCGTCTGTAATAGATAAATGAAAATCGTTGTTTTTTTTTTTCATTTTAAATTCTATCGTTTTACGAGATTTAGACGAATAGATTTGTAATAATTTGATGATTCCAATTCGAAGTTTGAGATCATTTTCGACGAATGAAAGAGCCTAGTTGAATCATAGATTTTCCGAATTCAAAATTTTTCGAATTATCTTATACTTTGACAAGTGTTTCGCATAGGTCACTCATGCATTGTACTCGTAATAAATAATCACTTGTTGTCATTTGATCGGCGATATTTTTCGATTGAATCGATTTGAAGAGTGTTTCGAGTAGACATTGTTGAATACGTTTATTTTGAAAACGAAGAAGATAGCCTAAGAAAGAAAAAATTTGATAGATTTAAGGTTTTGATCGATCTACCGAAATCTGAATAAAAAGTGACTAGAACCGATGAATAGATTTCCGTGTCTGTCGATCGATCCAAGACAAATGGTTTCGAACAGTTCTTGATCAAATCAAGAAATGGTTCGATATAAAGAGAATTTTCTTCGCAAAGATCAGCAAGAATGTTGAAGATTTTCATAAGATAATGTGATTCTTTTAATATCTATATAAAACACGAAATGAAATCTTGTTTTGTTCGATTAAAACTTTATTTACGTAGCCATTCTTATGATGCCGATTTAATTTTTGACAGAAACGAATACGTCGATCGATTAGATGTGTCTAGATGTATGGAAATACTTTTTCAAAACAAGATTTGTGAAAGAACTTATTCTACCGCAAGAGGATCGAGAAGAAATTTAATCATTTTCTCGTAATCAAATGGTGCATTGATTTTCTAGAGCAAAAACAAACGATTTTCTCTCGAAATTTTCAATTCGATTCAAACTTTTTCTTCATCATTCTCTGATCTTGATGTTAAAATATGAACGATTGGTACTTGATTTTGATTGAAGGTATTTGGAATCACCGGTTGTTGATGCACCATTAATGTCGACATCTTGAATGACTACACAAATAGAAGAAGAAGAAGAAGAAGAAGAAGAAAAAACACTGTCAATATTCATTTCTGGGATTCCGCATACCATTTTAATTTCCTATGGTTTTGTAACTATTAGCAACTTGTTATTTTATTTTGACAAACAAACATCTTGGAAATATATTCTTCAAATTAGACATTCAATCTTTCAATTAATTGCTCATTAGTTTAATTACCAAAGTATTTCAATAGATGTCAGTCAAACTAGAAATTCAATCAACAGAATCTTTTTTTGGACACATTTGTTATTGTTGCCCGATGATCCTACTTTTAATTGCAAAATACGCCAACGTTTTGTTTTGAAAAAAAAATAGATACGTAATATTTGTTTTTGACGATGAAGAAATATATCAAAGTTAATCAAGCATATCCGACGGGAATGTACACATATTTAAATAAAAACACATCGGCCATCACACTTCATCATATCTATTTGAATCCGTATCGAAATCATGTCGGTTTTAAAATGGCTCAAAGGTGATACGGCGAAAAAATCTGATGCTGGAGGTCGTCGAGATGCTGATCCATTCGATCCACAACGACGAGACGATGATAATACACGTGATCCACGTCGTGGCAATGACGAAGCTCAACGTGGTAACGACGATACGAAATATATTTACTTTCATTGTTCATCGCCTCAACAAAATCTCATTGATCGTCTTCAAACATTTACTAAAACTCTCTCGACATTCAATGATGAAACCGAATGTATCGAATTCGTAAAATCCGTCAACGGTAAAGCGTTTCTTATTGTCGATGGTCCACCTCAAGCCACATTGATCGATGCCGTTGAACCTCTGAAAATCATCGATTCACTGTTTGTTTATTCCGCAGCACAGAATGCGGTTGAAGAATTGAACAAAAAACAACATACATTTATCGTTAACTGGTGTCAAAACGAAAGTATCCTCTCCGATTCCATACAAAAATCTCGTGAAGAACTCGATAAACAAACGGCTGCATTTAGTATGTACAATAAGAAAGAAAAAGCAACGAGAGATTTATCGAAAGAAGCTGGTTCGTTTCTGTTCTTTCAATTGTTCAAAAGTGCCATTCAAAATATGCCGAAAACTGATGCAGCCAAAAAAAGTATGGTTAACACATGTCGAGATTACTATCGAGGAAATCTAACTGAATTGAAGAATATCGACGATTTTGATAAGACCTATCGATCGGAAGATGCGATACCTTGGTATACAAAAGAAACATTTGTCTACAAGTAAAAAAGAGAAGAGGAAAACTACGAATTGAATTTGTTTTCATTCAGATTTATTAACAAAGCTCTTCGAACAGAAGATATCGATGTGTTGTATCAATTTCGTTTTTATATTTTGGATTTAAGCTATCAACTTTCATTGAAATTTGAAGAATTAAAACAAAAACAAAAGGATATTCTTCGCCTCTATCGTGGTTTGAAATTAAGTCCTGATGAAGTGCAAAATTTCCGACAAAGTATCGGAAATTTAATTTCAACAAACGGATATTTATCCACTAGCAGTGAACATTCAGTTGCCTATGGTTTCGCAACGAAACCAGCCAATCGAGCAGGTGTCGTCAAAGCTCTATTCGAATATCAAGTCGATCTATCTCAAGTAACAAAAATCGTCATTGCTGATATTCGAGAATTTTCAGCATTTCCTGAAGAAGCCGAAGTACTTGTTGATATCGGTAAATGACTTTTTCTTGGAAATATTTGTTTTTCGAATCAAATCACCGATGTAGGTGCATCGTTTCAAATGGATTTTTGTGAATATAGTCCAGCCGATGATCTCTGGCTTATTCGAGCTCATGCAACCGATCAAGGTGCTCAATTAGCTGCTGAATATATGGAATATCAAAAGAAGAAAATGATGGAATCGAATATAGTTCTTATGTTCGGCAATTTACTATTAGAGATGGGTGAATACGGCAAAGCTGAACGATATTTTGACACGATTTTGAATTCGGCCAATCCGAATGATGAAGAAATTGCTTGTATATTTTTTAATTTCGGTCGAACACATCGTTTGAAAGGCGATTTTAACCGTGCAATAGGTTGTTACAATCGTGCATATAATTTACATATGGATGCACGACCAAAACGTTGTGCAAGTGCAGGCAAAACTTTAAACGGTCTCGGCGTTGTTTACAGCGAACAAGGTCGATTGTTAAAAGCCGAAGAATGTTTTCGAATGACGATGAAATTGTACAAAAAAAGTATACCGAAAAAACATGTCGACGTTGCTGGAGTTTTGATTAATCTCGGTGTACTTGATTGCGAACGACAAGATGTAAATAAGAGATTTTTATTTTTCAAAACTGAATTCTCATTTGAATCTATTTCAGTATGGAAAAGCAATAACAAAATATTTGAAAGCCAAGAAAATCTACGATAGTTTACTTCCACCTGGTCATCCAAATCGTGCTGTGCCACGAGTCAATCTCGGTAATGTTTATCTGGCTGCTGGAAATTATAATTTCGCTTGTGATGAATATGAAAGTGCATTGAAATTGCAAGAAGCATCATTGCCAGCTGATCATCCCGATATTGCACGTACTTTACATAATCTAGCTGTTGTCGAAACACATCTCGGTAATTTAGTCATGGCAAAGGAATATTTCGAACGAGCTGAAGAAACAGCAACAAAAACATTGGCTTCGAAACATCCGATTATGTCATTACTTGGTAAAACAAAGAATTTTATGGTCGACGAAGAAAAAGAATTTATCGTTTCTGAACATTAGTGAACGAACGAACATATTTACCCTTTTCTTCTTCTATTATTTTATCACTGAATAAAAATTCAATAAATAAAACTAATATATCTCTGACATCTTTCGAAATGATTTGTTTTTTTTGCTTCTGTGTTGCGTAAGTGAATAAATGAGGGATTGCGATGATAAAATATCAAATCTTATCTTCTATAACACTTTTTGAAAAGCAAAAAAAACGAAATGGAAGGTCAACATGTTTTAATCACCGGTGCTGCAGGAGGTATTGGCTTTAAAATAGCTCGTGTATTTCTCGAGCAAGGTGCCAATGTTTCATTACATTACAATCGTACATTCGAAACTCTCACTCCACTTTTAAACGAATATAACGATCGTTGTTTTGCTCAGTCTGTCAATGGAACAGACGAACAAGCTGTGATCAAAAGTGTTGAAGAAAGTTGTGCACGTTTTGGTTTAATCAATGTTTGTATTATCAATCATGCGATATTTGTCGACGAAGATATTCCTATTTGGGATATGTCACTTACTCAATGGCAACGTACGATCGATGTTAATCTAACATCGTATTTTCTCTATTCACGTGAATGGTGTCGACAATTAAAACGATTGAAATCAACGGTCAATGATATTGATAATTTAAATGCAAATTTGATTTTAATTGGTTCGTCAGCTGGTCAATTTGGTGAAGCAAATCATCTCGATTATGCGACAAGTAAAGGTGCACTTCATTCAGGTTTTATTAAATCTTTAAAAAATGAAATTGTTCATCTACATCCATGTGCAAGAATCAATATTGTTGCACCAGGTTGGACACGAACACCAATGGCCGAAAGCTCCATCGAACAAGGCAAACATTTGAAAGCTCTACGAACAACACCCTTACGCAAAGTAGCAACAACTGATGATGTCGCACAAGCTTGTTTATTTTTTGCATCAAATCGAACAGCTGCTCATTTAACTGGCAATGTTTTGATGGTACATGGCGGCATGGAAGGACGTGTCCTCTGGCCAGAAAACCTCGAATAGTTTAAGATTTGTCTTTTCTGATATCTAGTTTATTTATCAGTTACGTTAAATAAATGATCACAATCGAATAACTGACAAAGATTACCCTTTAATAACTGTTCAAAATGTTCGATCCAAACTAACGGTGCACACATATCATTATCAAGTAATGTTTGTAAACGATTGTAATCGATTTTAACATGAAGATGCCAATGTTCGAGATCATATGCTGAAACATTCGGTGGCCGACTAGTTGCATAAACCATAGTTAAATGCATCATTTTCGAGGAATTTTCAAGATAACTATTCGTTTCAGGATTGCATGTTTCGAGAAAACTATTTATTTTGAAATTGAAAATCAAAGTTCTCATTCGTTCGAATTAGAATATAACCTACCGTTGAAAAACAATCATTGTTGGAATAAGAATTCGTCTCTGTGGCAAACTATGAATGACCTCTGATGGTTTTGAATCCTCTTCAAAAAATGCATTCAATGCAATGTCAACTTTCCAATTCGATTTATCTAAGATTTGAATGGCTTTGTCTCTTGGACAATGAGTAATCGAAATAAAATAAGCAAGATACGGTTCCTGATTCGGTAGCATCACTTTTTGTTAATCTAAAGAACGAATCAATGAAAAATATGCCGATCGATTTTCTTAGTATCTCTGTTCGTTACTCTTGTTTTCATATTAGTGAAATATTATATCTGTCTAACCAACAAGAACAAACAAAAAAAGAAGAAGAAGGAGAAGGAAAACTGAATAAAAGACAATCAATAAATTGCGACGCACAAATAACGAATGTTCGGAAGACAAGAAAACAGACAAAAAAAAACAAAACAAATTTGTATAACATTACTCCATAATATAATATATTCTATTTGTTTTTTTTTTCTTCAGTAACAGAAAAAAGGACGAAAGAAAAATGCATATTGTTTATTATAAACAGAGAAAGAGAAGAAAGCAGGCTATATGTTCAAAAAGAAAAAAATTAAAGCAAAAAGACGAAAAAAGAGACCAATCACACAAGGAAAGAGAACAAAAACACGTTGAAATCAGCTGAAAAATAATTTAGTTCAAAGATTGCTTTTTTTTCTCGATTTTGATTCTCTACTGATCGATATTTGACTGTATGTCAATGTATAAATATTGAGATGCCTTGAGAGCATTTCTCGTTTTTGTTTGTTTGTTTCATTTTCTAACGATGTATTTACAACTGATACTGTCAAATAGAAAAGCGAGAAGGGACGAATATTATTTATTTAAAAAGTCGATTGTTGCTCGAACGCATTTGCCAGTTGTAACATCAAGTGCGCTCACTTTTATTTCTGTATCACCAAAAACCATACGTGTTTGAATTTCACGTCGTGCATTTTTCTGCGCATGATGATCGGATGATGAATGCCCACTGTTAAACATATCAAGAACCAGTGTACCTATGCAACACGAAAGGCAAAAAAAAAGATCATTTTTCTATAAAAATGAATGTTTTTTACCAATTTTTCTGACGCCTGGATCGGTTACATAAACGGGTTTATCCGATTCTGAACAATAAAATGAAATGATGCATTGAGCTTGATTATGCCGAGCAGGAGTATATTTTCGTATAACAATATCACCAAGACCAATCGATTGATCGACAAGAACAAATTTATCAAATATATCTGCACACCATTCGACGTTATCTTTAACGATTCGTTTTTCAATTGGATGATAATCGGAAATAAATCGATTCAGTACCGATACACCGTAAGTTAAACGTGAACGACGAACATTGACAATAGTTGGATCGAGACCAAAGAGAACGGCACCTTTGAGAATAGTTAATGAAACATCTTGCGGGATGATCACTTTTAATATTGATGAAAATGCTCGACGAATTTCATGTTGAAGTATAGGCGATTCAGCAAAACCACCAACGAGAAAAAGATATTGAATATCTTTGACATCAGGACTATTTAAAACTTCTCCAATCGTTGTTTTAATTCGTTCAACAGTTGGATTAAAAAGTCGTTTCATTGCTTCGGGTGTTAATCTCATCATTCCTTGTGTTGACCATTTTATATCCGGATCATTATACCGTCGAATAGCTGATTCAACCGTCGATCCCTACAAAACAACACATATACCATCGGTATATTCTTCTCTTTTTTTTAATATTTTTCTTGCGAAATCAAATGACAACAGCATGCATGAACAAAAATTAGGGGAAAGGATAAAGTGTGCTCACTCGAAGCAATTGTCTCGGAAAAAGAATCTAGTTCAACGTATATTGTTATTGTATTTTTTTTTGGTTGTTTGACGAAATGAAGTGCAGGATTCAACAAACTACATGAATATACCATTGAAATCATAACAAAAATGAGGACATATGAAAACAGACAGAAACACGAACAAGAACATCCATTTCCCACCTTATTGAGTTTGGCCACATAGGCACGTACTTGATTTTTCAGAGGAAGACTCGACAATAACTAAGGATATAGCAGGTACGTTATGTTTCAATGAATCAATTATCTCTCGAGAAAAAGCGCTGTGTGCTGAGGAAATTAGGAAGAATAAAATAATCGCAAGCAGAATAAAATAGAAAATAGGATTTGTTTTTTTGTTTCTATTCGTAGGCGCATGCAAAAGTATAATTTCAACGGCAAAATTCTACCTTTTTCTTCTTGTAAAAATCGATGAAGGAAAATGGTAAGGAGATATTCAATGGATTGTTTTTAAATGGACTAGCCGTTCGTTTGCGTGCCTCGAAAGCAATCATGAGATCGACATAACCAGCCGGTCGTTTAATTTTAAATTCTTCCATGATTTCCGTACCGAATATCGTATTCATTAATTTTTCGAATTCTTGATCGACACCTTAATTGAAACATTTAGAAACAAATAAATGAGATTCAATAATTCAATTGAAATCCTACCAACTGAACCGTACGGTCCACCTGTAGCTTTGTACAATTCTTTTAATGTTCCCATTTTATTATCTAATTCGTGTACAGTGATGTCGACTGTTCCACCACCGCAATCGACGACGATATATCGAGTACCACGATCAAGTAGAACATCGAATGTTTGATTCGATGAATGCACATCATTATGATCCGTTGGCACTGAAAAATAAAATAACGAGTCAATCAATTGAACATCATTTTAAAAAAAAAGCACAAACATCTTTCAGGATCGAGAAGAATAGGCGCGGATTGATCGGATAATGTCGAAGAAAATAGACCGTGTTCACGTCGAACAGTATTACGTGAAAATGCCGGTGTATCATCAGGGACAAATTGATGCATACGTAATTTACGTATATAAATCGATGCTGCTTCGGGTTCCAAAGCAATAAGTAATTGTTCGGGAAATTCTCTCGATGCAATTCCAGCCTTAAAAAAATCGAACATCTTGTCTTTTCTAACATTAAATTTGCTCGGTCGTTTTGCGTACCTGGTAAGCAGCTTCACGCATAAATTGTTTGGCTGATTGTTTCCATATAGCTGGTACGGTGATAACCCATCGAACATCCTCGTTAACAAATCTCGTGCCTGATTGATCGCTTAGTTCTCGTAGTGCATGTTCTTTGAAATATTGCAATGCGTATGTGAATATTGCCAAAGCTGGAACTTTTCGTCCGTTACTCGCTGAGATCAATGTTTGAGTATTTAAATCCTATTTTTTTGTTTCAAAGAAGAAGAAAAAACACAATATCACATTGTTGGATTACATAATGTTAAACACAACTGTTTTGTTTAATTGCATTCGCGTCAGCGAATACAGATATGTTATAGTTATCGATGTATATACAATGTCTTTGTCGAATGAATTGTGTAAAAGAGAAAAAAAAATGAAGAACAGGGAAGTACGTCGTGGCATGTGTATTGTTTACTCGAACAGCTGCTCATATCTGTTGTTCATTAGTAAAAGTCATTGGCTTTTGATTTCATTCTCAAGTCAAGTAGTGTAATTACACGATCAAACTCGAACAATAACAATAAATCGACAATGACAAAAATATTAATTATTATCTTTGGCCAAGATTCATCAGTTCTCTTTGTGTACTCTATTAAATACTCGTCAGTTATTATCACAAGAGATTTGATGATGTAATCGATGATCTATAGAATGTATAAAGATAGATATGTTGCTATTTTCTTGCATAATGATTCTAACCTATCAACGATAATTGACTAAATCTCGTGTCGATTAGAACGAAAGAAGAGAACGAACAAAATTTACTTGTGTATAGTGAAGATGCATTTTGAATTTTTCGAAATAGAGCCAACGTTTAGCTTCATCGGGATCGAGATCATGAAAGAAATCTCGAGCAAAAAAGCCGAATGAATGAAATTCAAGATTAGGAGTTAGAAGAATGGTCGTCGGAGTTTTTTGATTGATTACACCTGCTCACAAATAAAAAAAAGCACAATAAAAAAAAAGAAAAAGGCGAACGTACCGGGATCATTGCCGTCGACTTTACGCATCATTAAAATAGAATCAATATCTCGTGTAAAGGCAAACGCATAGCCACTAAATGTAGTGCCGAAATCAATGGCAACAACAACGAAATGTGAACTATGATTCGGTTGATGATAGTTAAGAGATGATTCATTGCCTGAATCATCTGAAGTTGTTGTTGTTATTGCCGTAGCTGGATTTAATGAATTACGATTGAGATTTGTGTTTAGATTATTATGTTGAGGAACATAAGCCGATAGAGAACTTGATGATAATTGCTGTTGTGGTGGCGGTTGTTGTTGTTGTTGTTGTGTTGATCGATAAAATGTAGGACTATAGGATGCTGATGGAAGATATTTAGTAGGATATTGATTATTTGGCGCTAAACCACTTCCTCCAAGACCCGATGAGAGATATTCATATGATGAACGATGGTAATTTTCAGGTACGCTATGTTCATATTGGGATTCTTCTTTGATTATATTCTGTTCATGTAAAAGATCATTAGGTGATCGAGATAAAGACGAAGTCGATGATTGATTGTTCTTGATCATCTCGGGCGAGTCTAAAATTTATCAAATCAAAGAAAGAATAATAAAACATCGCGCAAGTTGTAAATTATTTGATTGATGGGTGATTTATTTGCTTTGTCTATCAGCGATTAGTTCAATGATAATACGAGGAACAAAAATGAAAATCAATAGGAAAAAGAACTAGCGTAACATAATCGGTTTGTTAGACGACCAAAATGACTTCGCATTCTTACTGAGCCTTTGGATAGACAAAATAAACATTTATCTTTGGTTACGCTATGAGAGAAGTGGGGAGACGAGCGATGCAGAGATGCGGAAGACGAATATATTTTTATTTGCGTTACGAAGAAAACAGAAGGGATTTGTTCCATTCACTGTACAATTCCATGTCTTGCCGTATTCCTTTGTTCTTCCTCTCGCTTTCTCTTCTTTATACGTACATACCACATCGATAGATACTTATCTCGACCGAATGAAAAAGATGTATATGGGTAAATGCAACGAGAAAGAGAGAGAGAGAAAAAGAAAAAACGAAGAAGAAAAGGAAGATGAGGCAGCATCGTCTTGCAGTCATTACTTCTACTAGCATCACAATAATAAACAACAAAAGCAGAGAAAAAAAATCGATGTAAGAAAGAAAGATGAAGAATACGAACACTTCGCTAACATATACAAATCATGTATATGTCAGTAAGGTGATTGTGTTCGCAATCGTATTAAATGATATGACGGATGTTATCTACGTGTAAGACTTGTAGTTAGTTGATTGATTTTGTTGTTGTGTCGATGATGATCATCATATGACTAATAGAGAGAAGAAGAAGAAGTAGAAGTAGAAGTAGAAGAGGATTAGATGAAAAGTGGGACACGGATTAGACAGACAAGACAGTCAATAGAAGGAATGTTCACTTAACCTACGAAACACTTGTCTTTTTCTACTTCGAACGATAATTGTTTAGACATATATATACATATAATCATCCCATTCTCAAATGACAATGTCTACACAAAGAAGGATTAGAATACAAATTGAAGCCTTGATATTAATTTTCTTTAGTTAAATAGAAAATGATGATTGACAACGAAAAAATAAAACGAAGAAAATAAGTTTACCTGCTTGTATTGAATTATTATTATTATTATTGTTAATATTGTTATCATCATCATCATATCTATCATACGTATATGTTGTTTCTTTGCGAAGAAAATAGAAAATATTTGTTGAATTTTTCGATGATATCAATGTATCGTATGTCACCATTTTCCGACAAATATTTAAAGCATGTAGATGTATATATGTACGTGTAAGGTAATGAAACGAAATTGATCACCTCATATCTTTCATTGCGCGTTTTTTTTTATGAACTTAAAACCATATAAGAGGCTCTTTTGATTCTGTTATATTTAAGTATATGCGCGTATGTGTATAAAGTATATGGAAGACGAAGGAGAAGACGAAAACGAAAGTTAACGACAATAAATGACGACGACGAATAGAACGAAAAAAAGGCGATGACGAGAGTAGTATGATAGATTGTTATTTATTCTTCTTTTCTTCCATTTTTTATAATCGAATTGAGTGGATAGATATATCTGCATCTGTACATAGTCAAACTAACTCAATGAACATTTACTCTTTCTGAGAATATCACTGACTTTTTTCTTTTTTTTTGTTACGAGTGTTATCTCTAATCAAATTACGACGTAATAGAAATCTCTATTGGCCCATTTTGGACTCAGTTGGATACTCAGTAAGCTAAATGGTACAATCAATAACCAATCTAGCAATCAACGATGATGTAATATCAAACAACAGACAGTTAGACAGACAGCTAAGTTCTTTAGAACAAAAAAAGAAAACGGAAGTTACCTTGATCGAAAAAGAACGAACTCGAATAGTTGATAATGACATCGAATGGGCGTAAGAAGAACCTTCAGTTTGAAATGAATTCATTTTTAGTAATTCTATTCTATTACATTTGTAGGAGAAAAATGTTTTTTTTATCGGCATGTCTTATAGTTCGTTCTCTCTCTTTTTTTTTCTTAAACATACATTTAGACTAAAACCACATGTGAATTCAATATCGTACTCTTACCTTGATATTCAGTAATCTAGTAGTAATTTAAATGGTATAAGGTTGAATCGATTTCCTATTGGCAATAATTGTCGAATAAAATCGAAAGTTTAATGTGATTTGACATCTATGTTTTTGTTGTAGTCGTGCTAAGATATGAATTGTCATCTAAGAAAAAGAACAAAAAAAAACATTGACAGAAAGAGAGAACAAGAGGCAATCAAGATGTGTGAATGAATGTATATACAATATGATCTGCCACCTAACTCTGATTTCTTCTTAAGAAAAGTAACCGTTTCTCTTGTGTGTCTGTATTCTTTTTTTTTCTTTCTCGTCAAACTGCATTTATTGTTTTGTTCGATGTTGTAATAGTACAAAAGAGGAACAAAACTTGATGTATATACATATACGTGTATGTATATACATACATATACATATTGAATATGTCGGAATAAAACGTCGAAAAGAAATACGAGCAATGAAGCTTTCAACATAGACATCGCTCGTCAGGAATCATGCTTATGCTTATCCAATGCAATCATCTATCAAGAATATTGCTTGTCTATTACTTGACTAGTTGTTGTTGTCGTCATCGCTATTATTATCAATAAAATCTAGCAGACATATCGACCTCGCTTGAGCTAAGTCAATGTTGTTGACATACGCATATGCTGTATACATAATCATCATCATCATCATCATAGCGAACCAGATGTATTATTGATCAAATCAAAAGAAAATATTTAAAAACAAAGGCTGCCTCGAATGTAAATCGAACAATTTCGTTCGCTTTGTTTTATTACTTGACATTGAACATTTATTTTCTTACGATCATAAACGAGAGTCATTCGAAATATTAAATATTGACTTATGTAATTCAATAAATTTAAGTATGTGCGATAAATTTGTTTCACTTTTGTGGTAAGACGTGCAGTCAAAAAAAAGAACAAGAACAAGAACAAATTGAAATCAATTTTAGCCTTGAAGAAAAATCAAATATTCATCTAACGTGCGTTATCACGAAATACGTATGTGCTGCAAGAATATAACACGCGGATAATATTGACGTAATACATTGAATACAAAGAAAAAACGGATTAAAACAAAACGCGAGATATTTGATCCATATGAATCCGATAATTGCTCGTCTGTGATCGATAGGATGAAAATTGATCCGATGTCTAAGTATATATACGTATCTTGATATATCTGTATTATTGAATAAGTCGTTGGATATGTTTATAATGTTTCAAAACGTTGTGTGTGGTTTTGTTTGTTAGAAATTCATTTATTAAAATTTTTACTCTCACTCTCATTTTCACTCATTTAATCTAATCAAAATTCAACTAAAACTCAATGAGAAAGTAGTTTTGAAAGAAAAGAAAACAATAGAAAAACCAACAGAATACACGAAAGCATAGCGAAAAAGAAAACGAAAATAATCAAGATCGATGTGACACTGTGTGTGATGAAATAAGTGAATAACAAATAGTAGAAAAAGAAAACAAAACGAAGAAAGAAAAACACGAGCAATTCGTTCATACGTAGATGCAAAATACACACAAAAGTATCCTTTACATATTTATATATATATAACACGCAAGTAGAAACAAAAAGCAAATGCTATTTTAAAGCAAACGATTTAGTTTTTTGTTCTGTTTTTCCTCGGATAATGTTCAATTTAACTTCTTCTTGAATAGAAATATGTGTCGATGAATTGATATTTTAATATTGCTCGATAAGAATAAAAAATAACACCATCTGATATTGATGAAGATCCATTGAGAATCTTCAGTGATCGTAGAAAAGCAAACATATAATTACACAATACGAAATTGTCACCGATTTTCAATAATAGAAAACAGTTTGAAAGAATAGTAATAATAATAATAATAATGTTTGCTGTTGAATACAGCATTGAAGAATACTATGCAGGGTTCTTCAATTGAAATTATCAATTATAGTATAAAAATTAAATGTTCAATTGACACATAAATATAGACGAGACCGGAATGTGACAAATTCGGTGAAATGAACTGGTAATCGTAAGAAGAAGTTTGTCCTTGCGTATAATAGTGTCTGTTTGTTTTTTCAATTGTAGTAATGGATAAGGTTGGATCGACTAGATTAAAGAGCGATTTGAGAAAGAAAAAAAATATATGTATCGGCATAGCAGAAGAAAAATGATGGTTGAGAATAAATCGTGAGGAAAAAAGTAAACAGATAACGCAAGAAGAAAAAAAAAGAAAAGCAATGAATTGGAGAATAGAGATTATGCGCACGGAGAAAAAAATACTGAAAGTCAATTAAGATCAGTATATGTAGTCTATGAAGATGGTCTCACTCGTCGGCTAAGACCAGAATTTGAATGGGAAATAACAATTTCATCGTCAATTGTATTTTGATTATCGCGTTCACGATTCGTTTGATTACGCCAGCGTTGAAAATTTTGAGAAGGTCGATTTTGTTCGATTTGATTCGTCGTTCGAAGAGGTTCATTTGTATTTTCCGGTTCAGGAGAAGTTTCATCAAGTAATGTAAAATCTCCATATCGTTGTTGATCATTTTCATATAAATGTTGAACATAGTCAGTTAGATTTGTACGATTAACATCGGTAAGAACAGTTTCGTCATCAATGATTCGTGCGTATGAACATTCAGGTGATGTCGATAGACTGTGTATAGTTGGCGATGATGTTGATGCAGCTGTAAAAAATGAATCTTGATCACTTTGTCGTTCGAGAAAATGTGCCCATTCATCGAAATGAACCGATTGAGCATTATTATTATTATTTTGGTTTTTGGATAGACTTGTTGTTGTTGTTGTCTTATCACTCTCATCATTATCATCATCAAGATCATCTAATAATTGTGCTGGTTTTACAACAAGTTCACCGAGACTTGTTGTTAAGGTTCGTTGTTCAGTTGCACGTGTATTGACAGCTAATGATTCTCGATAGAAATCTTCGCCTAAACAACGTTGAACATCATCTTCAGTAAAATTTGTTTGTGGTTGATTGAGATCAGTTAAATTCTTTGAATGTGTTTGTCGTTCGTCGATTGTCGATGATGATTGTTGTTTGTCTGATGTATCATCGAGTGAATGTTCTTCTTCGTTATCATCATCGTCATCATCGTCAAGTTTTGACGACGGATCATCTTGATAACTTTGATCGTCTGATTGAGTTCGTATTAAAGCAGATTCTTGTTTTATTGTTGTTCGTGGATGATTGATATTATATCCACTATTCTCATGAATACGCTTTTCAATTGGAACACCGGTTGTATAGGTAGGTTTTTTAGCACGTGGTCCATTCCATGAATCTTCTTCGTCTTCATCCTCGTTTTCACTTTCAACCGGTTGAATAATTAAACTTTGCATAGCACGTGTTAGACCACTTGTTTCTTGATTATCTTTCTCTTTGTTTAGCCAAAGATCGAAGCCACGTGCAAGTACTTCATCTGTAGGTTTAGTTTGAGTAGTGACTGATTGCGGTCCTTCTTCATATTGATTGTATTGATATTTATTCGGTGTATATGAATGAAATCCTTGAACTGAACGTAATGGTTCACCTGATATTTGAGAATTTGCCGAAGATGATTGTTGATTATCACTAGTTGAAACAGGTTTCGAATGAGGATCTTCATCTTCTTCATCATCAGCTAAGATAGCTTGTTGTTCATTTTCTTCTTCCGTATTTATTATTTGTCGGCCTGATAACGTACGTTGTCGTGATTGATCAACTGTTGTTGATTCAAGATCACTGGTTGATTGTAATGATAAATTATCGTAATCAGGACCACTGTCACGTTTCGAACGTTTACGTGGTGAACGTGTAGATTTTCTCGTTGTAACAGTGGTTGTTGTTGCTGTTAATGTCTCATTAGACGATGGCACTGGCTCATCTGTTTGTTCTCCTGACGAGGCAATTGTTGTTTGAGAAGAACGTGCTGATGCAAATGAATCGGAAACATGTGAAACAGCCGAACTGAAATGGTCACGATTGGAAGACAACAATGATTCATCGTCTGTCGATTGTTTCACCGGTGATGCTTGTCGAATTTCAGTAATTGTCAATGGAGTCTCATCGAATTCATTTGTTAATAATAATGTTGCTTCAACATCTTTTTTCAACATTTTTGGTCGTTGTTTTTTCTTTCGTGTTGTTGTATCAGTTGACGTCGTCGATGAACTTTGTACGGTATCACTTTCGGTTTGATTTGCTGTCGATTGAAGATCGGAATTTTCTCTTGAGAAAAGTTCCGGATCAGGAGAATCTCGAATTTGATTTCGACTTTCATTTTCCGATGTGTCCGCACTTGTCGATTGCATTGGTATTGATCGTGGTGGCGAAGTTTTTTCAATTTGTTCACGAATATAATTTGGCAGAAACGCATCTAATTTACTACTAGCTTGACTAGTATCTTCTTCGTCGATCGATGATTTTTCTCGAATTAAATCCGATGATTGTTCGATTTGTTCGTCAGCAATGTTTGATACTGGTGTTTCGAGAATTTCTTCATCAGTTTTAACTACTGAACTAGTTTGCGTTTTACGTGGTTTCTTTCGACGAAGTCGACCTGATTCATCACGATAAGCATTTAAATCACCTTCGCCACTGGTCTCACTACTTTCTGTTTTGGTTTCAGAAATAATCTTTTCAACTGGTAAACTATCAGCTTGTTCAGAATCAATTTTCACTGTGCCCCATTCGGCTGGTGATTGTTCCAAAGGTGATTGACTTGTTATTGTTAATTGACCGTCTTTCTTGAATTCAAATTTAACATCGGTTATTTTTTGTGGAAAGCCTTTCGTTTGTAATGATTTCGATGGACTATCCGATTGACTTGATGTGCCTGATCCAGATGATTTCGATTTTTTCTTTCTCGATTGAGCAATTCTCCATTCGTATTCTTGTTCATCAACAGTCTGTGCGGATGATGGTTTGTTACTGGCGGTTTCTTTGTCTGTTGCACTAGTTGATGAAGAATTTAGGATATTTTGTTCGTCGACTTGAGGTTTTTTCTTTCGTTTTTTTGCAGGCTTTTTACTGGCTGTTGCTTTGAGATCTTCATCTTCAACAGTTTTTTCCGATGTTTCTTCGACGATCAACGGTTGACTTGTAGTTGTTTCAGATACATTCGGTATTTCATCGGATGGTGTTGACAATTCAGATCCAACGAGATCTCGTGTCGATCGTTTATGTTTTCTCTTTGGTTTTTTCCATGAATCTGTACTGGTATCAGCACTCGTTGTATGTTCTTCGGATTGTTGAGGTTCATTTTCTGAACGTGGTGTCGATGTTTGTTCGAGATTTGTTTGATTTTTAAAATCTTCCGTTGATGATGAAAGAATTTCGACAGGTCGAGGTGGACGAGGCACTGTCGATTCTTCTTTACTCTTTTTCGGTCTCGGTGGTCGTTTCTTTGCTTGTGATGTTCCCGTAGGAATCGATGGAGATGCACTTTGATGTTTAGATCTAACTGGTGGAGATGATGGCGTAGTCTTACGATAACGAACAACTCGAAATCCATCTTCATCTTCTTCTTCAGTTAATGGCGCTTTCTTTGTTGTACTTATAACGGCTACGGGAAGAATTTCTTTTACTGTTGTTTGTTGAAAAGATTGATCGATAGAAGGAGCAACAGTCGTGGCCAATGGCTCAGGTTCAGTTTGAACTGTTTCTTTTTGTTCGGATGATTGAGATGGAAAAGTTGAAAGAATTGTTGAATAATCGGCTTGACGTGATTCTTGTTGTTTAATTGGTGTTGTATATTTATTTTCACTATCCGATGACGACATCGGTGGTGTATCTCGTAGATGTGCTGATCGTGGAGACGTTTGTGGAGACATTGGTGGTCGACCTCGGTTTGATGGAGTTTGACGACTTGTGGTTGATCGCGGCATGGATCGTGTTTCGGAACCATGACGTCCGTGAGTATTACCAAGCCTTTGACTAGTACCACGATTAAAATTCTGTCGATTCGATGGTTTTGTTGGTAGTGGTGGTAACGATGCTTTGTCTAATCGTGGTGCTGATGAAATACGTTTGCGATGTTGCACGAGTTGAAAACCTTCATTATCATCTTCTTCATCATCAGGCGATGTAAATGCTTTTAGACGAAGTGTTGATACTGCAGGTTGTTGTGGAACTGAGACTGATGTGATTGATGATGAAGTTTCTTCAGTTGATTTCTGTTGAATAACTTTCGATGAAGAGGTGGTATCAGTATCGGTAGATGGTGAAGATAGCGAAATGTCCAATTTAGGTAGTTGTTTTTTATCTTGTTTAGGTTTTGATTTTGGTTCGGTAGTTGTGGTTTTTTTCGACGTTTTTACAGGAGGTTTTGGCGGTTCAACAGCAACTACTGGCGTGTGTTTACGATAACTAACAACTTGAAATCCGTCATTATCTTCTTCGCCTTCAGATTCAGGTTTCACTTGAGTTACTGTTTTCGAATGAATAGTAGTTGTGACAGTCTTGCTAATCACTGGTGGTGGTGGTGGAGGTGGCTCAACAACTGGTTCTGCTGGTAAAACTTCAGTTGTTTTTTGTTTTGGTTTCTTCTTTTTCTTTGATGCTGATGTCGGTCGAGATTCAGCTTGTTCGACAAGTTCAAGATCTTCAACTTTGTTTTCATCAGAATGTATGATCGACGTAGATGATAACAATTGTGATGCATCCGAAGATGTGGAATCATTCTTAGCATCATCGATTTGTTTGACTTCATCTTTAGTCAATGATGGTAATAATTCAGAATCTGTTGATGTATTACTTGTGAATGCTCGACTTAACTGTGCTAATTCATGTACTTTATCTCGTGTATCTTGTGTATCTTCCAATGCTTGTCGATCGTAATTTGGTGTTGTTAAATTTTCATGTGGTTCAGGTTGAAATTCAACAGTTGTCGGAGTAGGTCGTTGATCAAGTTGTTCCATAGTATGACTCAATCGGTTGTACAAATCACTGAGATAAGCATCTGCATCAGAGATCGTATAGTAATTTGAATACCATGGATAATTATCACCTTCAACTTGTAAGTATTGAGATGTTGAAGTTATTTGTTCATATGTATCAATAGCAGATTGTAAAGGAGTTGCTAGAATTTCTTTTGATGTTTCAATTAATGAATCTTTTTCTAATGAATATTCATCGGTAACGTCTTCGGTTTCGGTTGTTGTTGGTAAAATATGTGTAACAGTCGAAACAAGACCACTAATCAATGATTTCGCTTTATCAACAATACCGTCAGAAGTTGATGCGGCTTGAAGATCCTCAGTAACTGGTACTACTGGTTGTTTATATCCGTGATACACATCATTACTGGTAAAATAACCTGAAATTGAACTCACAACTTCTGATTCTATTGTTCGAAGACTCGATGGTATAAGATTCTTCATAGTTTCTAATAGATCAGATGTTGAAGGTAATTCTGCATTATCATCATCATCAGCATCATCACTTTCTACAAGCGTTGCACTTGTGATAATACCACTAATCATAGACGAAGCTTTATCAATTAAACTAGTTGTATGTTTTTCTTCGATTGTTGGTTCGATCAGTTGTTTATAACCATGATAAACATCATTGCTAGTGAAATGACCTGATACTGGACTTGATATTTCTTGTGGTTGTTCTTTCTCGTTGTCCATGTGCAAAGCATGAGTAATACTTGACATAATATCTGTTGCTACTGATGTTGCCTTATCGAGAATACTAGTTGAATCTTTTTGTTCATCCGATGATGATGTCGTCGTTGTGTCTGTTGGACCAGTTAGTTTAGTAAATATTGTTGGAAAATGTGCTGAAGCAAGCATTTGTTCTAGGACTGTTTCAAGACTTGAATGAGTAGATGGTTCCGATTGTGCTAATTTTTCATATTCATTCGTAACTGTTTGAAAAGGTGTAGCAAGAATTTGTTCCATTGCTTGAGTTAAATGCTCGACATTGACTTCATTTTCTGTCTCTGATGATACGGATGTATTTTGTGCATCGATTAATGGTTGTTCTAAACTATCGATATGACTGAGTAGGACATTGTATCGAGTATTGATTTCATGGTTCAAGTTATGATCTGGTTGAGTTAAATCAGATTCAAGTGCATCAAGTGCATCGGTGATTTTTTTAACACTATCTGAGACGGAAGTAGATTGTGTTTCATTTTCAGATTCTTCTGAAAGTCTTCGAGTAACTTCTTCTGTGATATCATCAACTGTATTGATGATCTCTGCGGGAACACCAAATACTTGATGATAATCTTTGATAGGTAAATTTGAAATGGCTGATGGCGATGATAAATCAAAATTTTTAGCTGCTTCATACGCTTGATCATCGAGAATAATATCAGATTCGGATTGTTCTTGTTTATTCGATGTTGCGTCAAAATCAATACCTAGTGGAGCTGTTGCCCAAGTTGTTAGTGATGACGTTTCTTTTTCTTGTTTGTCATCAGTAGGTGATTGTTGAGGAGACATTAGTGTATGACGTTGTTCTTGTAATTCATAATAAGCTAATGGTGATTGTCTCAATTTTTTACTTGATTCCGATGGAGTAGTTGACTGAAGAGACTCTTGCCTACTTACAGCACTAAACTCTAATTCTGGTTCTTCAGCAGTAGGTGTTACGAAATGTCGTTTTGAATATAATTCTTGAAAGTTTGGATCGACTGACATCGATGGACTAGGGACAAAAAATGTTGCTGCACTGTTCAGCTCATTATCATCATGATGATCAGTACTAACATCGCTGATTTGAACGGTCGGGGTAACGGCACTGGCTCGTTGTTTTGATGTTTGAGTAATTAATACTGGTGAATCCGTCGTTTTGATACTGACCGGATTCAACACGCTACCAACAATGCTAGTAAGTTCAGATACTGCGATTGTATCATCATCTGCTTGTGGTAAAGGTGAAACAGGATATTCGCTGTCAGTCTTTTCTGCTGTTGGTTCATCAACTACATTTACTGCATCAACAACAGTATACAATGATGAAGAAATCGATTGTTCATCACTGTCTTGTGGTGATTCATCTGATTGTTTTTCAGTAGTTGAGACTGTTGTTTCTTTTTCAAACGAAATTTTATCAATTTTTTCACTATCCGTTGATACTTGATCAGCCACATCTTTCAGTATCTCTTCTTGGATAGATTGCACAGGTGACGCCGCAACTGGTTGTTCTTCTTCATGCGAAGCTTCTATTTGTTCGAATATGTTTGTCGAATCTTCAGCTATACCTTCAACGGTAGTAGTTGGTGTTGCAGCTATGATTTCATGAACAGCTGGTTTTAGTGCTTCAGTCGAAAAACGTTCTGATTCAGATTCATCAACACTTTCGATTTCGTTATCAGATGATGGTTTCTGAAGGATATCATGGACAGCATCAACAATTGCATCTGTTAATACTTGATCAGCAACATCTTCAGGTGTTTTTTCTCGAAAAGATTGTACCCGAGATGAAGCAAGTGGTTGTTTAGATACGTTTGTATCTTCGACAGTGGTAGTTGGTGTTGCAGCTATTATTTCTTGAACAGCTGATTTCAATGCTTCAGTTGAAATACGCTCAGATTCAGTTTCATC
>Ga0209914_1001322_pt1 | contig 25670 bp, 30 predicted proteins | sample ThiBiot_500_plan_FD_183949 | JGI IMG/M metagenome (GOLD analysis project Ga0209914, IMG submission 183949) | Wastewater bioreactor microbial communities from Cape Town, South Africa - Thiocy_cont_500_plan (SPAdes) | ecosystem: Engineered > Bioreactor > Thiocyanate-remediating > Anaerobic-Aerobic...
GAGCCACCACCACCACCAGCAGCAGCAGCAGCAGCAGCAATCGGCAGTGGTGCAGTGCTCGTGGCGGCGGTTGTTTGAAGCTGCTGGCGTTGTTCAGCAGAGAGCGCCATGTTCTGTTGCGACGATCGAAGAGCACTTCGAGCCTTCTCGAATAGCTCCTGTTGATCGATGATCAATGTCGATCCACCACATCCATTCGTTCATCCGATTGATTGCAATCGAAACAAGCCCAATACGATGGAGCGTAAGCCTCAACGAATCGAATCTCTGGCACGCGCCGCGCAGGAGTCTATCTGTTGTTCCGGACCTTTTGGCTATTGAGTAGCTCGTCTGTCGGTATACCGAGGTTCTCGAGCTTCTTGGTACCTTTCGGCTTCTCCTGCAAGTAGGCACATCAAACTCACATCAGAGCGCACGCATATGGATGCATTCAATGGTCACGATACAACGTACGATGATCTCTTCCTTGTGCTTGTCATACACTGCTGTTACGTCCTCGATATACTCGTTGAATCCCAAGGACTATCTCACCCAGAGAGACACAGCCAAGTGAGTAAGTGGATCGTAGCATCGAGGATCGATTCGATCGCAATACGAGACCTCGAGAGCCTTGAGGATGTGCTCAGGAGCGATGGTCTTCTTGTTCTCTTGTCCACAGCAATCATTGGCCTCGCTGCTGATCAGATGAATGAACTCTATCGAGAGCGATGCCACGTTGACGCTGTTGTCAGAACCCAGATCATGATAGATAGATCACGATAGATAGATCACGATAGATCACGATAGATCACGATAGATGGATAGATATACCAACGCAGCAGTCGAGTATCAAGTCGCGGGCATCGTTCGAGCACTTGATATTCTCAGGCAGCATCTCTTTGATCAACTTCGATACGGTCGCTACACAAACCCATCCAAATACCCGGTGAGTGATGGTGTGGTGGTGTATATCGTTCGGTTTGTTGGTGATATCAGACCTTTGGGGAGCGAGATATCGTCCTTATCCATTGTGTGCGGAGGAGATATTGAATAGATAGAATCGAATCGAACCGAATAGAATGATGAATGGATGGATGGCTAGATATCTTTCTTGGTATCGTAAACCCGAACGAAGTCACTTGTTCTTTCAGCAACTGAGTGTGGTGGTGGGAAGGGAGAGAGATAGAGAGAGATAGAGGAGAGAGGGAGGGTTGCGATGTGAGCGCGAGGCAGCAAGCAGCAAAGTGATGTGCGCGATTGATCATTCTGCTGTGAACACTCGATTCCATTACTACACTGATAATACAAGAAGGGATTGATAGACCGAGGGTATGGTATGCGCGTCTGTACAGTAACTCTCCTCCACTCGACCACAACATCATCATCATCATCACCACCATCACGCCGTCATCACACGAGTGCTCTCGAACTAAAAGAAATGCCGTTCGGAATCCAGGATCTTCTCTCGACGTGAACCGAGATTGACCGAGGCGCCGCCAGCCATGGATTCCGAACCCGAGGCGGAGGAGGGTGCGGCTGCGGCTTCCGATGCGGCAGCACGCTTGTAATTGCTCGTTGATGCGACTTGCGTGCACTGGAGCTCGGGCGTGTCTTGTTGCAGCGACTGAACGGGCTCGGCACATAGGTTGAAGAGTGGCAGCTTGTGGAGCGGCATGAAGCCGAGCGACGACGGCTCGAGCATGCTTGTCGCGTCTTCGATGCTGATGAGTTGCATGTTGAGTTGGTTGAGTGGCATTCGATGGTCGATCGAGAGGCTCTTTGCCAACGGCAGCGAGGGATACAGCACGTAGAGATTGAGCTCATGCAGGAACGCCGTCAAGAACGGCAGCCACCACGATACCGAGTCGCGTTCGGGCTCGTTCGCGCCAGAGTCTGCCGAGATCGATCGTTGCGACTGTTGCAGCTGGGACAACTTTAGCTGTTGCTTGGCGTGCGTAAGAGCCCACTGGTTGAGCAGGTAGCCCTGCACGTTGGTGCGAATCAGCGGCACGAACGGGATCGCGTCCTTGGCGAGCTGTCGCGACGAGGGACCCGACAGCATCTTGATCGAGTACCAGCGACGGAACGAGCGCCAGTGCGACGGTGAGACCACCATGGCCGAGGCGCCGGCGAGCTGGTAGCGAAAGAGATTGCGGTACGACGGTCGGACGTGTGCCACGTCTTGGATCGGCTTGAGGAACGGTGTTGGATAATGGGCTGGATCGAGGATCTGGTGTTGCAGACTAATGCCAAAGAGGTTCTGATCGGCGTTGGTTTGGTTGAGAAAGTAGTTGCCTGCTACGCGGCGCAACCAGAGGTAGTAGGCCGGCGCCACCTGAACGTGGTCCGAAATGATCAGCGCATACTCGTCGAACGCATCGAGCACCGCCGGTGGATACCAGCTCTCCACGAACTGGCTGTCATGAGCGCCCGAGCGAAAGTGAACGCGCTTCTCTCCGTGCGGCCATCTACTCGACACGAAAGAGAGAACTCGTGGTGTAAGCATAGATAGTAGGGGTTGTGGTATCGAGAGATAGACATACGTGAATTGATCCAATGCCAGCAAGATGGGCTCGATCGAGTCGCTTGAAGAGGCCAACGAGTTTACGTGAACGTCGAGCGAGATCAATGGTCGCTTGGAGCCCCAAGCTGCTCTGTGAAATGGAGCGTTGGGATTGAGGTCGAGCGGATGGTAGCTCGCGTCTCGAAGCGAGTTCAGGCACCGTAGAAGCGTGTGCTTGGCCGAAGCGAGAACGACGATTCGCAACTTGAACGATGCATCGAGTGCACGGTCACCGGCAGCAAGGAGCGTCTGCTGTTGTTGATGGAGTGCGAGTTCGGCAGGTGGCACCTTGGGCACGAACAAGGGCGAGATGGGGCATTGTGCATCGTGCTGGCGTAGAAGCCACATGCCCGAGTGCTGGAATCGATCTCGCTTGTTCACGAGCCCGATCACATGGTTGCAATGCACCACGGCCGGCACGATGCCGCGATACTGGAGGTCGTTCGATTCAAAGTACACGCGACCATTGATGAATCCTGACGCAGGCAGCATCTCGATGAGCGATTGCGCTGCACCTCCCGAGGCCGGGACATTGTTGGTGCTGTAGTACTCAATCTCATCTGCGCCCCAATGGTACACTTGGCGATAGTACTCTTCGGAGTTCGAGGCGTTGAGAGCAACCGATGGCTCCTTGAGAGGCTTGCGTCGATGGTACCATTCGTTGATGATGCTGCGTTCAGTCTGTGCCAGGGTGGGTGTTCGGGTGGCAGCGAGCTCTGCTAACATGTGGAAATGTTCCACGAGTACTGAGCCCCAAAATTGTACGACGTCTACGGAACACACAGACACAGAATGAGACAAATGATTCCAAGGCGATTGCAGAGCATCTACGTACGAACTGTAGGAGGCAACCACATGAAGCCGGTACCAACGATATTCCGGCTCTCTCCAGGCTTACGAGCATCGTTAATGGAGAGAATCTGCACACCAAGAGAACACGAGAGAGAGAGAGAGAGAGAGAACCAGCGACAGAGCGAGAGTTAGCAACTGATACAGCATCGCTACCAGTCGGGAGCGAGAGAGAGAGAGAGAGCAACCTTGTGTGGAGTAGTGGCATTGGCGAGATGAATCAGTGGGAAGGGATCGCGCAACCACACGAGGTCGGCATCGCAAACAAGCACGCTATAACCGAGCTGTAGTAGCCACAGCGAGACTTGCATTCGAGCATGCACCAGGCGTTGGAGATCGTACGAGCCGAAGCGCTGGTAGGCGGTCGAGAGCGGCGAGTCGAATGGGAACGAGGTGCCGGCAACACCTGATTGGAAGAAGTAGGTCGGCACTCGCATGGCTCGCAAGATGTTGAAGGTCGAGCGATCGGTCGCGACCACGAGGAAGCGATCGCGCGTCGGGTCCGACGCGACCATGCGCATCGAGCAGATGCAGTTGAGCGCCACCTCGAGGAAGCCCGAGTTGACGACCAAGATCACGACGCTACCATCGGGCCTTGCGGCATCGGACGCCAACGAACGAAAGGCCGGCTCGATGACGTGCCGAGAGATGGCGTGCGCCAGCGTCGTGGCGCGCGAGAGGGAGCTCTGATACTCGGAGGTGGCGCTCTGGAGCTCCTCCATCACCTGCACGACGCGCTCGCGCAGACTCCTGAGACGCGTGTACTCGGGCTGAGACGCGAGCTCCTCCTCCTCGAAAGAGAGTGGAGCAGCGTCATCCGCTCGTTGTTGTTCCTCGAGGAGCGCCGAGTACTGTTGCGTGCTGGCAGCAGCAGCGTTCGGGTTCTCACGCAGAGCAAAGACGGCAGGAGAGTTGCCTTGCGCACCGACCGACGACACCACGCAAGCAACGAGCACCACGACAAGAGCCAACAACACGAGCGGCTGTGATGGAGGCACCACGTGGCGATATCTCCATCGTTCATGCATTGTAATGCGTCGCAGCTCACGCCGATCGGCGAGCGAGAGGCACGCTTGAGAAGGAGCGCCAAACGCCAGCGACACGCGAGACACCAACGCGAGAGAGCGAGCGAGAGAGAGAAGGAAGAGAGCGAGTAGAGCGTGTGACGAGCAGTCGAGTGACAAGTGCGGGGTATGGAGGAAAGCCATATTAAGGTCGGCGCGGAGCTTGTATAGCACGATTTAAGGTTGGCGCGGGAGCGCGTCGTTGCTTTGATTGGGGAGTGCTCAGAGGGCATATCACGCACACACAGAGGAGCGACAGGGACTCATCTTCAGTGCCTCTCTCTCACTCCCCTACTCGCGTTGGTGTTGCTCGAGCATACATTCTCCACAACGACATGGCTGAGGTACGATGGAGGTCGATGAGATGAAGATAGATGGACGTGTGGTCGTGGATCGATTCGTCCAGTCATGAGCAGGAGGACCCAAGCAAACCGATATTCACTGCGTGTGCGTGCGTGCGATATGGCGTGTCTCTCTTTGGTGGAGCAGCAAGATCGCAAGCTCGAGGGCTTCCTGCTCAAGCAAGGTGAGGGAACGCTGGGTCGTGCATTCAAGAAGCGATGGTTCTCGCAGAAGGGTACCTGCTTGTACTACTACCGCAACAAGTCCGACACCAACACAGCCGGCTTCATCAACTTGGCCGAGGGTACGAACGACGTCGCATCAAGCTCTCCCTCGCTCTCTTGCGAGAGAGACCACACACAGCACATACCTACTGTGTTTGCGTGTACCCGCGTTCTGACGATTGATGATCGTGATCAACCTTACAGCCATCTCGTGTCATCCTACCGAGGGTGTGAAGGGCAAGTTCTTGTTCCAAGTACGTGGCTCTCGTTCGCTTGCGCGTATGTGCGGTCTCGCTCTTACCTTGCTTGCACACCATGGGAATAGATCAACACACCTCGCCGAATCTGGCATCTGGAGGCCGAGAGCGAGACTGCTATGCAATACTGGGTCGATGGAATCAAGGCCATCTTCAACAAGCTGAGAGAGGAGGAGGAGCGTGGCCGACAGTTCGATCGCCGCAGCGTGCGCCTCGAGACGATGGAGAACCGCGTGCGCGACCTCGAGACTCGCGACCAGCTTCTCAAGCAGGCGCTCGAGCTGGCCTGCTCGCGTCTCGGTGTCCCCGCCGAGCAGATTCTCACGCAAGTCGACAAGGGCGCGCTCGACACAGTCAAGGATCTCCTTCAAGGCGCTGCGCCTGCCTCGACCTCGACTTCGTCCTCCTCCGATGCCGCTGCTTCTCACTCTGAGTCGCACAGCAGCGAGCCTGCGGCTGCTTCTACCGAGGCCGCCCACGCCGAGACCACCACCACCACCTCCACCTCGGAGCCTGCTGCGGCCGAGACTCCTGGTGAGCACTCGGAGCCTGCTGCGGTCGCCACTGAGGAGCACAAGGAGGCTGCCGCTGCTGCTCCGGCTGAGGAGCACAAGGAGGCTTCGTCTTCTTCTGATGCTGCTGCCGCTGCTGCACCGGCTGAGGAGCACAAGGAGGCTGCCGCCGCGGCTGTTGCTGCCGCCTCGGCCGAGGAGCACAAGGAAACTGCTGCGGCTGCGCCGGCCGAGGAGCCCAAGGCCGCGGAGGCCGTCGCTGCGACCACGGCAGCTGAGGAGCCGGGCAAGAGCGCCGCAGCGTCGGGCGACAAGAAAGATGCGCCAGCGCAGAGCGACAAGCGCTTCAAGGCCAAGGTGCTGTACGACTACTCGGCCCAGCAGGACTACGAGATGACGATCCACACGAACGAGATCATCACCGTGCTCTCGAAACACGGCAACGGTTGGTGGCTCGGCGCCTCGGCCGAAGGCAAGCAGGGCTACTTCCCGGGCTCCTACGTCGAGCCCATTGCTGAGTAAGCTCCCCGGCTCAGCTGTATCTATCTTTCGCTCCTTCGCTCCTTCTCCCGCTCGCTCGCTCACACATATTCTTCGTACCGCCGCCCATTCACAACTGTTGTTCTTCCTGCTCTCGCTCTCTCTACCTGGTCGCTTGTAGGTCTTTCGATTGGTAGAGGTTGGCAGTCTATCTCAGCTCTCTCTCTCTCTCTCATCCCAACTCAGTCTCTCTCTCTCTCTCTCTTTCGCGATCCACATTGAATGGCGGTGCTCTCTCGCTTTTCTATTGTAGTAGCACGCCTCGGTGTCGCTTCGTATCCTCCGTTGTATTGCCTCCCTTCTCGCTCTTACTCAATAATCCATTCAATCCAATATGAAGCGCTTACAATACATAGATGAGTAGTAGTTGATTCGATCAGAGAGACAGTGTGGTGTGTGTGTGTGGAGCGCGATCTATTCCGCGCGAGCGTAGAGTTGTTGCACGAGCACGTCGATCGAGGGTCTGGCAATGTAGCCTTGATCGCCACCAGGCGAGGAGTTGTACACCAACAAGCATGGCTCCTCGCCATCAAGCAGTATCGGCTTGCCGATCACAAAGTGGCCCAGCAGATCGAGAATGATGACCGGAGCCAGGCGACGGCGTTCGTGCATCACAAGGTCGTACTCGTCGCACGTCAGCATCCAGGTCGGTGCAGGCTCCTCCTCACGTGCGCGCTCGGTCGCAACACGACGGCGCCACAAGGCAGCCAGCTTGGAGCCACTCCTTCGACCGATGCCACGTTGCTCGTGAAGCAAGGCCAGATCAGCGCCATGGCATCGCTCGAAGAAGTAGCGATGATCGACGAAGAGCGCGTCCTCGATCGCCACACGTCCGCGCTCCTCGTGCTTGACGTCGCCACGTTCGATATGACGCAAGAAGAACACGTTCGGATCGTTGGTGCATCGTAGCACGTCGCCGATCTCGTAGTTAGCTACCCAATCACGCACATATCGCGCGGCCGCATCGCCTCGAAAGTCCTGCGAGTGGCTTTGAATGTAGGCCCGGCTGCATCGACGAGTCGCATGGTGAGCGCCTCGGCTCGCTTGCCCTGGCTCCAGACAACAACGACGACAACGACAACGACGTACCGATCCTCGAGAATCGCTTGCATCAGCTCGCGCACAGCTGGAATCATCACGTCGTGTTGCCGCAGCATGGCGGTCATCTGCTCGACTCGCTCGCGGCTCATCTCGTACTCGCTGAAGTGCCGCGATATCAACGCTGCCGCTGCACACGACACGTAGCCGCAGATGGCCGACGCGGTCTCGAACTCGCGGATCGATGGCTGGAAGTGTGCTCCCCACTGATCGATCATGGCGATCTCGATCACCGAGGCCGAGATTGCTCGTGCAGTGAGACCGATCGATCGAGCTCCTGTTTGATGCGAGAAGCGAGCAGCACTCTCCATCACTGGAGAGGCCGATGCAAGCGACTCTTGGATCGCAGCCTGGAGTCGGAGGTCATCATCCGCATCATCATCATTGAGAGATGTATCAGCCATCATCGAGAGGACCAAGTACTGAGGGCTCGATGGTGTGTATTCACGCTGCCCACGATGCAACAAGAGGGAATGCAAGACGTCGTGCGATCGATGGAGGTGAGAGAAGATAAGCAAGAGAGATTAGCTTGGATTGGATCACTGTTCTTTGCTTCGTGTCTCTTCGCTCGCAACGCAACCTCATCGTATCGATGGCTTCGGTACTGGCGCGCCGTGTGGCTGCGATCATGGTATCGAGAGGAAGATTTCTCTCATTCGCTGCAAGTCGACTCCGTGCTCGAGGCTCTATTGGACTGGTGCAGTGTCGCGGTATCTCTGGCTGCAGCTCGCTCACTGCAGGGACCACGTTGCGCTCGCCTTCACGGCAGCGCCTCGCGTTGCTCACGCACATCCCTTCGAGATCGCAATCGAGTGACGTTGGTGATTCGGCTTCATCGCCGCCACCACCATCATCGTCACCACAGCATACTCCTCTCGCTTCCAAGGTGCCTGCTGCACCAATGCCGCTCAAGGACATTGTGAATGTCGAGCTGCTGCGCACCGAACAGCCAGACGATATCTCACGAATCTGGCTCTCGTATCATCAAGAGCGCTCGTATCTCTCGGCCGTCGTCAACGCTGCGACCTACGATTGCATATCATCGCGCACAGCTCGCTGGTATGACGCTCATCTCAAGCGCATCACACACCAATCGTTGAGCGCCACTCATTCGCATCTCTCTCTCTCCCCCGTGTGTCGCAGCCCCATGTTCGTGGCCTTGTTGCCACGCGAGACGGGCTGCCTGTCGCTGCTGCTACAAGTGGTTCAAAAGCACCACTGGCTCTTGACCACCATCAGCGAGTACCAATCCAAGGGCCAGAATGCCTCGCCTCGCATGATGGTCAGCTTCTACACAGAGTTCAAGGACGACAAGCAGCTGGTGCTGATGCGCGGACATGTCGACCAGTCGCTTGTGTCACTCGCCGAAGCGCAGGCCATCGTCAACCTGCTGCAGATACACTACCTCGACGACAAGCTCTTCAGTGCGTGGGTCGAGGTCTTCAACCATTCGCCACAGAGCTTTGACTGGGAGGAGTTCTCGAAGGCCGCGCTGGCTCCACCTCCTCCTCCGTCCACAAGCCCACCGTCGTCCTCGTCACCGCCAACGAGCTAACCACCACCCCTGCTCGTCGTGGTCGTGGCGGTCAACATTTGGATGTCCAAGACTCGAGATCATTATTGATTGTCGCACACTCATACACAGTCTGCACACGCCACGGCACAACATACAATACACACGAACGCCAAGGCAGTGACCTCTCGCGACCTTGAGCTATCTGGTTTGCTCGGGTGTGCGGTGCGTGCGTTACGGATCATCGTCATTGCCACTCCTCCAGTCGATCAAAAGATATGCGCGAGTGTTGACGCTGTCGATCCTGTGTCGCGCGCACGGACGTGAGTTGTTTCTCTGCCGAACCGAGTTTGACATTGATGGTGTCCATCTGCTGGCCGATCCATTGCAGCGAGTTCAAGTGAGCGTTCAGGATCTGCACGATGGAATTCACCTGTTGTTGTTGTTGTTGTTGTTGTTGTTGTTGTTGTTGTTGTTGTTGTTGTTGTTGTTGTTGGGGTGGTGGTTCAGTACTGGTAGAAGCGCACATGCTTGCGAGAGATGGAGCGCGAGAAACATAGGAAGGCGACGAGGAGGCCGTACTGGGTTCTCGGTATCGGCGTTCTGTGAGTAGGTTCGGTTAATGTCATCGACCAAGGACTTGAGTGTGCTGTCCATCTGTCCGAGTTGCGTGTTAATGTCTTGCGCAAGACCGAAGGTCTTTTCTCGCTCGCGATCAGCCGGTTGTAGTGGTCTGTGAACGAGCGCAAACCAAGAGGGGAGGGCGACAGGCATGGGACCACTGGTCAGAGCAACACCACACGGGCGGAGCAATTGCGCTGCTCCTCGACAGTCGTACGTCTTGGAGGATTTGTAGGTGGCGTCGACGGCGTCTTCCAGATGCTTGAGTTGTGCCTCGAGGATGGTTTGTTGCGAGTGGATGCCTTCGAGATTGCTCTCGAGGCTCTTTTGTGTCGTTTCCAATCGCATGACCTCCTCGTACAACTGTAGAGTGGTGGTGAGTGAGGCGGCAATTCGTTCAGAGCTTGGTACACGCTAGGGATACCTTATTCAATTTGAATCCATTCTCGAGAATGCGCATGTCCCACTCGCGGATACGTGAAGCTTGTTGAATGAACTCGCGGCCATGATTCTCGAGCTCTTTCGACCATTCACCGAGGATGTCTTGCATATTCTTGCGTTGAAGCGCCGTGCGCGCCCTCGCTTCGTCCTTGGCAGCGTCGGCCGCCGTAGGCGCAGCGCTCGTTGCGGTGCCAGTGGTGGCAGGCGTGCTGGATCCTGCGGCGGCAGGCGTAGCGCCACCAGCGGTCGTTGCACCGAGCCCAAACTTGGGAGCCGCAGCAGCTGGAGTAGTGGCAGTCGGCGCACCAAACGCGTAGCCCGCTCCGCCAGTGGCGGTCGGCGTGCCGGTGGTAGTGGCAGTACCAGGCGTGGCGCCAAATGCACCCAAGGTAGGTTTGGCGGGCGCAGCGCCACCTGCACCAGCGGCACCAGCCGTGGGCGTCGCAGCAGCACCAGCAGCACCAGCAGCAGCAGCAGCACCAGCAGCGGGAGTTCCAGCGGCCGGGGTACCAGCAGGCTTGGCGCCGAAGCCACCGAACGAAGGCGTGGCCGCACCCGGCGTTCCAAACGCAGAGGGCGTCGCTCCAGCTGCCGTGGGAGTGCCAGTAGCAGCAGCAGCACCGATGGCGGGTTTGGCACCGAAGGCGGCACCAAAGGTCGGTGCGGCAGTAGCGCCAGGTGTCGCAGCAGGCGAAGTACCGAGGCCTGCACCGAAGCCCGCACCGAAGGCTGTCGCAGGTGCAGCAGCACCAGCAGCTGCCGTGGGAGTTCCAGGAGCACCAGCAGCAGCCGCGGGTTTGGCACCGAAGGCGGCACCAAAGGTCGGTGCGGCACCGGGCGTGCCTGCAGCAGGAGCAGCACCACCGAATCCTGCGCCAAGAGCTGTACCACCAGTAGCCGGCGCTCCTAGGCCTCCAGCTCCAGCTCCAGCACCAGCAGCAGCGCCAGTACCGAATCCAGTACCAGCAGCAGCAGCGCCAGTACCGAATCCAGTACCAGCAGCAGCAGCGCCAGTACCGAATCCAGTACCAGCAGCAGCGCCAGTACCGAATCCAGCACCAGCAGCAGCGCCAGTACCGAATCCAGCACCAAAGGCCGGAGCCCCAGGCGTAGCGGGTTTGGCACCGAAGCCCGCGCCGAAGCCACCGAAGCCACCAGCAGCAGCACCACCAGTAGCTGCGGGACTGGCAGTCGCTCCAGCAGCAGCAGTAGCAGTAGGTGTCGCAGCAGCAGGTGCTCCAAAGCCACCGAAGCCACCACCAAAGGCCGGAGCAGCGCCACCAGCGCCAGCACCAGCGCCAGCGCCAGCACCGAAGGCGCCACCAGGCTGGAAGGTACCGAAACCACCTGGAGTTGTCATACTCGTTGGTTGATTGATATGTGGTCCTATCCAACTACTCTACGACCGTGGTTCTATCAATGATACTCCCCCTCTCAACCACACACAGGTACGCGCGCAGCAGCCGACCAGCAACCAAACAACAACCACCACGAGATCAGAACGCAAGCGTCCAAAGTACGAAGCAGCAAGAGTAAAAAGTACGGATAAGAGTCAAAAGCTCATGGTTGTTCTACGCTGTGTTCTACACTGCTTCGATCCTTCGTCCTCTCTCTTTCATTGCTCGCCTCGTTGCTTACGCACGCTCCTGCTGCCTCGTCACTGCTCGGTGCTGCTCTCTTGTGGTAGCTCTCTCTCACTCACGTTTGCTTCTCGTACGTTGATAACGAGAGAGGGTGTATCTGTGTGCGAGTTTGTTTGTGAGAGAGAGATTGGGCGAGTGTGGAGAGCGAGCCATCGTGGCGTTTGTGGAAAGCGAGCTATCGTCGCGTTTGTGTTCTGCTCTCGTTACACGATAGCTTACAAGCATCATCACTTGATACTCCTCGCTTAACCACTCGTTGTGGTGTGTTTGGATCTGGTCGGAATCTTGCAGTGCGTTGTGCCGTGTCGTTGGATCAGCCATACGCTCGCTAGTTGTTACAATCGAGAACACGACAAGCACCTGCGCAGGCCTGACGAGATCTCCTATGAAAAGAAAGCAATCGCCTTCGACGATTGACGCCACCGAGTCTGCCAAGCGACCCAAGCATATCGACAACGCCAGCGACAACAACATCGACCTTGACGCTCCTTCTAACAACAACAACAACAACCACCACACGTCCTCATCATCCTCGTCATCCTCGTCATCATCATCATCATCAACCATGAGCTCTTCTGGATCGCAAACCGAGATCGATGAAGATCTCCAGAGTCGTCAGCTGGCCGTATACGGCAAGGTGGCGATGGGTCGTCTGCGCGAGTGCAACGTCTTGATCTCGGGCATCAATGGTCTCGGTGCCGAGATTGCCAAGAACGTGATTCTGGCCAACGTGAACAGCGTGACGTTGCACGACACGTCGAGCACCACGGCCGCCGATCTGGGCTCGCACTTTTATTTGCGCGAGACCGACATTGGCACCAACCGTGCGACGGCGTCGGTGGCTCGATTGCAGGAGCTCAATCCCGGCGTGCGTGTGTCGGAGCTCAGCGGCGAGTTGACGATCGATCGACTGGCGGCTTTCCAGGCCGTGGTGTTGATCGAGAGCAGCGAGGAGTTTGCGGTGGCGGCCGACGAGTTTTGCCGCTCGCAGGCGAAGCCGATCGCCTTTCTGCGCACGGACGTCAACGGCCTGTTCGGACGGCTGTTCGTCGACTTGGGCCCCGAGTTCGTCGTGGTCGACACGACGGGCGAGCCGCCCAAGACGGCGATCGTGACCAACATCTTGTCGGACGGCCATGTGGCATGCGTCGAGGAGGACCGCCTGGACTTTGAGGAGGGCGATCTGGTTCGCTTCACCGAGGTCGGTGGCATGGTGGAGCTGAACGACGATCAACCGCGCCGCATCATCAACATTCAGGCGCACTCGTTCGACCTCGCGCCCGAAGCTGCGCAGGCCATCAAGTCGTACTCGCCGTACACCAAGGGCGGTATCGTGACGCAGGTCAAGGTGCCGAAGCCGCTGCACTTTCGCTCGTTGCGCGAGGTGCTGGCCGACATGGGCGAGCCACTGATCAGCGACTTTAGCAAGCTCGAGCGCCCGGCCGAGCTGCATCTGCTGTACCGCGCGCTCGACGCCTTCCGCACCAAGCACGAGGGCCAGCTGCCGCGTGCGGCCAACGACGAGGACGCTAGCTCGCTGGTGGCCATTGCGAAGGAGCTCGCCGGCAGCGACGGTGAGGTCAACGAGCGTCTGGCACGCGCTCTGGCACACGGTGCTCGAGCAGTCTTGAATCCGATGGCGGCGCTGTATGGCGGTATCGTGGGCCAGGAGGTGATCAAGGCTGCGACCGGCAAGTTCCACCCAGTGTTCCAGAGCTTTTACTTTGAGTCACTCGAGTGCCTGCCGAACGACGAGGTGCCGGCCGAGGAGCGACAGCCGCGCGGCTCGCGTTACGACGCGCAGATCATCGTGTTCGGCTCGCGTATGCAGGCCGAGCTCGAGGCGCAGCGAGTGTTCCTCGTCGGCTCCGGTGCTCTCGGTTGCGAGTTCCTCAAGAACATGAGCCTCATGGGCGTCGGCGCCAGCGAGCATGGCCTCGTGACGGTGACCGACGACGACACGATCGAGCGCAGCAACCTGAGCCGCCAGTTCCTCTTCCGCAACTGGCACATTGGCAAGGCCAAGTCGCTCGTGGCGGCCGAGGCGGCGCGCGAGATGAACGCCGCCTTCCGCGTGCGTCCGTTGCAGGACCGCGTGTCGCCCAACACCGAGAACGTGTTCGACGACGACTTTTGGCACTCGTTGACGTGCGTGTGCAACGCGCTCGACAACGTGTCGGCGCGTCGCTACGTCGATTCGCGCTGCGTCTTCTTCCTCAAGCCGCTGCTCGAGTCGGGCACGCTCGGCACCAAGTGCAACACGCAGGTCGTGCTGCCGCACGAGAGCGAGAACTACGGCGCCTCGAACGACCCGCCCGAGAAGGTGACGCCCGACTGCACGCTGCACAACTTTCCGCATAACATTCAGCACTGCCTCTCGTGGGCACGCTCCGAGTACATTGGCAACTTTGAGGTGCTGCCGAGCGAGACCATCGCATGCCTCAAGGCCGGCGACGGCGCCGCGTACGTCGAGAGCCTCAAGCGCGCCGGCAACGGTCAGGGCGACGTGTACGAGAAGCTGCTCAAGGTCTCGGAGGCGCTCTCGACGCGACCGAGCTCGTTCGAGGACTGCATCGCATGGGCGCGATTGCGCTTCGAGGACTACTTTACGAACCGCATCAAGCAGCTGACGTTCACGTTCGCACGCGACGCCACCACCTCGTCGGGCCTGCCGTTCTGGGCGCCGCCGAAGCGCTTCCCGACGCCGCTCGCGTTCGACGCCGCCGACCCCGAGCACATGCGCTTCATCATGGCGGCCGCCAATCTGCGTGCGCGCATCTTTGGCATCACGCCGCCCGAGACGCCCGGCAACGCCGACGCCGTCAAGCGCACGGTCTCGGTGCCCGACGGCGAGCCGTCTGGCAACCGCGACCCGGCATACTTTGCTGACGTGCTGTCGCGCATCTCGGTGCCGGCCTTCGAGCCCAAGAGCGGCGTCAAGATCAAGGTCGACGAGAAGGAACAAACGCAAGAGCCCAACAGCAACGAGCTGGCCGACGTGCTCGAGCGCCTGCCACGCCTCGAGGCCGATGAGCTGGCGCGCCTGCGCGAGCAGCTGGCGGTCGAGGAGTTCGAGAAGGACCACGACTGGAACTTTCACATGGACTTTATCGGCAGCGTAGGCAACCTGCGTGCGCGCAACTACGAGATTGCCGAGGTCGATGCGCTGCAGGCCAAGCTCGTCGCCGGCCGCATCATTCCCGCCATCGCAACGACGACCGCGCTCGCCACCGGCTTCGTGATGCTCGAGTTCTACAAGATTGTCAACAAGAAGCGCGTCGGCTCGTGGGACCGCGTCGGCGACTACCGCAACGCCTACGCCAACCTCGCACTGCCGCTCTTCTCGTTCTCGGACCCGACGCCGCCGGCGCGCATCGTGGCACGCACCGAGCGCCGCTACCCCGACCCCATCAAGCATCCCGAGTACTACGAGGAGGAGGAGATTGCCGTCTACCCGCCCGAGGGCTTTACGGCCTGGGATCGCGTCGAGATTCGCATCGGCGACTGCACGCTGCGAGAGCTCCAGCAACACCTCAAGACCGCCTACGGCGTCTCGCTCTGCTCGCTCACGGTCTCGATGCCCGACGGCCGAGCCGCCATGCTCTTTCACTCGGCCATGCGCCAAACGCTCTCGCGTCTCGACACCAAGATCTCGACGCTCTACGTCGATGTCGGAAAGGGTGTACTCACCCGTCCATACATTGTGCCAAGTTGCTACTTGACCAATGATGATGGTAACGATGTCGACTTCCCAATGATCATTCTTCATCTGGATCCTATTCCTTCCCAATAACGAATCAATCATGCAATCAATCAATCAATCACTCAATCAATCGCTCACCAAGTCAACTACACCAACTCAACACCTACTACTTTCTATTATCATCGATTGATTCGGAATAAATCATTGATTGAATGAGAAAGAGAGAGTGAGAGAGAGAGAGAGAGTATTACGAGATGATACAATCATCATGACGTTTGGCACAATCACTGCAATACTTGGGTTTGGTGGCATCGTCCTTGGGCGCTACAGCGCTCAACTTGAACAGGAGGCTCTGTGGTTGCTCGGCTTGTTGTTGTTGATCGGTCGAGGTGCTGCTACCCACTCCTCCGGCTGCTGGCTTCGCTTTACATAGAATACAACATGGTTCACCACATACTGCACACAAGGCTTCGGCAGCTTGCGCTACGTGACTCCTACAATAACCTGTTTCTCACATCCAACCGACAATTCAATTCGTTCAATCCGTCAGTGAGTGAGTTTGTGAGTGCATATGCATATGCTTGCGTGCGTTGCTTGAAGCGCATCATCAATGTACCATAACCTCCAGGCCGTAAGGCAGCAATGGCAGCTGGGAGATTCTTCTCATCAACATTCAGGTACGAGCCTATCTTGGTCTTGCTGTTGGCGGCCCACACTCCTGCCCAACGGCGTCCATCGGCGTCGACTTGCAACCCGACACCATGTCGCAAGTTGTTGAACCACCAACCCTCATAGTACATGACGCTCTCCTTGTTGGTGATGAGCGTCAAGGTGCCTCGTCCCGATCGCGCGTTGAAGCGCCACTCGCCGTCGTAGCACAGAATCGATCCTTCAGGCAGCGTGATCTGGCTCGAGCGCACGACATTGGCGACGCCGCTCGCTGCGACCTCTTGCTCGGCAGCCGGCGTCATCGACTGTAGCGCCGCCACATCGGCGACGCCTTCGTACGGCACCATCATTCTCCCGAAGCCGTGTGCCATGCCGTACAGCCAGTCGCCTTGATAGGAGGCGCCCGATGGCCACGTGCGCTTGCCCATGCCGTGTGGCAGGCCACGATCCCACGATCCCGAATAGACGCTCGAGTCACTGTATCGCAGCGTGTTGGTCACAAAGTTACCCGTCACCTCGAACGGCTTGCGAACGGCCGATGTGGTCTCGAGCTGCAGCACATGGCGTTGCGTCGCATCGTTTCCATTGATGAAGCTGATGCCGCAGCTCGTTGGGTCTTCGTTGGCTCCGAGCAAGCGCGAGACGTCGACGAGATTCACGACCGTCACGCCGTCGCGCACTGGTTGTGGCGCCAAGATCGGTTGGATATCGCTCGGAATCGATTCGATTCGGATCGTCATTCGGCCATAAAGCGGTTCGCGCACTTGTTGTGCCAAAGACGACGAAGAGGAGGCTTGCGTCGATGCTTTGATACGGAGCTTGCCGTCGAATGTCGAGGTGATGGAGCGAATGTGGCGGTACGTATGACGCCATGTGATGCTCTCATGAGTCACTTGAATCGCTTCCTCTCCTATCATTCAGTATCATCGTCGTGGACGCATTCGATGCATCGTACCGAGATGGATTGGTGTTGGTTAGTTATCGAGGTCTCGATGATATCGAGGCATGAAGATGAGGGGTACCTGATGGAAGATAGAAGGTGTGCGGTTGCGAGCCTACCAGCGCTCCATTGCGCCATAGAGCATCGACCGAACGAGAGCCATCGGGTTCGAGCAGCGTTCCGATGCCATGGCGCTTGCCGGCTTTCCATTCTCCCTCGTACTTGCTGCCGTCGAGATACACGCACACGCCGTTGCCAGATGGCAGGTCATCGAGCCACTTGCCATCGTAGAAGGCGATGACCTTGGTGGGGCCGTTCGAGTTCGACACGAACGATCGTAAGAAGGACGATAGCGATCGATCGGATGGCGGCGATGAGGATGGGAGTGCCGGGAGCGCGAGAGCGTTGGCGATGCTGTTGCTCAGCGTCTGGTTGTCGATGCTGCTCGATGGTAGTGGATCGATCGCCTTGCTGCTCGATGATGATGATGATGCAGCACGACGACCATCATCATGACCACGATCATCAACGTGGTCAAGTCCATCATCATCGTCCTCGGCAGCGGCGTCGGTCGATCGAGCGTGCGAGGAGGCTCGGGTGAAGACGCCCATGCCACATCGTTGACCCTCGTGCCAGCCACCAATGTAACGATCGCCATTGGGCCACACTCGCTCGCCCTCGCCACTCGCGAGACCTCGCTTGAACTCACCCTCATAGGTGCCTCCGTTACCCCACTCGATGCGACCACGACCATGAAAGAGCCCGTTCTCCCACTCGCCCGAGTATCGATCGGTGCACCAGCCACTGCCGACCCAGTCGCCGACGTTGGGTCGAGTCTTGTCGGTGGCAGTGAATTGGCCGGACACCAGCGCGCCCGAACGACCGGTATAGAACGACAAGGTACCACCCAATGGATAGCCATTACGCCATTGACCCGAGAACTTGGCGCCTGTGACCTCGAACTCACGAGTCTCATTCACGATGAAGTCGGCCATGTGAGCGAGAGCGAGCGAGTGAGCAACTGAGCCGGAACAGTGAGCTCCACCATCAGATAGAGACACCCGCCGAACCAACCAGGCCATCCACGATACCAATCGACCTTGGCCAAGCGTGCCACTAGTCTCTGACCCCAACCCTGTCTAACCAACCAACCAACCAATCAATTCAATGGTCGCTCAACGAGCTTCCTCGAGGGTCCTCAGTCAGAAATATCCGATCGAACTCCCGAACAGCGGCAGCAGCAGTAGTGACTTCGCTACCTCGGACTTCTACACCTGCTGCTCAGACCGTCCTCCACATCGCAACACACACATCAACACAACACGCGGCGACACATAGCTGCACTCTCTGCTCGTCTCGCGGTCCTCTGGAAGTACGCGGAACGAGGAGGAGAGGCGATACATTAGTTCGGTCCGAGGTTGGGTGGTTGCTCGCGGGGCTGCGGCATAGGGTGGCGGGTTCTCCGCGATTGCGCTTCCCAACGGCACCAAGCACCAAGCACCCACTACCAGCACGCACCCAACCGCCCACTACTACTCCCCACTCAGAACTGAACCATCGCTGGGGGTACTCGAGCTCCCCCACATCCCCCAATACATTCCCAATCCAGCCCTCTCAGGCCAGAGAGAGGCTCGCAGCACCAGCACCACCACCAAGCTGGCGAGCCCACAGGCTCCGGTTCTTTGCGCCGCCGTTGCTGCCGCGTCGTCGTCATTCGTTTCGTCGCCGCCGCGTGTGAGTACGTCCCTGTGTCCCTCGCTGCCCCTCGCTGCCCCTCGCTAGCCCCCTCGCCCACCACCACGCTGACGACGAGTCTCTATTCCTCAGCTACCACCGCCGTATCTACGTCGGCATCAGCGGCGGCATCCTCGTTCCTCGCGGCCTTCCGTCGTGCATCGTTGGGCACCACAGCGCCACCGCCGCTGCCTCTCGATCCTCCTGATACCACCACCATCGCCACCTCGCTCTCTTCTGAGAAGCCTGCTCCCCCTGCTCCTCTTCCTCCTTCATCAGCATCCCTCTCGACATCAGACTCCAGTCTAACCTCCTCGACCTCATCCTCCAGCTCCTCCTCAAGCAGCAGCTCCACTCTCTCGGTCTCGTCCGACGCAACCACATCCACATCCACATCGCTCTCGCGTGCCATGGAATCTCATCGTCGTCTCGTGAACCTCGACCCCGAGACGATCGCCACTCTCAACCATGCGCTCCAAGAAGGCCGCTCGATGGAGGAGGTCAAGGCCACGCGGCCATCGATGAAGCACGAGCTGCCGGACCTCCAGCTCGACCGCGAGTTCCGCTCTCGCAACCTGGCGCTCATACACTCGCTGCTGCAGAACCCGCTGCAGCAGCTGATCTCGACCGAGCTGCCGTCCCCCAATGCCACGGTGCGCGAGTACCTCGCCGCCAAGGGCATCAGTGAATCGCAGTCGTTCTTGTACGGTCTGCTGTACATGTATGATGGCCACATGCCCAACTACCGCGAGGACGGCCTGCAATGGGAGGCCACCAAGAAGATGTGCGTCAAGCTCGTGGTCTACAACGAAGAGAACAAGACCTACAAACTCAAGAACTCCAAGACCGATCAGGGCGTGGGTATGTTCGTTCGTTCGTTCAATCAATCAATCATTCAATCAATCGGGCAAGCAATCAACGCATCTCGCAACTGACTTTGAAACGAATGCGTGTCGTCGAATGGCACTGCAGTGGTGATGCGCCGCCAGACGTGGAAGGGAGTCCAAGGCTACTGGCGCAAGCACGAGTACAAACTCATTCGTCGCGAGCAGTTCTATCGACCCGAGTCCGACGGCTCGTTGTCCGTCAACGAGATCCAGAAGCTGCAGGACTTTCCGGTCCTTGTACATTACTTTTGCAAGCATCCGTATGTTGCTCATCTCACGAATGCGAGAGAACACACACACACACGCATCGATATCGGTGGATTCGTATGGATAGAATGGCTCATTCACTGAGTGCCACCTTCCACCTACAGTGAATCGGAAGGCAATCCCGAGGAACCACCACTGGCTCCACCACCGATGAAGTCTCGCAAACGTCGAAAGGTCTCGCACAACGATTCCGACACCGAGGATGAGCCTGGCAGCGGCATGACGGTCGGACCACCGTCGGGTTCATCGAACCCCGGTCCGCTGTTGCTTAGTAACACGGAGCTGAAGCCGCGAATGTTCAACTTCTCGGGCAACTCGTTCTGGCGCGGATCGGGCGTCGGTGCTCCGCATCTCACCTCGAGCATGGGAATGGGTTCACCTGGCTCGATGCTCGAGCGTATCACATCGTCGAACTCGGGTGTACCGGTCGAGATCGCCTCGTTCCTCTCTGGAGGTGCTCTTGATTTCGAGTACGTCTCTCATCATCAATCGAATCGATGCAATTCAAGCGTCTCACTCATTCGTGCTTGAATCTGTAGCTTCCAACCACAAACACCATCGTTGACTCGTTCATCCGATGCGTTGGTTGCGCCACCACTGACGACTTCGGCCATCGTCACTACCTATGCACCCGATGTTGGGCCGTTCGAAGCCGCCACCAAGGTCATCGTGCAGGTCAAAGGCTTCCCATCTTCAGACAATCCCGAGCAATATCAGTACTCGTGCATGTTCGAACAAACTGAAGTACCACTCCATGTACGTCGGTCTCGGTCGGCTTCAATCATTGCACCAACGACTCTCACTCACTCACTCGCTCTCACTCTGCACAACACAGCAAATTGCCGATGGAGTGTTCGAGTTCTTTACTCCGCCACAGCCGACGGCGGGCATTGTGTTCTTTTGGTGTGTCTGTAAGGCGAATCGAGACAATGGCGAGCGAGAGGCCTTGTACAGTACCGCAAGCCCGTTCTTCTTCACGCCGCTCGATGAAGCCGGCCACTTGACGCTGCAGTTCGAGTCGGTGCATGTATACACTCCCGAAGATCGTGCCATCGTTATCTCCAAGTTCAAGTACAGTGTACGCGAGTTGGACCTTAGTAACAACAACCTCAGGTACGTAGCTCGTTGTCTTCCTCAGCGATACAGCAACTCTCTCACGCTCACGCTAATCATGATATTCTTCTGCAGCACCGTACCCTTCCTCAGCGAGATGACACAACTGCATACGTTGATTCTCGACCACAACTTTTTGACCTCCGATACGGTGCTACCGACGCTGCCCAAGCTCAAGACGCTGTCCATCAACCACAATCGAATCTCGAATCTCGAAGTCTTTATCGAGCGCATCAAGGCGGCATTCCCCTCGTTGCAGTACTTGAGCATGCTCGATAACGAGGCGTGCCCTTACTTTAGTGCTCGTCCTCATCACTACTACAACTTTCGGTACGAGCGAGCGAATGAGCGAGTACCGTGGCGTTGTGAGTCTAACCTTGCCCCTTCATGATACATCGACACAGAATCTACGTGATTAGCTGCTTGCCGAATCTGACACACCTGAACTCATCGGCTGTGACGATGGATGAGCTGCGCCATGCCACGAGCATCATGGAGCGCAAGGGCAAGCCGACATTGACCTTCTCGTCGTCAGGCACCTATCCAACTACGCCAACACCCAGCCTCACGACATCGACCTCTTCGACTTCGGGTGCATCATAGTGTACTCGTCATTACTATCGACTCAATCTCGATCTCGATCTCGATCTCTCTTGCTTGCACACACTCTACATATGCGCATATCTCTTGATTAGGTATACTTGTATTCTCTCTCTCTCTCTCTCTCTCTCTCTCTCTCTCTCTGCCTCGCTCATCAAGTTCTCCTGTTCGACGCAGCGCATTCATTCATCGTCGTGTTGTTGTTGTTAGTGGTCGAGCTTGATCTCTCTCGCTCTCTCTCGCCTGTCTGTCTGTCTATCTATCTATCTATCAATCAGTCTCTCAATCTCTTTGTATGTTGTATGCCTTGCACACCCAACCATCGATTGCAATACACTTCTATCCAAATAGTAGGTTCATGTTACGTTATCGACAAGATGCAGTCGCTTACACCGGCACTACAAGGCAGTGTGAGCGCTGCACCAACACCGCCTACTTGCGGCCCTCGACCAATACGATGTGGTATCCGTGTGCTGTCTTGAACGGCTGGGAGAACGATCCAACCTATTGGATTGATTGATAGATGATAATGATGAGTATTCGATTGATTGATTGATTAGATTGGATTGGATTGGATTGATCGGATTGGATTGGATTGATGATTGGATTGGATTGGATTGGATTGGATTGGATTGGATTGGATTGATCGGATTGGATTGGATTGATTCGATTGGATTGGATTGGATTGGATTGGATTGATGATTGGATTGGATTGGATTGGATTGGATTGGATTGGATTGGATTGGATTGATTGGATTGGATTGGATTGGATTGGATTGGATTGAGATACATACCGGAGTCGAGAAGGCAACCTTCTCAAAGTCACCACTACATGCACCACCCATCTCACACTCGGTAAGTATCTTTCTAGTGATAGATAGTATCACGCTCGCTCGCTCGCTCGATCGATCGATCGACGTACGCCATGGCACCACGAGCGAACCAACCGAGATCGCCGCCACTGCGAGCCTTGTCCTCCGACATGAGCATCGCGACTTGCGAGAACTCTTGGCGAGGCAGTCTCGCTCCAGTCTCGGGATCATCAAAGGTACCCGAGATCCTGGCATAGGCCTCTTGAATCTTGGAGTGTTTCTCGCATAGAATATGGCGGCACTTGACCTTGGTCGCGGTCTTGAGCGCGCCAGCTGATGACGATGAGCTCGACGATGATGACGACGAGGAGCCGCTGCCAGCGCCGCCCTTCTTGGCGCCCTTGCCGGCGGCAGCGCCACCACCGGCTGCTGGCTTCTTACCACCACCACCACCGGCTGCGGCTTTCTTGGGAGGCATTGTTCAAGGTCAGAATGAGATGGAGAGCGAGATGCGTGGCAGCAGCAGCAACGAAGAGACTGATCGATCTGATCGCGATCGATCTCGTTGTTGTTGTTGTTGGTTGCTGCCTCGCTGTCGCTCACATCATCATCATCAACACCATCAGTATCGTGGCGTCTACCTGACTACTACCTGACTATTCGATACCCTGAAGCACCCCCCAACTGCCACTCCTCAACTCTGATATCGCTACCTGACTCCAACCTCATGGCCGACAACACGACATCGATCGCTACTCCTTCTTCTTCGACATCCATCGATGATCGCTCAACTTCATGCAACTCGTCGAGTTGGATCAGGCGAGATCGAAACGAAGCTCGAGGCTGGCATTGGCGTTCGACACGAGCCATACCTGCAGGCACCACGGTGTTACGTGAGGCTCCACTCGCTGCTGCCCTGTTCGATGGATCGAGCAACTACTACTGCGCCTCGTGCTTCGCTCTCATCTGTGCCAAACCGCCCCAACCCGAGGATCAAGGCGACGACGACGCCGACGATGCCAACGATAGCGATGGCGATGACGACGACGATGACACCAGCGATGCAGCACCTCGATGTCCCATGTGTGACCGCAACCGACTATGCGCTAAGTGCGGAGAGCGCGAGGACATTGTGCAGCAGCACGACATTGAATGCGAGCTGTTCGACAAGTACATGCGAGCCGACCTCGACAAGCACAAGCACAAGCCTCGATCGCAGCGACCCGACACGGTCTATGCTCGCTTCTTCATTCGCTTGCTGCAATCGACCATCGCCAGTACCAAGCCAACCGATCCAGTAGCTGCATCGAGCAGCAGTACCAGCGACAATGAAGGTGGCCGTCTCGAACCTGCTCGACTCGAATGCATCTTTGATCTACAAGATGATGTGGCTGGTATCGAGGCCGAGACCGCTGCAGCTATCAAACTCTGGGCCAAGCGTCTTGCTGCCCTCTCCGACACGTATGGTATGCAAGACGGCGTCGCTGGCATTCTCGAGAGCTTGCAAGACTCACTCGAGCCGCACGTCAGGTTGGCGCCACTTGTCTGCTGCCGAGCTCGAGAGCCTCTTCCGCAAGACGGTGTACAACTGGCACGGCGTGCCAGCCGTGTGTCTCGACGACGATGACATTGGCTATGCGCTCTATCCTCACGCGTGCAACTTTAATCACGCCTGCTCGCCATCGTGCAAGTGGGAGATCGAGCGCGGCACGGGCGACTTTGTGGCCGTGGCGCTCAAGGACATTGCGGCCGACACCGAGGTCACGATCTCGTACTTTGGCCATGCTACCGACCGCATCACGCAGCAACGTCGGCAGTTCTTGCGCGACAACTACCAGTTCGAGTGCGATTGCATTCGGTGCGAGCGTGAGGCCGACTGCGCCGTGTGTGGCAACGAGGGCTGGAAGCGATGCAGTCGATGCAAGTCGGTGCACTACTGCAGCGCTGGATGCCAGCAAACTGACTGGCCTTTGCACAAGAAGAGTTGCATTCCAGTTAGCAAGTGAGTAAAGCCACACGATGCTGTCACGATAGAATGGAGCTTGGGGTTATTGAGATAAGATTGCGATTGCGATTGATAGATCAACGAAAGATGATGATATAGAATGTCGGAATACCAATGTACACAAGGGTATCTGGTTAGACTCGCCGAGAGAATAACCAATACGGTCAGCAAGCAAGCAGTAAACAAGCAGACAAGCAAGGAATGTATGTGGAGAGTGAGAGCGATCGGGTAGCTGCACCATGGCACGCTGGGCGTTAGTGGTGTTGCGCATTCGGAAGAGTGTACACGTGTATCGACAGGGCAAAGTCCTCGAGCTCCTCGAGTGTCGTGCGGCCGGTGAACGACACGAGGTCGCCGTCGTCGTCCAAGTAGCAGAACTTGCAGACGCTCGTAATGTTGAGCTCCGAGTACACGAGTGCCTTGAGCTCCTCGATCGAGTGAATGTCATCGACAAAGATGCGGATGCACTCTTGAGGCACGCTGAGCGACGGGCTGCCGACGCCATCGACCTGAAGCTGTGCGTGCGCCGTTCCGGGGTAGAAGCACTTGAGCGACTGGTGCAGTGGATGCTGTCGGGGTTGCGCCTCTGCTTGCGGCATGTTGGCGCTACCACGACGCATATTCGCTCTCGATGCTGTGGCAGCACTCGGTGATTGATGTTGTAGCTCCGATAAGAGTGCTCCTGCTCTCGCGCAAACGAGCAGGCTCGCGAGTGAGTCTCCAGCTTGCGACGTGAAGCTTGATGGCGTTTGTGACATACGGGTGAGGGAGTCGGGATGAACGTTGTGGAGTGCACTAGGGCCATGGAGCGACTGTAACGACGACGAGAGCGACGAGTTGCCCGAGTCCGACGAGTGAGGAGGCTCCCATGCAGGCCCGTCGAGCTGCGCCGCTGTCACCTTGCCGCTGATGATCGGCTGCAGCATCTCGACAATGTCCTTGGGAATGCCGTACTCGTGGATGCGCAAGTCAGGTTGCTGCAACACCTCGTAGAAGAACGGATGGCGGAAGAGCTCGCTTGTCGTGAGGCGCTGCTCGTAAGGCGCGATGCACTTGTCGATCAAGCTGAGTTGCAGTTGCATCTCGGAAGACTTGGGAGCTCGCTCAGCCTCGCGAGCCAATCGAACGAGTGATTGTGGCAGCATTCCCTGGCCATATTGATGAGTGAGTGAGTGAGTGAGTGAGTGAGTGAGTGAGTGAGTGAGTGAGTGAGTGAGTGAGTGAGTGAGTGAGTGAGTGAGTGAGTGAGTGAGTGAGTGAGTGAGTGAGTGAGTGAGTGAGTGAGCGAGTGAGC
>Ga0209914_1001326_pt1 | contig 25633 bp, 10 predicted proteins | sample ThiBiot_500_plan_FD_183949 | JGI IMG/M metagenome (GOLD analysis project Ga0209914, IMG submission 183949) | Wastewater bioreactor microbial communities from Cape Town, South Africa - Thiocy_cont_500_plan (SPAdes) | ecosystem: Engineered > Bioreactor > Thiocyanate-remediating > Anaerobic-Aerobic...
GCGCCTGAAGTGCTCACCGGCCAAGGCGGATTGATGGCTGGCCAGCGCCAACGATCCTTCGGCGATCAGGGCCTCATGCTGGTCTGGATCGACCGCCAGGCAGGCGGCGGCCGCAGCCTGTGCTCCGGCATCGTCGCCCGCGTCCAGAAGTGCCAATGCTCTGAGGCCGAGTGCGGCCGGGTGTGCCGGGATGGCTGCAAGCACCTTTTCAAGCCACTGGTTGGCCAGAAGCCAGTTTCCTGCCAGCAGCTCGATGCGGGCATGCAGGATCTGGAGCGCCGCTTCGTCGGGATGCCTCGCATCCACCTCGGAAAGCAGGGCCCTGGCTTCATCCAGGCGCCGTTGGCACACCAGCGCAAACGCCAGGTCGTGACTGATGCCCAGTCCATCATGGCCGCTCTGCCGCAGTCGCGCCAAGCGTTCCTGTGCAGCATCGTAGCGGCCAGCAGTCAGGTCAGACTGCGCCAGAAGAAACTGGATCCGCGGACTCGATTGCGAAGCTGCCGGGAGCGCATGCAACACGCGATCGGCTGCTGGATGATCACCCGCGCGCAGATGGAGGCCGGCCAGATCCGCAGCCAATTCCATGTTCGATGGATCAACCGCCAGATACTGCGTCAATCGGTCTATCGAAAACATTGCACTTCCATGAGCGCTGCATCGCACTGATGCGCGGCAGCCAGTCACAATCCATGATCCCCACCGAACTACGCTTCGGAGGAAGCGCATCCACGCCGTAGGCGCGGCTGCAGTCCTTTGCGCATCTCGCGGTGCATCCCCTCGGCGGATTTAAACCAAGCCATGACCTTGGTGTCAAGAGCTCGTGAAAACTACTGCAACGACACCAGCAGAGCGACGAACTCCGTATCGCCGTTCTCGCCACGCGCAGCCAACGCCTCCTCCACCCCCTCCATGAGCGGCCGCCACTCGGGGTGTTCCCGCAGCTCCGGACCGAACTCCCACAGCAACACGGCACGGATGAAACGCGTGCGTGCCTGCCGCACGGCTACCGGATCCCCGACATCCACTTCACGTGCAAGCTCAGCCAATTGCCTGCGCAGTACCGCCATGGCCGGAGCTCCACGGCCAGTTGTCTCACCCTTGCTCACGGAATCGCTCTTGGCCGCCTTAGCGACCATTCCGGTTCTGGAGGTGACGTCCCGCCGGATCGCTGAGATCAGCGCAGCCGTCGAAGTCAGGCGGTTGAGTTCCACAGCGGGGCCTCAGTTGTAACGGTTGTAGTTTGACAGCAACATGGGGGCCACGGTCAGGCTGACCACGTCATCGTCCTCCTGCTCCGCCGGCAAGACCGAGACCCCAGTCGCGCCAACCAGCCGCTGCATGTCCTGCGCCAATGCAGGAATCGCCTGGGGCAACGCCAAGCCCTGCCGCAGCGCACCCAGCGCGTCGGCCAACCGATCTTCTGCCAAGGCACACAACCCCTCCGCATAGTGGGCAACAGCGGGGTCATCCGAGCGAACCGCCCGAAACTCATGAGCTGCCGCCGCGCCGTCTCCCTTCACCAGCATCAACTGCCCCAGCTGAAACCGCGCCATCGCGAACTCAGGCGCCAATGCCACGGCCCGCCTGAACCCCTGTTCGGCACGATCCAGGAGACCAGCCTGGGCATGCTGGGCCGCGAGCAGGTAGTGCGCCAGCGGATTCCCGGGGCTGCGACCGCTGAGCACCTTCAATAGTGCCACTGCCTCGGCATCACGCTCCCCTTTGATCGCCTCAAGCGACAAATACAGCAGCTCATCGTCGTCCAACGCGTCGTATTCCATCCAGTCCGTCCCGTTGAGGTGCCGCCCGCAAGAGCGCAGGCGCTTCAGAATGGAATCCCCTGAAGCAGGCTTGAGTTTAACCCAAGCGCCCGGATTGGATGATGACTGACCCTTGAGCTGCATAACTGGCCCGACCCGACCCGACCTGATTTGACGGACGGTCGTGTCGAGGGCAAAGACCGGGATTGTGGTCTTTCAGATGATGGCGTCGTTGCGCACAGTTGACCATTCGAGGCACCATTCCCAGCGGGCATCGGCCTGTCGGCCTGGTCCGGGTGCATACTGGCATCGGCGCTGCCGGCCTTGAACTCGCATCCCCACCAACGCCCTCCATTTTTGATTGGACTCCCAATCGTGGTGCTACTCAAAACCGGGGGGACGTCGCCCCGATCATCGCCTTGGGCGCCACATGCCCAGCCGCTGATCCTGCCGGAATGATATCAGCCAAGACACTGGCACTCGTGACGCCCTTTGGCAGCGATACCAGCAACGCAGCACCGCTTATCAGGCGGTCCTCTGTCGGCAGTTGCGCCCAGTGGTTCCACGCCGCCGAAGCCGTCGTCACCGGATTGGTCGTGAACAGAACCTCCATGCCTTGGAAGAACTGCGCGCGCTCCTGCGCGTTCGTCACGATCCGCGCACTGTCCACCGTGCCAGCGACCACTGCATCGGTAATGCTGTTGATCGCGTACAGCACCGACCCCACGCCGGCCTCCCAAGGAGAGGTTGCGTTCTCCACCAGGCCACGTGACTGCTTCCTCAGCCAGTTCATTCCGGCCTTCAATGCCAACAGCCCCTGGTCCTGGACCGCCAACGAATACCGCATGTAGTCGCTCAGCGGGTTCGGAGGCAGGTCGATCGAGAGACCCATCGGCTCCTTGATGATCGACTGTGGCTGCACAGATGCCGGCTGATATCTGGGAGCCGCCGAGACTACCGATGGCCTTGGCGAAGGACCGGCGTTGACCGCATTGGAGTCGTTGAAAACGCTGAAATCGATGGCATTGCTGCGCGGCCGGTCCTCGGCGCGGAAGCGTGCCAGTTGAACCGACTCCAGAACACCAGCCGTGTAAGGACTCCCCTGCAGCAGCTCTGGATCCGGGCGAACCGTGATGCGCTCCATGTCGACAATTCTGGGGCCTTCGGCGGCGGCGCCCGTGATTTCCCTCCACAACTCTTCCGGGTAAGCCATGCCGCCGGTTCCAGCCGAGCCGTTGGAAGCAAGGGAGTAACGGGTATCCAGCCCCACTGAAGCCTGCGTGGCCGACAGTGATTGCTGCCCACCACGAACCAACTGGTTGCCCAGCGCATTGCCAAACGCATCGGCCACCACGGCCATGTAGTCGCCCTGCCGCAGCGTCTGCCCGAACGAAGAGCGCACGCCGGCACTGACCATGCCACCGGTCATGCCGGAGGCGAAGTCGTACCCGAACTTGTCCTGGATGCGCATCTTGTCTACCAGTCCCGGTGTCACCTTGGCCGACACCAGACTGCCCACCGCACTGGCAGCGATGCTGCGCCAGCTGAAACCCGCATCCGTCCCCATCAGCTTCTGGCCCGCGTAGTTGCCCCCCGCGTTGGCAAGGGCCAAGGCTGTTGCCTGGCCATAGCTGTTTGAGCCAAGCGCCTCAGCAATGCTCCCAAAGCGACCAGCCAGTCCACCGGTGATCGCACCGGTAGCACCGCCGACAACCGTCGCGGTAGAAGCAAATGCCGTGGCGCCCCCCGCTTGGACCGTACTCATCATCGCGGTTCCAGCCGCACCGGCCGTATAGACGGTCACCACCACTGCCACCACAATAGCTACTGCGCTTTGGGCTAGGTTCGCCTCAACTCGTGCCCGAATCGCGGCCTGTGACAGCGGCGACGAAGCACTGTTTGCAACAACAAAACGGCCCGACGCGGGCCGTTTGTCTTCTTCAAAGTCAGACTGGAAATACGCTGGGCCGACTAACGTTCCTCATACCTCCCAGGATGCCTTGCCACCTCCAGTGACAAAGCGTCCAAGAAGGTCCTCCCCTCAGACTTGTATTGCTCAACCTCGTCTTCAGACAAGGCAAACGTAACTTCATACATAGCGATTCCGCCGCATAAAACTCCAAGATGCAGCGCCCCGTCATCCGCCTCAAAGAGGCGGTACATCCTTTCTTGATCAACAATCAGATCTTTTTCCATGACTATCTCAACTCCGCCGGCGTCACTGTAAATCCATTCTTCGGAATTCGGTCAATCATGATCGCCTTCGGGATCTGATCGAGAACCACTTCAGGCTGTCCGCCACTTGTATATCCACCCCACCGGAATTGTTCGTTAGCGCCTCGCTCAAATCCCGACGGGAATCGGGCGTTGTGCATAAGCGGATTGTGAACATCCACACGGAGGATCTCTTCGTTCCAGTAACGTTCTGGGATGCCGAGTTTTTGCTTCACGACTGCAAGATCTCCGCCCGCCTCAAACAAAATCTTATCCATTGTCGCGCGCGTCGTGATGAATTGACCCGTCGGATCGCCAATCAAAGCCTTACCCTCGTTGAATCGCTCCCATGCACTCTTCGGTATGAGGAACGAACCTCCATCCCTGAATGATTCAACATGAAGGCGAACACCCACACGTGAGTCGGCTAACCATGGGCTAGTTGCAGCGTTACCAAGTCCTTCAAATGAAGAAGATGGAGCCCCCGGAATCTTGTTTGCAACCTCAAGTCGCCCGGCCCCAACAGATCGCCCCAGGGCCGATGGGCCAACAAACATCGTTGTAATGCCAAGGATATCGCCAATCGCCTCCTCGCGCTGAGAATTGCTGACACGCTGGCCTGTAATTGGGTTTATCAGCTGCCCTGAAACCGTGCCATTGTCATACGTCGGCCCAAAGAAAGCGAGCGCGGCCCCGACGCGTTCATCCAAAGCCGCCATGTTCTGCCGTGCCTTGAGTTCGCGCTCGCCGCGAGCGCGCGCCAAGGTCCAAGTGTCGTCTGCAGCTTGCATCTGTGGCAATGGCTGCCGCGTCACCGGATCAAGACGCGGATCGTTCGCCAACGACATGGCCGGCATTCGACCAATGCCATATCGCTCCTCCACCGATTTCATGTAGGAAGGCCGGTTTCGGTTTAGCGCATCGGCCCGATCCGCGATGAAGCCGCTGTAATCAAAAGACGCGCCAGTAAAGCCTGCCGGCGCTGCCGATGTTGCTCGTGCCCGAGCTGCCATCTCGGCGGCCACCCTTGCACGCGCTGCAGATTCCCACCTGGCATAGTCGACGTCCAGTTGCGTCTGGAACCGTGTTGTGGCATCCAGCAAATTCCTGTCCGTTGCTGCACCCAGCATGCGATCCAGATGGGATTGCGCCACACCATCGGTCGCGATTTCCATCTGTTCGGACAGCCGGTTGTTTACACCACGCATGTCCGTGCTGATCCGGCCCTTCATCTCGAGTTCGCGTTCTTGGGCAGCCGAGTTGGCGATTGAGCTGCCCAGCGCATTGCCAAACGCATCGGCCACCACGGTCATGTAGTCGCCCTGCCGCAGCGTCTGCCCGAACGAAGAGCGCACGCCGGCACTGACCATGCCACCGGTCATGCCGGAGGCGAAGTCGTACCCGAACTTGTCCTGGATGCGCATCTTATCTACCAGTCCCGGTGTCACCTTGGCCGACACCAGGCTGCCCACCGCACTGGCAGCGATGCTGCGCCAGCTGAAACCCGCATCCGTCCCCATCAGCTTCTGGCCCGCGTAGTTGCCCCCCGCGTTGGCAAGTGCCAACGCTGTTGCCTGGCCATAGCTGTTTGAACCAAGCGCCTCAGCGATGCTCCCAAAGCGACCTGCCAGTCCACCGGTGATCGCACCGGTAGCAGCGCCTGCCGCGACATTTGCCCAACTGAAACTCGTGACTCCCATCGCGCTGCCAACAGCATTGCTGGCCAATGAGGCCGCCGCGCCGACGGTTGCGCCGGTAGCCATGCCCGCCGCAATGGTCGATGAAAAGACACTGGAAAAGTACTGCGTTGCTTGCCCATAGGTGACCACCGAAACCACCACGGCCACCACCACCATGATGACCATGCCCAGCTTGCCGCAGCCGCTGTCGCTCGGCGGCTGGATGTACGGCAGGCTCGGTGTGCTCGGCCCGCTGATCTCGCCCGGGTTGTACGGCTTGAACGTGCCGGCGTCGTTGCTGCTGGTCTTCACCTCCGGCACCGTCAGACTGCTGCCGGCCACCAGCGGGCCATCGCCGCTGTCGCCATCCAGCGCGTTGGCCGCGGCGATCACGTACCACAGGCTCTCGTTGCCATACACACGCTGCGCCAGGCTGCGCAGCGTGTCCCCGGACTGCACCGTCACCTGCGTGCGCCCGCTGTCGCTGTTGCTGAACGCCGTCAGGTGGCTGCGCACATCCAGCCTGCCCCACTCGTTCAGGGTGGCCACCTGCTGGCCGCCGGCGTGCACGAAATGGTGGTTGGCCAGCGCCACCGCCGTGGCCGAGCCGGTCTGCTGGAACACATTGGCGCTGGTCACCGTGCCATCGCGGCGGCTCACGATCATGCCATTGCCATCCAGGGCGAACGTACGCACCCGGTCGTCGAGCGTGGCGCCAACCGTCTTCTCGCGCATCTCGATCTGGCGACCCGCCGTGTCGTAGGTCAGCGTCGTGGTCGTGGTCTTGTAGTTGCTGTTGCTGCTGCTGCCGGTGACCGACTGCTCGCGGTAGCTGTCCCAGCCGGCGTAGGCATACGTGTAGGTGTGCGTATAGCCCTTGCCGGTGTAGGTGTAGCCCTTCACACGCCCGGCTTCGTCGTAGCCGTTGTTGCCACCGCTGTAGCTGATCCAGGTGGACTCGCTCAGAACCGCAAGGTCGTCGTACTGGTTGCTGCCCGGGTCCAGGCCCATGGCCTCCACCCACGCCGGAAAGGTCCACTGCGCGTTGGAACCATAAGGCGCCCGCGAGATCTCAGCGCTCGGGCGCTCCTTGAACTCCTTGCCCACCACCCGGCCGTCGGCGTCGTAGCTGGTCAGCTCCGCCGACACCAGCATGCCACTCACGTCGGTGGTCATCGGGGTGCGCTCCCAGTCCACCCAATGGTAGATAGTGCCCGGAGAGAAATACTTCAGCTGCTGGGTCATGCGCCCGGCGTCGTCGTAGGTACGCCGCTCGATGACACGGGCCGTGGAAGTCTGGTCCAGGTTGGTCTCGCTCCAGGTCAGCAGCAGCTCGCCACGCAGCGACCAGGTCTGCTGGATGATCGTGGCCCGCCAACCACCGGCGCCATTGGAACGCCACTGGGTCTGGGCCACGACATTGCCGGCTGCGTCGTAGGACACCCCATAGGACGAGTAGTTGAAGTTCTTGGCGGCAACCACCTGTCCATTTTCCAGAACGCCGTTGTTGACCACCACCCGGTTCAGCTTGTCGTAGGCGTACCAGGACTCCTGGATGTTGGGTGCAGCCGCCGCCAGGGTGGTGATGCCGGCGGATCCGGTACTGGCGACTTCCGGCGTAGACTCGCTTTCCGTCGCTTGGATCTCGTCGGCAACGAACGCCTGTAGTGGCATGCGCAGCGGGTCCGTGGGATTCCAGGGATCGTATTCATCATGCTCAGATGTGACCGCAAAGGTCATGTCCACGTATGCGCCGCTGGGATCCGTGGCACGAAGTATGATGATGTGGCGGAAATAGGGCCGCGTGTCACCATTCACACCATAGAACCGGTGACCATTCTGATCGAAGGAATAATCCAGCCAATAGGGCTTCTGAACGATCGAATATGTAAGTGGATTGTTATCCGGATCAACAAACGTATTCGCCGGAAGGGTAAACCCCTCCGGATAGACCACCCAGCGATTGGTCGAGAAGAAGTGATAGGCCGTGGCAGGCGCCTGTACATTGATGACCGGAGCCCGGTTCGGTACGGCCATTGAGCTGACCGTCACGGTAAAACTCCGGGACACACTTCCGCCACGACCATCATTAGCGGTGACCGTGACGGTATAGGCACCTGCGGTGGTCGGGGTGCCGCTCAGGACAAGATTTGTGGTACTGAACGACAAGCCGGGAGGTATACCGGTTGCGCTGTAGGTGAGATTGTCGTAGTCCGCATCGGAGAAGGCCGGTATGCCATAGCTGAAAGCGGTGCCCACCGTGGCGGTTTGATTGGGAACGGCTGGTGCTGTGGGGGCGGTGTTGGCCTGCACGGTCAGAACGAAGCTGGTGCTTCCCGTCCCGCCCTTGCCGTCGTTGGCGGTAATCGTGATGGTGTAGGTGCCCGCTACGGCAACCGAGCCACTCAGGGTTCGAGTGGCCGCATTGAAGGACACGCCAGCGGGGAGGTTGCTGACCGAATAGGTCAACGCATCACCGTTGGGGTCGCTGAAAGCCGGTACCACGTACCCCCAGGGCGCACCGGACTTGACCGTCAAGCCCAACTGGGCCGACATGACCGGCGGCAGATTGCTCTTCACGCTGAAGATGCCCTCTGCAGCCCCACCACTGCCATCGCTGGCAGTTATCTTCACGCGGTAGACCTGAAGCAGCTCAGGAGTTCCTCCCAGCACCGGGTGCACCGGTGCATAGAAGATCGGTGGAACACCGCTGATGGTGCCCGTGGTCGAATTGATGCTGAAATCACTGCCCATGGTGAACCAGGAAGGTTCGATCCAGCGCACCATCCAGGCTGCGTCCCGGGCATCCCAGTAGATCTCGTTGTAGCCTGGGTGCTCGACCATCAACGAGTAGGTCAGACCATCGCCGTTGGCGTCGGTAAAGGTACCTGCGGGCAAAGGCCAGGTGATCGATTGCCCCTTCTGCACGGTCTTCGCGGACAGACCACCTGAATAGACAGGGGCGGCATTGACCACGCTCAGCAGCATGTTGGTGGTGCGGCTGCCACCGTTGCCATCGTTGACGGTGACGGCAATGCTGTGGTTGCCCAGCACAGTGGGCGTTCCGCTGAAAGTACGCGTCGCCGCATTGAAGCTGATACCGGCCGGCAGCGCACCCACGCTGTAGGTCAGCACATCACCGTTGGCATCAATGAAAGTACCCGCGGGTATCTGGTAGCTCCATGCCTTGTTGCGACTCGCACTCTGGCTCGGAATGGCAACGGACAGCACCGGCGCCACGTTTGGCGTGGTGACAGTGAACGCCCTGCTGACCGAAGCGCCGGAAGGGTCGGTGGCGGTGATGGTGACCGTCCAGCTGCCCATGGCCCTGGGCACGCCGCTGAGCACGCGGGAACTGGCATTGAAAGCCATCCACGCCGGAAGACCCGTGGCCGTATAGACCAGCGCATCACCATTGGGATCGGTGAAGGCCGGCACGGTGTAGCTCCAGTTGCTGCCCGCGGTTGCGGTCTGGTTAGCAATCGCCGGGGCCGTCGGCACGCTGTTGGCAAGCGCCAGCGTGAACGATGCCGAGACCGCGCCGCCCCGGCCATCATCCGCAGTGATCGTGACCGTGTAGTTGCCCAGTGCCGCGGTGGCGGCACCACTGATCACGCCGGAGGTGCTGATGCTCAATCCGGCAGGCAACCCTGATGCACTGAACGTCAGCGCATCACCATTGGCGTCGCTGAAGTATGCCGCGACGGAGAAGCTGCCATTGACGGAACGGGCCAGCGTCTGGGTTGGAATGGCCGCAGACGTGGGGGCTGTATTGTTGACGCTGAAGGAAAAGCTGCCCGTTGCCGATGCACCCAGGGGATCGCGCGCGACGATGCGGGCGCTGTAGTTGGCCTGCAGCAGGTTGGACGCCGTGCCGGTGATCCGCCCGGTGGAGGCATCGATGCTCAGGCCCAGCTCGGAAATGCTCTTCCAGACACTCCCGACCAGGACCTCGGCCGAATACGTCAAGGCGTCGCCATCCGGTTCGCTGAAGGCACCGGTGGGGAGCACGAAATCCACCGCGCCACCATGGACGAGCGCCCTGTTGGGCAAGGCGCCGTTGCTATAGACCGGGGCGGAGTTGGCGAAGGGGACGACATCAATCTTGAAATCGTTGTCCCACACCTGGCCCGCCGCGCCGACCTGGTCACCCTGTGACGCCCACTTTCTGCCGTCATTGGCATCGACGCGCACCATGAAGGAATGCGCACTCGTGCCCGGCGGCACGGTACCTGATATGACACGCGTCACCGGATCGAAATTCATCCATGCGGGCAGCGGCTCTTCTATGACTTCATAGTTCCACTGGGGCGGAATGGTATCCAGCCATTGCTTGTGCTGGGTCGCCACACTCAAGCTCAGGGAGACGGCATCGTTCTCGGCATCGACGAACAGGTTTTCCGGTAGCGTGAAGCTGAAGCTGCGACCGATCTTGACGGTCTGGTCATAGAGCGGAACAGAACTGCGCGTTGGAGCGGTGTCCTTCTGAACCTGGAACGTGATCGACATCGTTGCCGTCGATCCGTCGATGTCGCGCGCCCGGATCTGCACCGTGTAGGTGCCCACGTGATTGGTAGAGTGGTTGGGTATGCCGAGAAGCTTGAGCTGGCCGTTCGCAGGATCCAGTTCCAGACGCATCCATCCGCTCTTGGTGGTTCCCTCCGGATGCAACAACTCGTAAGTCATCGCATCGCCTTCCGGGTCATGGAAAAGCGAGGCAACCGGTACCTGAAGGTTCAAGGCCTGGTCGATGCGCAGTTGTTGGGTCGGCAGCGAGCCGATGACCACCGGTGCGCGATTAGCCAGTACCGTGAGCGTGAACGTGGTCGAGGTCGTACCGCCGTCCGGATCGGTGGCGGTGAGCTGGATGGTGAATACTGTTCCATTGGCCACTCCGGCGGGTATGTCGCCATTGAAACGCAGCTTTGGAACGGCCTGCCCCCCCAGGAAGCTGAAACTCAACCAGGACGGAAGTGCCGCGCCACCGGCCAGCGATGCCTGTACATTCAAGCCATCGCCCTGGTCATCGACGAAGACCTGCGACAGGTCCCGTTCCAGCACGAAGCCACGACCACTGGTGACCTCCTGCGCCGGGATGGGCGCAACGACGGACGGAGCGCTGTTGGTCGCCACCACCAGCGTTATGGCCCGCGTCCTGGTGGCGCCCTGCTGGTCCGTCGCCTTGAGCGTCACTGTGTACGTTCCGGCAACCGGGGCTGAAGCGCTCAACCGCAGCACCGACGGATTCGAGGCATCGATGACCAGCCAGCTGGCCGCCGGACTGACGGTGGCAGTGACTGCCAGGCTGTCACCGACGTCGGGGTCGACGAAGTAGTCGTCGGCAAGCAATTCCACTGCCCACGGCTTTCCGGTCTTGACCGGGAAGGTGATGGTCGCGCCCGCCTTGTCTGACGGCACGGTGTTGCCCTGTACGCCCAGGTCGAACTCGACCTGGGCGGTACCGTTGCCATCGCTTGCGGTAAGGCGCAGGCGGAAGCTCTGGTTGTTGGCCACGCTTGAGCCGGCTGTCGCCTGGAACACGGCTTCACCAGTGGCGGAGTCCACGCTGTAGCTGAGCCACGACGGGAGCGCGGCAGTCGCCCCCGCCACGACCTGCGCCGCGGTAACGTTCAGCGGCTTTCCTTCCGGATCCCGGAACAGGTCTGCAAGGCGCACCCGGAACTCGGAGGCGACACCGGTGCGGATGGTCCTGTTGGCAGGCAGACCGATGACTTCCGGCGGCTGGTCGATCACGGTGATCGGCAGTGAATTCTCGCCATACGCACTGCGGGCGACGACATGCGTGCGGTTGCCCGCGGCATCATAGTCGTAGGTCAGTTCGAACATCCGCTGGCCGGTACCCACGTCGTCCTGCAGGACCTGCTGCAGCCGGTTGTGACTGTCATAGACGATCTGCGTGCGCAGGTTGAACGCCTTGCCGCGGCTGTCAGAGACCTGGACGTGCTCAAGGGTACGGTTGCCCGCCTGATCGTAGGCGTAGGTATAGGTACCGCCGCCAGCTTCCTGTATCTGGCGCACCAGGCCGTTGGCGTAGTACGTGGTGGTACGGTTGAGGCCGGAGCTGTTGGATTCGCCAAGCAGCTGGCCGGAGACGGCATCGTAGGTGTAGTCGTAGTCCCTGCCGCTCAGATCGTTGTGGTCGACCAGGCGCCCGAAGTAATCGTAATCCCAGCTCTGTTCGTTGGTGCGCACCGTTTCGCCATCACGGTCCAGCACGTTGGAATGGCTGAGCGCGTAGCGTTCCAGCGCACGGCGCCCCCCAAGGTCATAGGCGTATTCCATGATCACGCCCGTCGGGGTCTGGCTGCGCAGCAGCAGCCCGCGGCTGTCGTAATCGTACTTCTGCGTCTGCCCCATCGCATTGGCGACCTGCAGGCGTTGGCCGTTCTGATTGAGCGTGTAGCTTTCCAGGACTTTCTTTGTCCGTGCGGCACCGTTCGAGGTTGGCAGATAGTCGCCATGGGCCGTGACCCGGTCCAGCCTGTCGTAGTTCTTGAATGTCAGGTAGCCCAACGCATTCTGCACGATCCGTTCGCGCCCGAAGACGTCGTAGGCCTTCAGAGTGACACTGCCGTTGGCGTCGATCACCCGGGTCTGCTTGCCGGAACCGTCGTATTCGTAGCGTGTGACGTTGCCATTGCCATCACGGCTGGCGATCAGGCGCCCCAGCGCATCGTAGGACCAGGTCAGCTCCGGCTGCAGCCACGTCCCCGCCGCATTGTTGGTCACCACCTTCACCAGCGGCTGGACCTGCCTCACCAACTGGTTGCCTTCGTTGTACTCGTAGGTAGTGCGGTAGCCGCGTGGATCCACCAGCGCCAGCACGTTGCCCCAGCGGTCCAGCTGCTTGGACAATGTATTCACCTGGCCGACATCGTCCGAATGCGCGGGAAGCAACATCTGCACCGTACGTCCCAGGCGATCGTTCACATGCCGGGTCACCGCGGTCACGTTGCCGGCACCGACCCGCACGCTGTGGGATTCACGACGCTGGTGGCCGGCCAGGTCGTAGCCATAGTCGCGCCACATGCCGCCTTCGGCATTGCTTCGCACAAGGTTGCCGGCCTGGTCGTACTGGTACTGCGCCTGCAGCGCTGCCCCGGCTGCGTCGTCATCGCCCTTGGCGATGATTTCGCCAAACGCGTTGTAGCGCACTGCCTCGCGCTGATCGGGCGCACTGGCACCATCGCGCTGCGTGCGGCTGGAAAGCTGCCGCCCGGCGCCATCATAGGTGTAGTAGCTGTGTACGACCGTGTCGCGTCCATCATTGCCGGACAGCGCATACCAGCTGTGCACTACCCGGTCGGCGGCGTCGTACTGCAGGTATACGCGCTGACCCTGCGCATCCTGGCTCATGACCGCCCGTCCCTGGCGGTCATGGAAGATCACGCTGACCTGGTCATTGGCCGCATCGGCTACCGGCGTGGCCTGGCCTTCCTGCAGACCATTTGCATAGCGCGTTACCTGTACGGCATTGCCAAAGGCGTCATAGGCCATCGCCGTGCAGGCCGAAACCGACACGTATATCCCCTGGGTGTCCAGGCCAGCAGCCGAGGCCCCCAGCAACTGGTTTTCGGCATTGGTGGAAAGCCGCTGTTGTGCCGCCTCCTGCACCGTCGTCACGCGGCCCAGCGCGTCGTAGGTGGTACGGGTCTTCTGTCCATCCAGATCGGTGGTCACGACCTGCCCTGCAGCGTCGTAGGTCCACTGCGTGGTTACATTGCGCACGCCCTGCGAGCCATCGACGCGCCCGTAATGGCGCACTACGGACTCGCTGGCCTTGCGGCCCAGCGCATCGTAGGCATAGCTCAGCACGCGGTCGTAGCCCACCGCTGCATCCCCCGCCGACGGCAAGGACGGTGGGGCCTTGATCGTCAATCCCGCCTGGACCGTGGCCGAGAGGGCGCGGGCGTATTCACGTACTTCGGTCACCTCGCCCAGGACGCTGTACTGCATCCGGGTCACATACCCTTCCGCATCGACGCTCAGCGTGACCCGACCCAACTCATCGTAGTACTGCCAGGTATGCGCCCATGTCCCGGCAGCCTGGTCCAGCAGTACGGAGGTCCGCGCCAGTTCACCGAAGGCGCTGTAGCTGAACTGCGTGATCGGCGATGCGCTGGCTGTCGATCCATTGGACTGCACATAGCTGATCGTCGACTGCGTGACCTGCAGCTTCAGTCCGCGGGAATCATAGGTCGTGGTCACTACGCGGTCATTGGCTGCATCGGCCACGAGGACCGTGCTGGTCAGTTGCCATGACAGCAGGGGGCCGCCCGGCACGAAGCCTGATATGCCGGCCGTATTGAGCCGGTTGGCGTAGCGACGCAACTGGCTCTGCTCGCCGAACGCATTGTAGGTATAGCCGGTGACATGGCCTTCCGGGTCAACCTCATGCGTCACCCGGCCCATCGTGTCGTAGACCTTGTAGCTGTAGTTTCCGTTGACGTCCTTCTGGACCACGGCCTGATTCAGCGTGTTGTAGGTCACCTCGATGGTGGAAACGGTTCCGGTTGCCTCAAGTTGGCCAGTGGCGGGATTGATCCGCCAGGCATCCGGGAAGATCGTGCGGATCTGGTTACCCCGGTTGTCATACTGGTACTGCGTGATCCGTGGCTGCGCACCGGCGGCATCCTCGGTACGACTGACCACATTGCCCAGGACGTCGTAGGCAATGACCGTCTTGAGCGTGCGGGTGCTGGTACTCACCACGCCAGCGGCTGTGGTGGTGGCTACCGTGACCGTCGGGCTGGTTTCCTCCACCAAGCGCCCGGCCGCATCATAGGCATAGGTCCATACATGGCCGAGCTTGTTGGTGTAGCGGATACGGTTGCCGACCGCGTCGTACTCGAAGGACTCGGTCGCGCCATTGGCGTCCATGAGCCACGCCACCCGGCCGGCACTGTCGTAGCCGGTGCGGGTGATGCGCAGGCTGCTGGCCGGCTGGCTCGCGACCGCGGCTACGACCGCCGCTTCGGTCGCCGGCGTGCTGGTGGGGATGGTGACCGGGTACTGGCGATGGGCCACGACCCGCCCCAGGGCGTCGTAGCGCTGCTCGGTCACGCCGCCCAGGTTGTCCAGCACGAAGCGCACCGCGCCGTTGGCGTCATAGACCATGCGGGTGGTGCGCTGGTTGGCGGCGGCGTTGCCGTTGGCCGCGACCAGCGCAGCACTCACACCCTCCACCGTCAGCGCCGTGGCCGACGGGATGGTCACGCCATAGACAGTCTCGGCTACGACCCGGCCTGCCGCGTCGTAGCGCCGTTCCTGCACCGTGTAGGCGCCGTTGCCGTCGGCACGCAGGGTGTAGCGTTCGCGGCCAGCCGCATCGTAGACCCACTGCGTGGTGCGCGACGCCCCGGACAACCAGCCGGCCACCGTGCTCGCCGACAAGGTACCGGCACGTACCTGCGGCAATTGCGGCGTGAGCACAGCGGCGTCCACCAGGGTTTCCCGCGAGGCGCGCGCCACCACGCGGCCGGCCGCATCGTAGAACAGCTCGGTCACCGCGCCACGCATGTTCCCGGCCGCATCGCCGACGATGTCGATGATGAAGCGGACACGGCCCGCGGTGTCGTACACCTGATAGGTCTGCAGGTCACGGCTATCGGCGGAGCCGAGCCGGGCAGCGATGTCCTGCTCGGTGGCCGTGCCGTCGGCCAGCTTGGCCAGCAGGGCCGCATCCAGCGTCATCGCTGGCGCGTAGCGGCGATTGCCCACCTCACGGCCAGCCGGATCGGTGAAGTGCTTCTGCAGCGCACCGTAGGCATCGACCGAGAAGCGCAGGCGCCCGGCCGCATCGTAGATCCGATAGAGCCGCAGGTCCTTGTCGTCCACTGCCGTGAGCCGGCTGCTCACGTCGGCCAGCTGAGCCGTACCGGCATTGAGTTTGGTCGTCAGTGCACTGTCCAGCACCAGGGCCGTGGCGTAAGCGCGCGTCCAGGCCACCCGCCCGGCGGCGTCGTAGCCGGTTTCCTCTACGTTGCCCGCCCGATTGATGCTGTAGCGTACCCGTCCGGCCTCGTCCAGCACGCTCCAGCTGACCCGGTCGTCGCCGGAACCGCTGACAGTGACCGTGGCGGTACCGGCCCGCAGCTGGCCGACCAGCGCCGGTGTCAAGTCCACACGATTCACGTGTCCGCGGGTGCGGATCAGGCGTCCGGCACTGTCGTACAGGCTCTGTTCGACCGCACCGGTGAGGTCGATGCTGTAGCGCAGCCGGCCGTCGTTGTCATAGGCCAGGTAGCGCCCGGCATCGGCCGCGCCCTCCACGCGCAGTGCTTCGAGCTGGGCCAGGGAGGTCGCGTCGCCCAGCGAGGCCAGCTGCGCGGACGTCAATGCCTGCCCGGCGCTGCGGGTGGCCACCAGGCGGCCATTGGCGTCATACCAGTTGCGAGTCAACCCGCCCAGCGCATCGACCGCGTACGCCTGCCGGTTGGCTTCATCGTAGTAATAGCGGGTGACCGCTCCGGTTGCATCCGTGCGACGGATGACGTTGTCGTTGCCGTCATAGGCGTAGGACGTGGTCAGGTTGAGCCTGCCAGCTCCCGGGTCGAGCACTTCGGCGGTGCGCCGCCCCAGCGCGTCGTAGACATACTGCGTGACGGTCGCCGCAGCGGTGCCGTAACCTTCTGTCACCGTGACCTGTCGGCCCTGCGCGTCATAGGCGAATACCGTGCGCTGGTTCAGTCCGGCCGGGTCCTGCGCCACCTGTGCCAGCCGCCCTTCCCGGTCGTAGCTGTAGCCGGTCACCCGTCCGCTGGCATCGGTCACCGTCAGCTGGCGCCCCTGCCCGTCGTAGCTATAGCTCGTGGTGCGGTTGAGCTTGCCCGCGCCCGGGTCCTCGATCCGCTGCAGCAACCGCCCCTGCGCGTCGTAGCGGAACTCGACACGGCGACCACTGGCATCGACCGTGGCCATCAGCAGCCCGCGGGTATCGTAAGTGTGGGTTGAGGCCTGGTTCATCGCATCGCTGGTGCTCGTCAACAGGCCATCACGGTCGTAGGTATTGCGTGTGACGACACGGCCGGCGGCGTCGGCCACCGTCAACACCTGGCCATGCCGGTTGTAAGCCGTGGTCACGCGAATGCCTTCGGCCGAGGTCACCGTCATGACCTGCGTGGCCGGGTCATAGGCATAGGTGGTGACCATGCCGCGGGCATCGGTGACCTGAGTGCGCCGGTAGGCATCGTAAGTGGTGCTCACCGTCTCCACCCGGCCCTGCACCGTCCGGGTGACGCTGATCTGCCGCCCCAGGCGGTCGTAGCCATAAGCGGTCGGCGTGCCGCGGCCATCTACCTCGCCGATCACCCGTCCGAAGGCGTCGTAGCTGAACCCCACGTTGCGTACGCTGCCACTGCCCACGCCCTCGGTGCGCTGGATCAGATGGCCGCGACGGTCGTAAACATGGTCCGTGGTCGAGGCCGATGCCGTGCCACTGGCGGCAACGACACGACTCAGGTCGCCGAAGGCGGTGTACGCGTAGGTGGTCATCGCGTTCTCGGCATCGATGACCTGGGCCAGCTGGCCGCGCGCGGTATAGGCATATTGCCGGCGCGTATCCACCGCCGCCGCATAAGCCAGCGTGCTGATGGCATTGGCCGCGCTGGCACGACTGCCTGGCACCGGGATCGTCAGCCGGCCGGTGTAGGCGATCGTGTCGGCGACATCGCCAAAGGCGGTATAGCGGGTCTCGGTCACTTCGCCGCGTGCATTCTGCAGACCGGCCTCATCGGCCACCGCCTTGACGGTGAAGGTCAGCCGGCCGGCGCTGTCGTGGAAGAACCAGGTCTTGTTGCCCGCCGCATCGATGCTCTCGATCCGACGACCGAGTACGTCATAGCTGTGGCGCACGCCGTATTGGGCATAGATCGCATCCAGCTGCGCCTCACTCATGCCCGGCAGCAGCTGCAGCGCCCCTTCACCACTGATCTCGCCGATCAGTTCGCCAAAGGCGTTATAGCGCCGGTGTCCCTCACGTACCTCGCTGGTGCCGTGTGCCGTCTCGGTCTTCACCAGGCGTCCGGCTGCATCGTAGGTATACCGGGTCTGCGTGCCTTCGGCATTGGACTCGACCGACAGTCGCCCCTGGCCGTCATAGAGCCTGCGCACCTGCTGGTATGTGCCAGCCTGCCCACGCAGGCTGGACAGCGTATCGCCCGCGACAGGGGCAACCGCCGTGGCGTAGCGGCGCTCGGCGCGCACGCTCCATGTCTCGTCGATGACGTATTCGGTGAGGTAGCCCTGCGCATCCAGCACGCCGACCAACTGGCCGCGCCCATCGTGGAAGTAGCGGGTGGTCTGGTCCTGGCCCGTCGTGCCAGGACGCAGCTGCACCAGTGTACCCGTCGCACGATATGCAGCCGGCGATGCGCTTGCATAGCGCGTCAGCGACAGGACACGACCGGCCCGGTCGTACTGCGTTTCAGTCAGGTAGCCCTCCGCATCCAGCACGCCGACCTGGCGGCCGGCCTCGTCATGGAAGTAACGCACCACCCGCGCGGTACCCGCCGTGCCCGCCGCATCGGTCGTACGCACCTGCAGCAGCCGGCCTGCACCGTCGTAGGTATAGGTACTGATCGAGCGCTCGGCGCTGCCCTCAAGGCCATCGGTCTGCGTGGCCAACCGGCCGGCGGCGTCATACGTGCGGCCACTGACCCGGTCCAGCGATGCGTTGGCCACGATCCCCAGGCTGTCCACCTGCGTCGGCACCACCTTGCCTGCCACCAGCCAGCTGCCGGTCGTCAGTCGATTGGCATAGTGACGCGTACCCACTACCCGGTCCGCCCCGTCGTAATAGGTCCGGGTCACCGCGCCGGTGGCATCCACCGTGGCTTCCAGGCGCCCCTTTGCATCGTAGAAGAAGTAGCTCCGTCCGCCCGCGGCGTCCTCGCTGGCACGCAACTGACCGCTCGCATCGTAATAGTTCAACTGCGTGCGGGTCTGGTTGCCACCGCCTGCATTGCCCTGCTCCCTGACCGACACCAGGCGCCCGGCCGCATCACGCGTCTGCGTGACCACGCGCCCACCGCCCTCGGTCATTACTACCTGATGGCCCGAATCCAGGTACGCATAGGTCGTCAGCAAGATGCCCGATACGCCGATCTCGCGACTGGCGCTGCTCAGCAACCGACCCAGTCCGTCATAGACGTAGTCGATTTGCTGGCTTCCCGCCAGCGCCGCCCCATCCGCCGTGCGGCTGCCATTGCGCAGCGTGATCTGCTGGCGCAGCGTACCCTGCGCATCGTACGTGTAACGGGTGAGGCTTGCCCCGGAGTCCAGCACGCCGACGCCTGAAGCGTTGACCGTGGCGTACTCCGTGCGCAGGCTCAATCGTCCCCAGGCGTCATAGCCCAGCTCGGTCAGCTGGCTGCTCGCTTTCCTCGCACTGGTCGCCCATGCCTCCAGGCCCGTCAAGTCATGCGTGCCGTTGTAGCTTGCGCCGAGGTATTGCCGCAGGCTGGACTGCTGGCCAATCCCGTCACCACCCGCCGCATATGTGAATTCACTCACCTGCCCCAGAGCGTCGACCACGAAACGCAGCCTGTCCTGCGCGTCATGGATGTAGCGCGTGGTCAGGCCGCCCGTTGGCAGTGCCGCACCCTCCCGGTCCGGGTCCACACCGGTGTATTGGGTCAGGCTCAGCAGTTGGTTACCCGCACTCCAGGTACGGCTGATCGCATTGCCCTGCGCGTCCCACTCCCATGTCACATTGCCCGACGCGTCGTAGGCATAGTCCACCTGCGAGAGCACCGTCGCACCACGCACGGTCCTGACCTGCAGCACGTTGCCCGACGCGTCGTATTGGTAGGTGGTGACGTCCGACTGCCCCGAAATCGCAGGGGCAACCAGGCTGGTCAGCTGCCCCTCGGCATCGAACCCATACACCCACGCCCGGCCCAGACTGTCGCTTACCGTGGTACTGCCCGCTGCATACGCATAAGTGAACGTCTCGCCCACGCCGTCGGCATCGTTGGCGTTCGTATCGCCCCGTGTGACCGTCTTGACCCGGCCATCAGCGTGGTAGGTGAAACTCACAACCGTCCCATCGCCCTGCCTGACCGAAGCCAATCGCAGGCTCGTTCCCTCGTAGGTGTACTGCGTGCGGAACAGCCGCCCGTCGTTCTGCTGGGCATTCGTGCTGTTCCAGGTGTTGTCCGCCGCGTTGCCTGGTGTCAGATCCGTCACCACCCCCACCAGCCGCCCCTGCCCGTCGTACTCATACGCCACCTGGTGGCGCAACACGCCTCCCTCCCGGGTCGCGATACTGTTCAGCCGGCCGGCACCGTCATAGCCGAAGACCAGCGCATCCCCGGTACCACTCCCGTCATCGGCACGCAACTGCGCTATCCGCTGGCTGGCGTCATAGTCCACCTGCCATGTCACCGGCAATGCACCATCGCTGCGCAGGTCGCGCAGGTACGTCAACCGCCCCTGGCGGATGGCGTCGGCATGATCGGCATACCCTTCCTCGCGCCGCGTGCTGCCCTCCACGTAGCGCCAATCGCTCCCCGTCCAGGTCAGCGTGTCGTGGGCACCGTCCCCGCCGGTAGACCGATACGTATTGGCAGAAACATAGGCAAAGTCCTGGTAGGAACCATCACCGGAAAAACGCCGCATCACGCTGCCAGCCGCGTTGAACACGCCACCCTGCAACGCGACCCGCCGTTCGAAGCCCGTCACCCAGCCATCGGCCCCGACCTCGGACAACAGCCCCAGGCTGTTGTAGGTCCGCGTCAGGTTCACGCCAAGCCCGCGGAACACCAGATGCTCGTCGCTGCTTTGCCAGACCAGGTTGCCCGTGGCCGCATTCACGTATTGGCTGTCACGCCCCTGCCCCACCCCAGCACCACCACCGAGGCCATACCCCAACTGGCTCAGCGAGGTGTTGAACAGACCCAGACCGTTACCCGTGAACACTGCCGACATGACCACACTCCCCGGCTACCCCCGCGTCCCTCATGGACACAGTCGGGTCCTCTGGAGAACTGTCCCAGCCCGCTGCAGAAAGTTTAGGGCGACGCGCTGACACCCTCGAAAGCCAGGCCGGAAAAATCCATTTCGATATCGCCCTCGAATCGGCAGGCGGCCTAAAGGGGAGCGGGGCTCTCCAGCACTTTCGACCAAACGCCGGGCTTCTCATCCGGGGCGCGGAAGCCCCGGACGCAACAGGTCCGGCATGCTGGGCACGACGCGGCCCGGGATGCAGCCGTCTGAACCGCATCCCGGGGACATTTCTCAGAATGCGGTGGACAGGCGCGTCATCCAGTCCGGCAGGTGGTCCAGGGCGAAGGCCTCGATCCGGCGGTCCCAGCCGCTGAGGATCAGGCCGCCGACCAGCAGCAGGAGGATGCCCAGCAGCTGTTTGCCGCGACTGCCGGCGCCCATCAGCCGGCCACGCCAGCGGTCCAGGGCGCCGCGTGCGGCGAAGGCGATGACCAGCAGCACGCTGGCGATGCCCAGGCCGAACGCCGCCATCACCAGCGAGGCCGCGCCCAGGCTCTGGCCTGCCGCCGCCAGCGCGATGGCCGCCCCCAGCGTCGGGCCGACGCAGGGAGCCCACACCACGCCCAGCAGCATCCCGACCAGGGCCTGGCCCCACAGCCCTCCCCGCGCATCGAATGCAAGCTGGGTTCGGCCCGCCCAGTTCGCCAACGGCGTGGCGGCGCGGGTCAGCAGGCGCTGCAACGGCGGCAGCAGCAACACCAGTCCGGCCAGGCACAGGATCACCGCGCCCGCGGCGCGTACGGCCAGGGTGTCGATGCCCAGCGACTGCCCGAAGACCGCCACCACGAAGCCGGTGCCGGTGAACGCCAGCACCAGGCCGGCCGACAGCGCCAGCGGTGCCAGGCGGTGCCGCTGCGCCGCTGACGACAGCACGATCGGCACCAGCGGCAACACGCAGGGGGAAAGGATGGTCAAGGCACCGGCCACGTAGGCCAGTGCCGGATTCAAACCCAGGCTCATGCAGTGGCGGCCTCAGGCACCGGGCAGGGTCGAGCGCAGCACCGGCGCGACCCGGGCCACGTCGCTCTCGTGCGCCACGCGGCCGGTTTCACGCTTGCCATGGAATCCGATCAGCGTGGACTGCATGGTCGCGCCGAACTTCTGCCACAGCGGCTTCTGGGTATCGAAATCGATGCGCAGCACCAGCAGGTCGCGATACGCCGGATCGGCGGTGATCTGCTTGATCGCCTTTTCCTGTTCGCGGCACACCGGGCACCACGGCGCGTGCACCCAGACCAGGATCGGTTGGTTGGCCGCCTGCGCCTGGTCGAATGTCATCTGGTCATAGGCCCGGATCGCCACGCTGGGCGTCATCGCCATGGCCATGGCCGGGGATGCGGCCGGCGGGTCGGCCGCCAGTGCGCTGGCGGCGGGAACGCCGGCAGTGGCGAGGACGGCGACGGCAAGCAGGGAACGGAAGCAATGCATTGGAATCTCCAGTGGGTAGGTGGATATCCATTCGCGCGATGCGTGCCGCTGGTTACACGCCACCGCAACTGCGCGCTCCTGCGTTCATGCCGTGCGCGCCGGCGGCCGGCGCCCCTCCAGCATCGGGCCGTTCCGGTCTGGCGACGGGTGGAACCAGCGAGCGCCGCGGCATCCGCCGGGCCAATGCCCTGCCGCTATCGAGGTGGGTCCGGCGCCGCCCCGGGCGCGGCTCACCAGCGCAGCAGGCGCGGCCCGAGCAGTGCGCCGGCGGCGGTGGGCAGCGACAGTCCCAGCACGTACCACACCGCCCAGAACGGCGCGTCCATCTCCGGGCAGTGCAGGCAGTAGACGAGGGTTGCCGCGCCCCCCGCCAGCAGCCCCGCTGAGGCGCCGGCAAGCCGCAGCCGCGTCGGCGCCAGTCCACGCACCGCCCAGAACGTCGTGCCCATCAGCGGCAGCGAGAGCAAGGCGATGCTGAAGGCGCAACTGCGCCAACTGCGCCCCATGAGCATCGCCAGGCGTTCGTCGCCCGAGGCCAGCCACAGCACCGCCGCCGCCCCACCCCACAGCAGCAGCAGCGGAACCCCCAGCCCCGACCATGCCGCCGCGACCGCCTGCCCCGGGCGTGACAGCCGCAGCGTCACCCACAGCGCACCGCAGAACATCGCCAATGCAAATACCGCTTTGGCCCAGAACATGGGCTGGATGGACGCCTCCGCGAGGTCGGGGCGCAGCCCAAAGCCCACCCGCAGCAGGCCCAGCGACATCAACAGGCCCAATGGCAGGGCCAGGCCGAACCGGCGCGCGGCCGCATGCCGTTGCACAGGCATGGGATCACTGGCCAGCAGGTCGATCAGCTCATGGGTTTTCATGCTGCACTCCGTATTTTCAAGGCCAGCGCCTTCAGGCCGCGGTGGATGCCTACTTTCACCGCCGACTCGGACATGCCGGTCAGGCGTGCGGTTTCGCTGACCGACAGGCCGCCGAGCTTGACGTGCAGGATCGGCAGGCGATGCCGGTCCGGCAGCGCCTCCAGCAGCTGGCCGATATCGTGCCGGGCGTGGGTCGATTCGGTGTCGGCGGCCGCGAACACGTCCTGCGCCGCCTCCAGCGGCAGGTTCAGCGCTTCGCGCCGGTGGTGACTGCGATGGAAGTCCATGAGCTTGTAGCGGGCGATGGCATAGACCCACGCAGTCAGCGGCTGGCCGCTGCGGTAGGTGTGGCGGCTGTTGTGGATGGCCAGCAGGGTCTCCTGCAGGATGTCCTCGACGTCATCCGGCGACCCACCCAGCCGGCGCCGCAGGAAGGCACGCAGGCGTGCGCTCAGTTCATCCAGGAAGCACCGATAGGCGTCGGGATCGCCTCCCAGGCCGGCTTCGAACAGCACGCGCAGCGCAGACTCGACCGGATCGGCCATGGCTGCAGATCCGGCCCCCGTGGTGGAGATGGCGGCGGTCATCGTGTGCACTCCCCTGCGGCCGATCACGCGCAGGCGCGCAGCGAGGATGCCATGGCGTCGCATCGCCCGGGGCAGGCGCATGCACACGGCATGGCAGCAAGGGTGTTGTATGGCAAAGCGTCGGTCATCTTCATGATTTCGCTGCGCAGGCCATCCCGGTTACAACCATTGTGTTGCTGTTGGCCGCGGTTCATCCCTGCATCACGCACGACGAGCCGGGAACCCGCCCCTGCCATCTATCGCACGGGGCCGTACTTCCAGGCCGGCTGATGCCCACGCCCAAGCCATGCATTGACGGCGACCGGGGCTGCATTGGCGGCCGCGGTACCGACGCCCCCTGTACGCGCCCCCCTTCCCGCCTTGATGGAATTGCCGCCCGTGGCACTCGCCGGGCCAGGGCGCCGTCGGTCCGCGGCATCGCCCGTACCTGCCGGCATGGGCAAAATGAGGGTTGCCAGCGCCAACACCATGGGCCAGCCGGTCCGTCTGCTGGAACAGCGTGCCGCTGGCGACCGTACCACCGCAGCGGCTCGCCAGCATGCCGCTATCGTCGACGGTGGACACCCGGACCCGGGGGGCCAGGGGCAAAGCCGACCCTGCCCCCGGTTTTCACCTCGCCCGGCGACGCGCAGGCGTACGTTGGCCGCAGCACCCCGAGAGGCTGGATCATGAACCCGCTGACTGACGCACTGGAGTCCGTCTTCGCGCAATGCGCCCCCCGGCTTGTGGACATCTACGAGGACCTGCACCGACATCCGGAATTGTCGATGCAGGAGCATCGCACCGCCGGCATCGCCGCCGACCACCTCGAACGCCTCGGCTATGCCGTCACCCGCGGCGTGGGCGTCACCGGCGTGGTGGGCGTGCTGCGCAATGGCGACGGCCCCACAGTGATGCTGCGTGCCGACATGGACGCGCTGCCCATGGCCGAGCAGACCGGCCTGCCCTACGCCAGCACCGCCACGGCTATCGATGGCGACGGGCAGACCGTCAGCGTGGCGCACTCCTGCGGCCATGACCTGCATGTGACCTGGTTGATGGGGGCCGCACAGGTGCTTGCCGGGGCGCGTGACGCATGGCGCGGCACGGTGATGGCCGTATTCCAGCCTGGTGAGGAGACCGCGCAGGGGGCCAGTGCGATGGTCGGCGACTGGGAGCGCCTCGGCCTGCCGCATGCCGACGTGGTGCTGGGCCAGCATGTGATGGTGGGCATGGCCGGTACGGTGCGCTATCGGCCCGGGGTCATCCTGTCTGCAGCCGACAGCCTGAAGGTGAAACTGTTCGGGCGCGGTTCGCACGGCTCGCAGCCGCAGACCGCGGTGGATCCGGTGGTGATGGCCGCGGCCACGGTGATGCGCCTGCAGACCATCGTCTCGCGCGAGGTGTCGCCACTGGACAGCGCGGTGCTCACCATCGGTTCGCTGCAGGCCGGCACCAAGGAGAACATCATTCCGGACGATGCCACCCTCAAGCTCAACATGCGTACCTATGACGAGGCGGTGCGCTCACACCTGCTGCAGGCGGTCAGGCGCATCTGCTGCGCCGAGTGCGATGCCTCCGGCGCGCCGCGGCCGCCGGAATTCACCACGCTCAGCAGCTACCCGATGACCGACAACGACCGCGATGCCACCGCGCGCGTGGCCGCGGCGTTCCATGCCCAGTTCGGCGAGGACGCGCGCGAAGGAAAGCCGATGTCCGCCAGCGAGGATTTCAGCGTGTTCGGCCGCACCTGGGGCGTACCCTATGTGTTCTGGTTCGTTGGCGGCACCGACCCTTCGGCCTATGCCAGGGCGCAGGCGGAAGGCGCCCTCAACACGCTGCCAAGCAACCATTCGCCGCGCTTCGCGCCGGTACTTGAGCCGACCCTGAAGGTCGGGCTGCAGGCCATGCTCAGCGCGGCGGCGGCATGGCTGTGCGTGGCCGCCAGCACCCCACGGGATGCGGCCGCCTGACAGCCGGAAGTACCTGGGCCGGCGTCACCGGAGATGACGCCGGGCGAGCGGATGGGCGTGGATCAGCAGACGCCATTGGATGCGGCCGCGCCGGGCGATCCACAACGTGGC
>Ga0209914_1001327_pt1 | contig 25614 bp, 10 predicted proteins | sample ThiBiot_500_plan_FD_183949 | JGI IMG/M metagenome (GOLD analysis project Ga0209914, IMG submission 183949) | Wastewater bioreactor microbial communities from Cape Town, South Africa - Thiocy_cont_500_plan (SPAdes) | ecosystem: Engineered > Bioreactor > Thiocyanate-remediating > Anaerobic-Aerobic...
TATAAAGAGTTAAAGTCTGAAAATCCACAAAAGTGAAATTATTTAAGAAAACATCTAATTTTTACTCTACATAAAAATGGTTTAGTCAGTTTAACATTATTACGTATTTATCATAGCTACTTTCTCTCATGATTTTCTCTAACGGAAATGTTTTCAGTAGTGTTCAGTTCGATAAAATTAATGTTGTACAAACACAAAGTATTTCTTTTAAATAAACTTAATTGTTCTTGAGAAAAGATTGCATATGTACCTACCTATCTATGTATACTCATGAGTAGATTTCTGTTTGTTTTTTTTCTGAAGAGAATATAGTGATCTTTAATTGGAATCAAAAATAGATTTGCTAAATATGGTTGTTTTCGAGCGGTTCACAAAACTAGCAAGACTACAAGTTTGTGTATTCAAAGAATTTTATCTTAATCTTGAGAATTTATTGAAATTTTGATAGAATATCATGTATAAGCAGTTGAATTGATGAAATACATCTATGTTTTAGTTGTATTCATACGTTTAAACTTTATTGATCTTAATTAAAGTGTAGAATTTTCGACCTATTTTCTGATCGCATATCAGGTCATCATCAGTACAAGAACACAATTCACAATCACAACCATATGTTTAGTTTGATGGATTATCAAACTTTTATAAACTCAACAAAACAGGGATGAAATAGAGAGAAGAGAACATAACCGTAAACTTATGACACAAGACAAGACGAATTAATTTTGATTTTGATTTCGATCTTGATTTTCATTTTCATTTTGATCTTGATATTGCTTTTAATTGTAAATTTTAATATTAATTTTCGATTTTAATTTTCTAATCCGTATAACTTTAATCTAACAACAATACCTTGATGGAATTCATTCATTTGATTTGTTGAATTTTATAGTTCACTCAAGAGAAACTGCATTTTTACGAATAATTTTATCTTAATCTTGAGAATTTATTGAAATTTTGGCAAAGAAAGTAATTCATTTTGTCTTGTCTTGTGTCATAAGTTTACGGTTATGTTCTCTTCTCTCTATTTCATCCCTGTTTTGTTGAGTTTATAAAAGTTTGATAATCCATCAAACTAAACATATGGTTGTGATTGTGAATTGTGTTCTTGTACTGATGATGACCTGATATGCGATCAGAAAATAGGTCGAAAATTCTACACTTTAATTAAGATCAATAAAGTTTAAACATATGAATACAACTAAAACATAGATGTATTTCATCAATTCAACTGCTTATACATGATATTCTATCAAAAGTATTCAAAGAACTTAATTTGATCAAAATTCACAAGATGATTTGATCTTATGAGTGTGTCTTTGACAAAAAATATTTCGATTAATTTTTAGAAAAAAGATGATATGCATATCCGTGTTTTCGAGACGTAGAATTGTAATAAAATGATTGATTTCATTCGAAAGACGCTCATTTACTTCGTAAATCCCAAAAAGGAAACTTCCTGATTTTTCTACTGATTTTTAAAAAAAATTCTCCTGATAAATTCCTGATTTTTCGTAAAAAACTACTGATTTTTAAATTTTGGATTTGGCAACCCTGATTGTGAACTACTATTCTTTTCTGTATCTCGCTTGATGGAAGAAAATATCGATCATCGTCCTGTGAAAAAACTGAAAATAACTCATGAACAAAGTAAAATTTAATTTTTCCTTATTTGAATATCAGTGGAATATATTATTTGAATTAATATGATATAGATTGTTATTCTACATTTGAAAGTCTCTCAGGAGAATTACTTCTTGAACTTTTCGAATATATGAATACAAAAGAAATTCAACAATCTTTTCTCAATCTCAATACATTTATCAATTCATCTATATTCGATCGACGTCAACAACTTCATTTGTATTTCGATCGTCAAATATCCTCTTTGTCTGACAACTATTCTCTCGATAAAGTCATCTCACTTCATATTGAAAATATTATTATTTCAATCGATAAATTTCCAAATTTGAAATCACTTTGCATCATTCATGATAATGAAAGAGAAGACGACGAATGTTTTAACATGGTCAAACAGGTTAGATTAAAAACAAAGCCTCAAGACAGTTTTTTCAATTATTATATTTATCTAGATTTTCAAATTATCTCAGCTAGTTAATTTGACATTATCATTAACTGGTTCGAAATTAACACCGACTGGCCACAAAATGATTGAAACTTCATTTTGTCATCCTTCTCTACAAAGAATTATTCTCTCGAACACTAACCAGACACATTTGTCTTCACCGGAAACAATACAGCGAGTCAAGCTTATCTTTCCTTCGATAAAATTTGTTTATGTTTCCAATGGTTTTCATGGTAATTGTTCTCATCATATTCGTTATAAAGTAGGCAATAGTGTACCTATACATCTTACACCACAATATCATGTTCGTTCTCTTGATCTTGATTTTAACAATTGGGGTGTTTATTTACTTGAAGACCTTTTAAATTCTTTGCCTTTATTAATTAAATTAAAAGTAAAAGGTTGCGGACAAACCTGCGGTTGGTTTAATGTCCCTTGATGGGATACAATGTTGCAAAATTTAAAAGCATTACAACAAGTTAATATTGATATTTATATTTGTTACCCATCAGGAGCAGGAACAAAAGACAGAATTGAAAAATTCAATACTGCTGTAGCACAAAAAACTGAAACATGCAAACGAATAAATTTAACACTCGGAATGAAAAATAATCTATTAGGGTGTTTCCAGTTCAGTGCATTGCTTAATATCAACTAAATTAGTCAAAAAATCTACTCAAAAACTAATGTAGACAATATTTTCTTTATTGTTACTGTTTGAAACTCTGTTTATCTAAATTTGTGAATATTCAGTGCTCGTTCCAGAAGAATCGTGATGTTAGCTAATAAAGAATTTAAATCATCCATTTGTTTACCAGAAAGTCTCAAATAAAATCCTTCAAGATGTGCAAGTTCTATCAGAGATAAAAGTGTCTGAAGCCATTCATGTTTGCATTTGTAACTGATATGAAGTGTAAGGTATATTGGATGATTGAAATAATAATAATAATTTGCATCATTGGCCTACTGTAACAAAAATGTTCAATGAATTTATTAGTGAATCATGTAAGGATCTAGATCAATTTTGACTCTTCCATCAACTGAGACCGGTAAATTAAAAAGTGAAAAATGCTGTTCGAAACGGAGATACGTATTTTATTACTGTTTTTATATACGTTAGTAACTTACACGAACAACCACTTCGTCTTATCGGGATATCGAATTACTTACTAACTTGATGTCAATAGAATTTGATTTACGAGTAAAAGGAAGTGTCAAAACATACAAGAGAAAAGTGTGTAATTCTATGAATTACTCATGTGATGACAATGAAATTAAAGAATAAGGAATTTGTACTCAATAATAAAATATAATAAATATCAATGCTATAGACTTTCCCGTAGGAGTAATAAAATAATTGCAGTATATCTTTTGTAGATGCGCATCAATTTCGAAAAGACGATTTTTATCATTCCTACAACTATAAAAATGACAAAGTGTACAGTAACAATCTACAACAGTAAAAACAATAAAAAAAAAGTATGAAATCTAAAAGTCAAGAATCGGTAAAAACAGAAATAATTACTCATTGTATATTAGTTATGAATAAATTCAATACTTGTTGTTGATGGACTTAGTGATTATACTCCTACAGATACCGTTGAACTATACAATCCATTGATAGAAACTTAGGAAATTCTTCATAGTTTGAGTAGTTCGCGAGTATGACATACGACATCTGTATTAGCTGATCGGGCAATGTTCATTTTTAGCGGGTACGATGTATGTGTTCTACGTGACGTCGTATGTATATATTTCTCTTCGATTCTTCTCCTTTCTCGTCTCTTGTTTATCTTTTTCTTTTCTTTTTTCGAGTGATAGTATAGGTTTTTTTCTTAATAAGTGAAAGAAATCAAGTCAACAGAAAGAAGGAAAAAATAGTAAAGACGATACTATTATATATAACGTGCGATTGAATTGAGATATTATCACGTAAGTAAAGTTAGCACTGGATTCGAATTTTTTTTTTGGAAGGATTCGCCTGTATATTAGTGCTGAATTCAGCACAATCATTTTTATTAGAAGCATCAAAAGTAATATAGCGAATCGTGACGATAAAAACTAGTAAAAAATCTGAAAAAAAATCAATATTTAGAGTAAATCATCATGTTTTCCATCGATGACCCCATCTAGAAATAGCACCATTCGATGCGGAATCCAATTCTGCATATAACATCATCTAAAAGAGAGCCAGCACAAATATATAGGTGAATCCTTCCATAAAAAAAACTCAATGTGATGCTAAGCTTACTTTTCTATTTTAATTTAAAGTATATATGAATAAAACATGATCATGGACCATCAACAGTTAAGAAGTATTATAATAAAATTAGAGACCCGGTTGAGTGATGATGATCGAGAACGTTTACATTTTTATCTTGGAAATGATGTTCCACGAAAAATACGAGACGATGCTTCACTTCGTGGTACTCTTCGTTTAATGGACTCACTTTTCGATCAAGATAAAATTAACGAACAAGATTTTACTTTTCTTATTCGTGCTTTCGAACAAATTCAATGTATAGATGCTGTTAATCTTTTAAAAGGCTAGTTTTTTTTCTTCTCGTATTTGAATTTATTTTTGAATATGTAGAACATCGGAGAGAAATCCTATCACAATCGATTCAAAGTTTAGCATCAATTATGCCAACAACAATAAAATTGATTGAAGATCAAGATATAGATAAATACTCTATTCATAAATATAGATTCGAGTCCAATTTAGTAAATAATAATGATGATGATGATGGCAATAATACTATCGGAATGATATCTTTAGAAACTACAAATATCGATGGTCATTCATTAAAATCAACTGAAAACAAAATTATTAGACAACCATTAAAAAAATCAAAATATTATTTACTTGGTATATTAATATTCTCAATCATTGGATTAGTATCACTTACAGCTTTTATTATCTATCGTACTCATCTAACTAATAAACTAAAACAATTATCAGAAAAATATCAAAAACAAACAGGGTTGATTAATGAATTGACTCATTTTCGATCAATTGATAATCACTCCATTCAAGAATTAACACATCTAGTATCATCATGTAAGTGAAATTCAGAAGTGTATCTTTTTTCTTTCTTCGTCATTCGTCTCTTATTTTAAAGATAAAAAAAAATTTTCTCGTTTCCAACTCACATCAAATATCAAATGGAAGCCAAATGCCACAACAATTGTTGGAGAAATTCACATCCGATCTCCTCATGGAATCGATATCGATCATCAACAAAAATCGGTTTACATATATATCGCTGATACTCGCCATCATCGTATTGTTAAATGGAACTTAGATGAAAATAAAGAACAAATTGTTGCAGGAGGAAGAGGCAAAGGAAACAGAACCGATCAATTGAATGAACCAAATGATATGATTGTCGATAAAAACAATAAATCTTTGATTATTTGTGATCAAGGAAACAGAAGAGTTATTCGATGGTCATTAGAAAATCAACAAGAGAGACAAATTCTCATTAGTAATATTACATGTTTTGCACTAAGGATGAATGAATATGGAGATTTGTTTGTTTCTGATGTGGAGAAACATGAAGTGAAAAGATGGAGAAAAGGTGAAACAGAAGCAGAAGGAACAGTTGTTGCAGGTGGACATGGAAAAGGAAATAATTTAAATCAATTCAATTATCCGTCGTTTCTCTTCATCGATCGAGAAGAGACAGTTTATGTCTCAGATCGTGACAATCATCGTGTGATGAAATGGTTAAAAGGTGCAAAAGAAGGAATTATCGTTGCTGGTGGACAAGGTTATGGAGATAATTTAAATCAATTCCAGTGGCCCCTAGGACTAATTGTGAATGAAGTTGGTGATATTTATGTAGCTGATTGTATGAATTATCGAATAATGTGTTGGCCATTTGGATCAGAAGAAGGTCGAATTGTTGCTGGCGGAAATGGTCCAGGTCAAGGATCAAATCAGTTTTTTTATCCAACAGGTTTATCATTTGATGTTGAGAATAATCTTTATGTTGTCGATAGTTGGAATCATCGAATTCAACGATTTAGTGTTGATAAAAATGAAAAGCAAAAATGAAAAAAAGAAAAGTTTTGTTTGGTTTGAAATTGAATTTGATTAAATTTTGAAGAGATCAGATATCTAGCTCTGACTTCTAAAATTTTAAAGAATCTGAATGAAAAAATGAAATCTTTCATGATATATCTTTGTGAATATCTAAAAATTTGGATTGATGATAAATTATCAGATATTTAGTTTTTGGAATTTCAAATGACTTTATTTATAAATAAATAATATCGATATAGTTTTAATTCGTATGAGATGTGTATTGTTTCGAATTTACCCTATTCTTCGTAGTAACACATAATATACATACTTGAGTAAATTCGGTTTTGCGCCTGAGTGCATTCACAGTTCTATTCGATTAACAGTTGTTTCTTGGTATAATGACTTCTCGTTAATGAAGAATATATCGATGGATATCTGATAAATCATCAAAACATACGATACTCATACAATTTATTTTTATGCATGATAAAATTGAAAGAAAAAGCAAGTTTTTTAAATGATGCACTCCGTCTAACTTAGATTTTAAGAAAAATTTTCTTGTCTACACTATTATTCATCATTTTTAATATGATGATCTATTTGTTTTTGTTTGACTCTTCCATCTAAACGTTGTTTTAAGTGATTTAATCGTTCAATACCATTTTTTAATATGTCTATATGAATATTTAATGACATTGATTGTGCAAGTTCAACTTCTGTAATAGTTAATTTTAATTCAGCAGCTTCTGCTTTAAAACGTTTTAATCTGTCAATGACATTGTTAATATCAACTATTCCGAATTTCACAATATCTTTAAATTCCTTTAATACTTCAAGATTGTGCTGATGTTTTACTTGATCCGAATCACCATCACCCAATGTTCGGCGATAAATTTTAACAAGAAATCCTTCATCCATCATTTTTTGTTTAATTTCATCTAATTGTACTTTTGTTGCATCATAATTTTCAATTAAAATATCACTTATAGTTTCGTATTGCGTATCAAGATCGACTAAATAAACAAAAGTATTGAATTACCGATCTGAATATAGAAAAAAAAAAGAGTAATTTGTGTCTGATAAACATACGTAATTGTGAGTGTACATCCTCTGCAAGATGTATAATACGATTAATTTGCTTTTCAATATTCTCTAAATAGTGTTGAAATTGTGATTGAAGTTTGTTTTCGAAATTTGATATTGCTGCCAACGCAGTGTCGGTCGAAAAAGAAGAAGACGAAATAATCAAGGCTGATGATTCATCCGTAATGTATGTTAATGCATATCTTGTATAGATTTCTAATTTGGATAGTGTACCACCAAACGCAGCAAGCATTTTATGTATATTCTCAGTTGTAATTTCAACAGATGCTTTTAATTCTCCAATTTTTTTCGTCAGTATTTGTTTCGTTGCTGGTTGAATATTAGAATAACTTACTCGTGCTTTTAAATCGATTAGTGATATTTTTATTTCGGTCAGTTTATTTGATGCACTAACATCCACATTAGACAAACGATCAGCTATTTCTGTTGTTTTTTCAACAAATGTTGGGATTGATGGTATTTTTATTATTGGATTTTTAAAAGCTGATGATGCTACTGAATCAGGCTGTGATGCTGAATCTTGCGTTTTGCAATGAGGATATAGAAAATTTGCAAATGGTACGCTACTACATGCCCAAACGGGAAGAAAAACTTGCCATATGACGGTCCAAGCAATCGCCAATATACCAACAATGATTGCTATTACAATTATATATTTGATACTGTAATTATATACTGTCGATAGAATACTAATAAGTTCTCGAGCAAACCCTGATCGTCTTGTATGAGGAACATAATTTACTAAAAAAATATCGGTGTCAAATGTCAATTGAGTGTATCTGAGAACATTATTTTCTTAAAAGAAGTCTCAACATACTAAATATCATCTTATACTACGATCTTAATTTATTAACATACCTGTAGCAACAATAAGATCATCTTGAATTGTTTTAAGTTGACTATCCCATTGTTGCAAAAATTTGTTAGCGGCTTTACGATTAGCAATAATGTCATTCTCAATTTCTTCGAGACGACATAATAACCTATCTTTGTCTTGTAATGACATTTGATGATTGATTACAGATTCTTTTAATAACTCATACCGATGAATAATTGCTTCTTTTGTTAATTGCGCCATTTTTCTGTTGATGCTTTTTATTCTTTAATCAATAATGGTGACAATACTTCAAATATATCATGATAAAATAGAAAAAGGAAAGAAAAACAATGAATGAACATTCTCACTATCTACAGCTGAGGGTGTTGAGGGTGAGTATAGCAACCATTATCGCGATTTCGATTCCTGCTAAAGAATCTCATCAGATGGCTTTGACTGTATGTCGAACTTCAAGAAATGAGTGCTGTTCCAAATGAAAGAAAATTTTTAGTTCGAGAAAGTACTATCTACCCTGAAGTGTGAGAGTCCGTGACCAAAAGTACTCTGTTCATGCTGTGTTTCAGTGGAAATTTTGAGTAAGATATATTGGTTTATAACGGGTGTTTCATGAATAATGGACCTCCTGGTATTTTACTGCAAGGGGGAAACAGCAGACTTCAAGATTTCAAAGACTCCAAAAGATTTCTCTCTATATGACTTCAGACGCGAAGTCTTAATTGTTTCGCCCATGGTAAAACCTCATGTTTTCCATCGGTGACCTCACCTTAAAATAACATCATTCGATGAAGAATCAAATTCTGCATAGAGTACAACCTAAAAGAGAACCAGCATAAACTACAGGCAAATCCTTTCGCAAAAAACTCGAATCCAGATCTAACCTTACCATTCAGAGTAGACAAAAAAATTAATGCATCCCTTCTATTATGTTTCTGTATGCGTTTCTCTTCCTAAGCCAAATAAAAAAGAACAAGCAGAACAAAAAAAGCAATGAAAGAAAAGTATTGACGTATATAGATTTTGCAATTTATCGAAAATTTTGTTTTTATTTTTTTCACTTCAAGGACGCAAGTTGAATAATCAGATTATTTCGTGTGGAAAATAGAGCACAGTTTTTATCCAAATCATGTCTTTCCTTCTCAAATTTTTCGTCAATATTACATGGAGTAAAATTGCTTCTTTTAGCGCAAACCCTGTCTTCATTTTTGAAATAACTAAGATCCAATAATCGTTCACAAATAATATCTTTTGTATGACGCCATTCATCACGATTGAAATCATCATATAATATATGATTAATGAGCGGGACTCTTTGATGAATTTCTCGCAATGATATTGCATCAGCTTGAAAGAGAGCTTCCAATATATCAAAAAGATTTTCAAATTCTATTTTTGATGTTGTCAAATCCATTAGATCGAACACATTTTCAATAACACCATGATCAGGTATTTGTTTGAGTTGTTTTATATGATTCAACTTATGATAACCTCCAAACCATTTTAATATATCAACAAGTTCTGTTGTAACCGTACCGAAAGCGATATAAAGTTCCATTAATTGTCCACTAAACTTTGGATTTTTCTTGCAATAAGGAATCAGTTCACTTTTGAATTCTTCTTCACCAAATTGACATTTTCGTACTATATCACAAAATTGATCAGGTTGACTTTCAAAAACGTCTAGAGCTATGGAAATGTAGTCAGGTGTAGGATCAGAAATATAGTTATTGTTATCATTGTTACATAGATCAGCGTAGAAATCACTGAGGAGCCTTTCGACAGATATACTTAAATTCGTTTCTAACAATTGAGAAAATCCATTGTAACCATCTACTATCGAAAATAAATCATCATCTACATCGTACAGAGACAATTGTACAAGAAACTTATATCGTTTTTCAAATGTTGCATCTAGATTTTCGTCAATCCAACTGGATATTGTACTAAGTTCTAAATTTGATTCTTGCACAAGAATTAAACATAATGCAGCTCGAATAGAAACAATCTCTGAAGATGAAGTTTGAAAAAGACTATTAAGATTATCAATCACTTCATTGGAGATATCTAAATCTGTTTCATCGCTCTTAAATTTCAGTAAGCAATTACCATATTTTAATAAACAAACAGCTATGACATCGTCTCGATATGTTTTCCACGAACAAATGATTTCATCCAAATGGATAAGTAAATCTTCGTCTTGAAATACAAAATTAAGATCATTGATAATTACTTTTTGAATGAGAGGAAATCGTTGTTCAGTAAGTAATGTGCGAACATATTGCTTATTGTCATGCCAATTTAGATGTTGAAGCATCCATTTGATAACAGTCGCAATATATTTCTCTTCCCTAGGATCTTTTATTTCAATTAGTTTATTTCGAAGATAGATTTGTAAATCTTTTGAACAACCGTTTATCATCAATAAAAATGGTCTGCTTGAAAGATCAGATGTAATTCGATTGTGTTCCAAATCAAGAAATAGTTCGAGTATCTCTTTACGAACAATCCATACAGAAATTTTCGACGAATAATGAAAATTTTTCTGTAATATAATTAATATTTGTCGGAGAATACTTTCATTGATACATGGTGATGTCACTAGATGATTGACAAAAGATTCGAAATGAAATTTATTATCGATAACAAGTATCTCCTTGATAATATCGATCAAATCTGAATTGTCTGAACCATGAATAATTAATTGTAAAGCAGCATAATGTGCAAAAAATCGTAAATTTTTATCCATTCGATAGTTGAGCCATTTCTCAACAATTGAAAGAGCATTTTGCTCAATTTCTAAACAATGAAGTGTATCAGCAATAATCGAAACAATTTCTTCTTGATTCGAAATCTCCAAGACAGTTGTAATCCATGATGCTATTTTGAATGTCATCATGGTTTCATCTTTTAACTCTTGTCGAATTGAAATATCATCATGCTTGTGAGAGTCATTAACAGCAAACATATTTAGAATTTGAACATCGAAAGCCAATTCAACGAGATACATCGATGATAGAAGTATAGAATTAGATGAAACAAATGATGTTCTATCGATGAAATATCGAAAGAATGTTGTTGAATTCAATTGAAGAAGACTAGCTAAAATCTTCGTTTGTTTGGCAAATTCGAATAGATAAGGCGCAAGATCTGGATTATTCAATTGCATCAATGCAATATATGCTGCTTGTTTTTCATCTACAGATGCTACATTCAGTTTTTTACCAATAATATGAGCCATACATTGAAACGATCCTGGAAAATGTTTACGAGCTGAATAACATCGAATAAACAAAAGAGTTGATTTCAGTAATGAAAGATCTGCAAGTGAAGATTGTAATATACTAATCATTTCACATTGTAGCGCACTTTTTCGTTCTTTACTAAAGATCAAACTGTAATAATCTATATCAAATATAATACTCAATGCGATTGTTCGTAATAATGGATCGGATATATTTGCTACAGCGAAGCGTATTTCATCACTTTTAGCTTCGTCTTTGCAAGAACGATATTGTTCTTGAAAAAGTCGAGTAAGACAAATAGAAGCAGCAAAAAGCTTTACATCTTTATCTTGACTTGATATGTCATGTTTTAATTCAGCAATACGTTGATGCTCTATATTGATCTCGATTTTCCAATCTGTCGATTTTTTCTTAGGAAATGAATCTAATAACTTGTGAGCCTGCATTGCTTTCAGAAACTCCTGACGATCTGTATCTCCAAATCTACCATGATAGTACTCTTCCTGAAAGATCACTAAAGCATAGTGTTCAAGTTTATGCTCTTTCAATATTGGTAATAACATGGGTAATGTAAGATAGGCGTTCAAATCATCCTTATCAATGTCTTCCGAATGTGCTAAACATTGTGTTAAGAATACGATGAATGGTAAGGAATCACGAATGTTCCAATAGAGTGATTGTAAGGATTGTGGTACAAAGTTAAGTAACATGATTGGTTTGCATTGAAAGATATTTGTTGAATGAAGAGTCTTAGCTAGAGTATTTAATTTTTCTTCAGTGATAAGATGAATACATTCGGATTGAGAATGAAAAGATTTGGCGAGTTCCGTTCTCAAAATACCGTCTTCGATCAATATCGATGAATTCCATAAGCCAAGTTTCTTTGATGCAGCTGCACATGCTACTGAAAATGATACTCGTTGCTCATCGGATTGACTACATTGTGAAAAGAATTCGTTCAGAATGGATTCGATTTCAGATCGAATTAACGACATGCCAGGATGAAAATGACTACGAGCGCAGAATTCTTTAAAATAGAACCATGTATATTTAAATCTCTCGAGTGCCAAGGGTAATGCCTTATATCCATTATATTTTTGATAGATATGTGCCTCTGAAATACCTTGTAAACATATCACAGCAATAAATATATCAACAGTATCAACTGATGTATCCGACGATAAAATATGTTGAAGAGAATTCTGATAATTTTTTGTGAGAGTTTGAATTTTGATTTCATGTGGTTCTTTTGTATTATCTAAATATTCCATAATTGGAACTAAAATCGAAGATTCACGATGCATCCGTTTCAAGGAGAATTCCATTTGGATTATATCTTTTTTCTTTGCAAGATAGAGTCCACCACATACTGTGAAAATAATAGTAAGGATCAATGGATGAATATTCAATAGACAGATATTATGAGCCAAAATAAATGACGAAAAGTCTCTGTTAAAAATCTGATCAGGAATATCACTTGATATCATGATCTTTCGTAATGTTCGATCAATTATAAACTCACATGACAGACTTGTGCTATGCAAAGACCATAATTGTTGATATATAAATGGATAATGTTTTCGTGGTAGAATTTGACAAAACTTTTTAAGACATGTTTCATCTTTTAAACGTAATTCCATCCATTTTTGTATGATAGATTCATCCAATTTCGCTAAATTCGGTACTATATATCTCTCTGTAATTACATTCGATGGATGATCAAATAAACTGTTGAGCGCAGTAAAGATAATTGTATTTGAAGGCAACCGTTGCAAATCATTGTATGCATCAAAGAAAAGAAGTGTTCCAAATGGAATTTGATAATTTTCAGTTGAATTGAGAAGAGAATTGCAGAAGTTTTCATAATCATCAACTGACCATTTCCAACTGATCCATCCAAGAGCAAGACGTAATGATTCACGAAAACGAGTATTCATAACCAATGAAAGAATACGATTTGTTATGTTTTTAATCGAGGAACCTCTCACCAAAGATTGTGCTACGAAATATTCTTGAAAGGATAAATGTGAAAAACTAAAGACTTGTAGGCCTTTCTCGACAGCAATGCCATTGTCGGACTCTAGTAGACGTATTAATTTATTCACAGTTTGACGTACTGTTCTTTGATCATTAGAAACGTTTTCTTGTTTTAATGATAAACGACATAGATGTTCCATATCAAATGCGTCTATGAGACCGGATGGAGATTTTAAATGAAGATAATCAGCAAGATTGCTCAGAGTACTATTTATTAGACTTTCTGAAATAGTTGGTTCTTGTTTTCTCCAGAGATGAAATGTTGTTTGAACAATATGATAATACACTTCGATTCGAGATTTAGGTTGAAAATTATCAGATAACTGAAAAATAAACGTACATATCAATACTAGTAAAGCAGGATTTGATAACAATAACTGCGAACTATTTTCAAATATTGCTTCAGCAACATTATTTCGTTTTTTTGATAACATTCCGACTAATCCTTCGTCAATTTGTATACCTTCACTTAGTAAACTATCGAGTACACTTTTCTCAACTTGTAGTATCCATTCTTTGACAAATTTCATAGCTTCATCATGATTTAACAATTCTAATGCGTAATGTTTAATAAACGGACCATTAAGTGGGCAGAAATCATATCCAAGAAGACGACTCGTTATAACTATCTGATTACCACCAAATTTATTCAATGGTCGTGTTTCCATGATTTGATCGAACCATAAATGATCGAATATTTGATTATCAAATGCTGAGATAAAATCGGGTGCACGTAAATGCTCATCAATAAACGTTCGAACAAGATCAATAATCTCACTTCTTCGTGGAACATCAGGTATTTCATCAAGTCCATCAAGTAGAACTAAAGCATGACCATAAGAGATCAACTCTTGCAATATGTTTTTCTCATCATGACAATAACGTTGTGTAAACCAAGTGTGTTCACCAATATAATCGATTAAGGTTTTTGTTTCATGTTGATCAAGCCACGTTGCAAATTCTCCAATTCGAATTAAAATAGGAATACGAATGAATCTATTTTTATAAGTAGACAAAGCTGTTTCAGCGAAGACACGTGTAATCCATCGAAGTAGCGTCGTTTTTGCACTACCTGGATCACCTAAAATAACAATCCATCGATCATATTGCAGTATATGACTTAGTTTCTTCGATGAAGTATTTCTATTCGGGTGTATTTGCATCGTTGAAGGTATGAAATCACTAGGATCTTGAATATCTCTATTAGAAAAATGGCCTTCAGGTGAATATTGAAAATCTAAAGTCTTCAATAATCTATTCGAACAATCCGTTGTTATATTAATACATTGCAATTTTTCTGTAAGTCGTGTTCGTTTTTCCAATCCATAATTTCTACATAAGAGATCATCTGTCAGACCTTTTACTTCGATTGTTGAATGGAATGAAATACATTTGTGAAGATATTCTTCAAGGAAATGTCCATATTCAGAAAATAGTTGACGTAAACTTTTTGGGTCTTTAACAATCTGATTAAAATATAATTCACGTTGTTGCAATTCTCTTTCGAATTCCATTCTTCGAAGAAATCGACTCGATGTATCACCACTAACCGATTTCAATATGGCATCATGTAGTCTTTGTTTCCGTTCTAATTCTACCTTCTGAACAATTCGATGCCAATCATGATCTTTATTTTGCTCGTTCTTCGCTTCTTCAAGTATATAGAGGATATCGTAATGTAATTCTTCCCAAAAATGTTCGGTTAAAGAATCATTATTATCCAACATTCGATTTAATTGTCGACAGAATGATATAGTCCAATCATTTCTTGATATATTCGGTTCAAGTAATCGATTTAGACAATGACGAGTATCGATTAATCGAGATTGTTCCTTCTTTGAAAATTTCCTGGATGAAGAATTTAATACTTCATTAATTGAAGCTACTGCACGTGCAACTACTTCGTCAGTCATTTATTCTAGCCGCAGCAATATTCTTGTTTTATAATGTAAAAAAAAGTATATCTATTGATACTAAATGCACACTATGAAAGATAAGGAAAAAAAAAGTTCGTGATATTTGCATAGCGATAAGTAAATTTGATTTGGTCTCGTATTTCTTTTGCTAGTTTTATAAGGATATTTCGATATGCAAATTTGCAGAAATTTAAAGTTATTCAAGGTAGTAACGTAAAATTTCGTTTTTTTTGTTTGGTAACCTTTCGTCGAAATGATACCATTTGACTCCAAATTAGATAGCTGATAGATTGATTGATATTTAGATGTATCCTAACCAATCTCATATAGAAAATAAATTCATCATAGTTCATCAAGTCGCCCAAAAAAGTACCGATCGCCTTTATAATACAACTCTGCTACCAGGATGATCTTCCATATTGAAAAGTTGATGTAGAGATAAACTGTTGATTTCATTTTGTCGAAAATCAAGAGTGACCAGTGTCTATATTGAATAATACTGGTGTGTATGCAGCTGAAATGAAAACTAGTTATCTTACTGTGTTCTTCTGTAACGCTTGAGCTAGATGTTTTGCACCTTCCGCACCGATATCGTTTCCACCAAGATTGAGAGTGGTGAGTGTCTATATTAATGTGTATACAGTTGAAACGAAAAAAAATTGCCTTACTGTGTTACTCCGTAATACTTGAGCCAGATGTTCTACTCCTGCATCACCGATATCGTTCCCATGAAGCTGGAGATTGATGAGTGTCTATATTAATAGGTATTGATGTGTGTGTGTGTGCGTGTGTGTGTGCAGTTGAAAAGAAAATAAGTTGTCCTACTGTGTTGTTGTGTAGTGCTTGAGCCAGATATTGTACAGCTTCATCACCGATTTTGTTGGCGTGAAGATGGAAAGTGGTTAGTGTCTACGTAGATTGATAAATTGTAGGACATGTATAGTTGGAAAGAAAACAAGCTGTTTTATGGGATGATTATGTAGGGCTCGAGTTAGATGTTGTGCATATTTAGCACGAATATTGTTCAATGGAAGATGGAGAGTGGCAAGTGTCTATATGGAAATAGGGAGAAAGAAGAGAAATTCAGATAAGATGAAATAATCAAAAGAAGTCGTTTGATCGATTCATTTTCAATATATAGCAAATATGTCTGGTTTCTATCAGTGTCGAGTATTATTTGGGCAAAGAACAAGATAAAATGTTCCTTCTCATTCTGTTTTGAAATACAAGCCGAAATTAACCTGATATCGATGATAGGAAGCAATGATGATGTTGAACCGTGTGCATATACATGACTAAATGACCAGAAAATTGTTTGATCATTTAAATGGTCCATAATCCGGTAGATTAGTTCAACAGGTAGTTTAAGAAAAGGTGACGACATATCTATATTTATTCCGTTTTCTGAAAGAAAGAACTAAATTTTTGCAGTATTTTTACAATCATATATTTAAGTATCACAAAATGTTATGAAATAGAAAGTTTTCGAGCATTTGAAATAATACTTCCGACATGTGATATAAGAGGTGCATGAATATGATTTCGATTTTCCAGTATCTTTCGAACCAATGGTAAAGGATTCGAATGGAAACTACATTGATCAAGTTGCAAAGCTAAACGATGTTCCAATTTATCAACGTATCCATCGATATCAATCCAATTTTTCTCGAAAGCTTCTTCTTCAAACGCTGTTCGAGGTTTCGGACACAAATTCAAACATTGACAATAAGCTGTCTGTTCCTCCTCATTTTCAAAGTAGAGAGTACCATTAAATATAAATAACTCGACTAACCATCGCATAGGAATGGGAAATACAACAGCACCACCACTGGCCTTTGATCCTATTGATGGAGGCATCGTTAGCGCTGTTTTATTAATGAAAATCGATTGATCTCGTTTAATGCGTGGTAACAATAAACGTAACGTTGTAGTTGATGGTTCAATCAATTTGCCGTGATGGTATAAGTAATATAATTGACCCATCAACCAATTGGCTTCGTAGGCACTGACGAAAATGAGATGTGCATTGCGATAGACTACAACCCAGCGTGCAGGACGTAGAAATGAATCTAATGATTCTCCTCGTGCCTGAATAGTCTGTTTGAATCCGTTAGATATCCAAAGATTTTCTTTCCAACAATTCGGTTGACATTTTCGATAGAATGAAGTACCACGAAACGCCTGAGGGAGTGAATGAAATACTGACGGATAGTCGGATAGATTTAGCATAGGACCTTGCATATAACATAAATGCTTGATTTCATCTTGAAGTTCAAATTGACATGGTTGAGCAGGTATAGGTCGTTTCTGATGTCGTTCTTCTTCTTGTTCTTGTTCACGTTCTAATTCTCGTTGTTGCTCTTCATCTAACAATTGTGTGAGAAGTTTTTTTGTTCCACTAAAATCATGTAGTCGTTTCGAAACAGCTCGATGAATTTCGTCTGATAGATTATTAATATTCGAGTGTTTATATTGAGCAGTATAAATTTGTGCAATAGTTTGAAATGTTCTTGATGAACCATACATTGTTTTCAATTCCAAGACTTCTGCTTCCAAACATTCTTTAGCAAACTTTTCTAGCATGGAATTTGAAAACGATCCATGAAAATCTACTGAGTGAAGCATTTTCAATGCCGTCTTCTTACGTTGAAAACTCAAACTCTGTGTTGCCCAATGATGAAATCCTTCCCAAGTAGCATGCAGAGTATTTTCGTACACCCAACGAACAATATCCGTCAGGCAGATTTGATCATTGTTTTCGTCGTTTTTCAACAGGTGAATTTGTTGATGTACTTCATTCGAACTCAAAAAACTTAACCAATGATGTTTGCCTAATTTTCTCATTCGCATACATGCTTGAACCAAACGATCCTTCGTCAAGAAATTGCCAAGTGTTACAGTTGCTCGAAATCCATTTGGAAATTGAAAATCCGTACCTCGAGTATGAATTTCATCTAAATAAAAGATACAACGATCTAGCCGTTCGCTGGCAGGAGATGTTGCGAACGGATGATGTTGATATTGACGATCGCAAACAAATAATAAATTCGATTCAAAATACACGGCATATTCAATCATATTCTTATCGGACAGATCCAACCATTTCACAGCTATTTGTCGGTTTGTTCCGTCGACAAATAGAGCACCAACATCAATAATTACCTGAATGATGAATTTATTCTCGATAATTTGCTTTAAGATTTGGTCTGAATTGGCACCAAATGATAAACATTGATAGCTTTCATTTTCTGGTCGAAGTAAATTCTTCAGAACGATTGCATCCGTTTTCTGAAGTTTCGGTAAATCACGCTGTCGAATATGAATAGGTAATAGTAATTGAGTATCGTTTGTTCCACTGAATCCCGTGATGATATTTTGACGTGCTGATGACGAAAGATCCCAAGCGGATGAAACCAGTTTATGTGGAAACTGTTTGGCTTCATGAGGAAAAACGAAATGATCGAGAAAATAATCGATGATCAGCATGTTATGACGTAGAGCAGGAAAAAGAATCTTTACTCGTTGATTGGAATCTTTGAGATTAATTTTCTTCCATTGTTTGATAGTAGCAATCATCTCATTGTTTGTTTCGAGTGAAATCCATTGATCATAGATCCGTTCGGGATCGGTTTCGTCTTGATTCAAACGATTGAAACATAGCATCATCTGTTCATCATCTAAACCACGATAATAATACGAAAGTTGAGTTAAAACAATTGCCACATCTGGATGACCAAATTCTGTATTCTCGGCAGCGACATCTTTTGCCCGAAAGGGTACGGCCATCAGACGTCGAAATTTCGGAGTGTAATTCACACCGTAGTTGACACGATACCGTTTTCTCAAAGCAGTAAAGAGCACTTCGGATGATAGAAGACCTCGTAGAATGAGTAACTCTTGAATAGTTTCGTGCTGCAGATGATTGGGCAGTGAATCGATCGAGACATCGGTGTTTAAGATAAACGATGACATCTGTGGTCGATCGACTTGATGATTATTTGTGTGATCCAACCAATTACGAACTATTTCTTGGGACAATTCGACAAATGGCTGATTGGTCAGCAAACGGAATTCAGAAAAATGACTTTGACACTCGGATGTTTTATAGAAAACATCATCAGGGTACTTTTCAGCGATTAAAACTGCGTGTTCTTTAACAAAGCGTAGTATCATTTGAACAGTTTTCCAACGTGCAATACCTGCGTCGACTTGTTGCTGTCGACCAATCGAATAGATCAACTGATATTTGACATGTAAGATCTCATCTGATTCATCCAAAATATCACGAACGACTGTATTCAACCAGTGCTGTGTCGATAACATTGTACGACCTACTTGAAACTCTCTTCGTCGACATTTTTCGATCGTGAGTAAATCAAATGAAAGAATATCTTCAGTTGACGTGAGTACAACATCACGATTCCTTAATCCAACTTGAAGACGAGCGAAGATTTCATTGGCTTGAACAGCACTGAAATTCATATCCCGACGACAAGCAAAAGGCAACACACGACGGTTCAATAGACCACCTAGTTTATGTCGAAGTGATTGATAATTCATGAGAAACAACGATTTCAAAACAATAATACGAACGAGATTGGTCGATGATGAGTCCAAACTCAGTGCTAACATTGGCAAGATAACTGACGTTTTTCCTTCGCCCATATTCATTTGCATGACGAAATTTTCGCCAGTCGAATTGTTTTGACCCATCATATGTCGTGCCACTTCCACTTGTATCTCTCGAATAGTAATATTCATTTCAAGTTCTAAGATCAACCATGGAACATGTTCCGAAGGTGTCCAATTGACATGAGGAATATTTGAGAGTTCTTTTTCGAAATCTTCTGTTAAAGCACGCTCGATCTGCTGTTCGACAATCCAATTCACCATTAGACCACCGATAAGTGTGCATTGCTCAGCGGATAACAACAATGGCAGCCAATTGTTGTCATTTGACGATGTTCGAGCACTTTCATTCAACCACAAATGTTGAAATACAGATATCAATACTGTTGGTACAATTCGTAACATCGAACCAGTGGTAAACAATAGCTCATGTTTCATTGTAATGGATTTGACCAATTCATTCCATAATTGTTCAGATTCTCGACGAGATAAACTCAAATATCGTTGTACTTCGTCAATAGTAGGATACGTATTATCATATTCTTCAGTGGCTTGTAATTGTTTCCAACTGGTTCTGAGATGATTCTTGAAATGATTGGCAATATCACTCAGAACATCGATTGTAGGGAAAATTTCTTCGGGAAATTCACGTTCTTCACGTGGAATTGGAGTGCATATGGTGGGTTTGAGCATATGGTTAGAATTAGGTTGCAGAAATTTTTGTTGAGCACTCTTGAGAAGTTGACAATCGATTTGATTGGTTTGCAGATGAAGTGGAATCTGATGGTGTTGTTCAAAAGTTCTCACGCTGAATTGTTGCGCACGGACCCGTACTCTGCTAGTTAATGGTACGAGTCGAACTTTATCGATATAAGTCTGAATGTTTTCGAGAAATAATCGCAGTTTAGCATTCGCTCGCCAGGATTGAAATAAATCGTTGATTTTACTTGTATCAATGTTGCTACTCGGGAATTCTTGATTAGTATAGACAGTATTCTTTTCAAAACAACGTCGAATTTCTGCTAATGCTTCTGGACGATTACGTGCCCAGAAACTGTGTGGAAATAGAATACGAGTCGGTTCAAACTTGATGTCGTGAATCTTTTCATAATTAGTAAAAGATGGATATCCAAGAGATCTCAATGGTGTGACGGATGATGATTTAAGAATTGAACTGAGTAGTTCTAGAGAGTACGGTGGAATCGAACATTTGACTGATATGTAATGCAAGAAATTAAGTAGCAATTCAAATCGCTCGATTTCAATCGATTGATTATTAGATTTTAACTCTTCGATGAGTTTGAATAAACCAAGCCAGATATTTTTCAATTTATATTCACTTGTCAACCATCGAGATAATGGAAAGCAATGAAGTTTTGAACTATTTTTCAGATCGACATCTCCATTATAATACAATTGGTTTACCGAACTAACTTGTCGGGAATTGGCTTGCTGTGAATCATCTGCCAAAATGGGTTGGCAGTATTTCGTGGTGGTTGTCGATCGAATTTCTACTTCCATCTGTGCGGATAACCGAGCGACAGGATTGTATGAATTTCGATAGTCCCAATAGAGCTTCGACAGCAAATTTTCATTATACTCCTCGCTTTCGAATAGTTTTTTTAATTCCTGTGAATCTGTTGGTGGATACATGAAACTCCACTGTTCACTCGCTTGAACAAGTTTTTTCACAAGCAAATAATAGCCAAAATGTTGTAGACAACGAGACAAATTGAAAGGATTCCATTCAATATTTGCCATTGAAGTGTGATTCGGTGGATAATAAGTGACCTTGGGTGAAATTTGAGCTAGTTGAAGAAGAATATCGAGAGAAACCGAATCGAATGGACGGTCTGACCAACATCCTGCTGAATTAAGCAATTGAAAGGCACGTTCCATACCAGTCATACCAGTGTAATAATCTGGTAGACTATGAGATGTCATTGCATGTAACAAAGCTAAATAGAGCCAACCGGTTGGACTATCAGTTGATTGAAGGATGCGTAACCGATCGTTTAGGATAAAAACAAAATATTGATGAAGTGTCGATGACTTCCGGACGATTGTGACGATTTGATGATCGTTCTCTGATGTCTCTGTTACTTGAACTTGTCCGAAAGGAACAATGAGTTTTCGACAGAGGTGAGCTGTTCGTGCTGAGAGAAGAAGACCGACTTTCAAACCGGTCAATGTTCCAAACCATTGGTCTTCATCCACATACATGTTTGCAAATTCCCTCGATGTGATGACGTTTCGATGTATATCGTATTTGAAAACAAGACCGAGACGAACTAGATGAATATGAACAAAAACTTTATCTTTCAACATGTAAATATAAGACTCTTTGTCCAGTCGAATGAAATATCGAAGAAACAATTCTTGGAAAAATGACGATGAACGATTGATCAATATTTGTATATTCTCAGAGTTTTTTGTTATAATAAATCCATTTGTTAAGTTTAATATGTAGTGTTTGTCGATGAGAAAATTCGAATCTTGAAAATGAATCGGTCGAAATTCCACTTTTTGATTCGTTTCATCAAACCAATGACTGTAATTTGAAACGAAAATATCCGCTAATTCGTCTTCGAAGTATTCCGGAGGAATTAATCGAAATCGAGCATTTGTCTGATTGTGTCGTTCGTAAACATTAAACTCGCCCGTCGATGGATCATCATGGAATTCATAGTATACTTTGCCATGCTCATGATATGCATATTTAGTTATATAAATATCCTCTGATTCAGCAGCTTGTACTTCAAACGTATGATTACCAAACACACGACGAAATAACTGATCCGAAGTAATTCGATCAGGTAAAAATCTAACTTTCATCTTATTAACCAAAAATATTCCTCGCAATAGATTAATGGAGATCGGAATCAATTCATATTGTCCATCGTACCAACCATCAGAGATATCATTCTCCTTTCGCTTTTTCCATTGTCCATCGACTAGTAGACCTTTGTTTCGCATCACTGCCCAGTAAATAGCAGCAAATTCATTTAAACTTTCGAATGATGTTTCTTTTAAGAACTTCTCGACAATTGAGTGTATCGATACTAAGATACGTTCGGTGCAGCGCATCAGATTTCTCATGAAAACACTGCTCCTGATTTGTTGTTTCTCGTTCAAATTCAAATTATCTTGAATGTTTGTCGTTATTTTCAGCAGAACAACGATGTCGTGCTTCGATAATTTGAGAACATTGTTCTGTTCTGTATACACTGAAAAGGTCAACAAAGCGGCAGTACCGATGGCCACTATTTTATCACGTAATGTATCTAATTTCTCGTATTTTGTCTCCGATGGCTTGTGAATGATTTCCGAAATGAGTTCAATCCATTTCAGTGCCATATTTCGACATTTCACGATCAAAATTCCCAGTTGTTTCTTTCGAATCATTTTACAAATAGTGAAGATTCTCAAGACGATAATTGTAATACTCACTAATGTCCATTCATCTTGCCAATTCGATTCACAATCTTTCAAACGACGCTTTAATTTCGAGATGAACTCATCAACAAAATGATCTTCTAATAATTGTTGGTGAGCTTCAGGACACCATGAACGATTCAGTGTTGTAGAATCAGCTGTCATTGGACCGTTTTGTAACAGTGTATGATGGATTAACATTGTCACACTCTCGTCATCCATCGATAGAGAGTCCAATTCGAGTATACTCAACAAATTCCACCATTGTAACCGATGACCTGAACGAAATGAACCAAATTCAACGAATTCTGTTGGCTTGAGTAGGAATGAACATTTGGATAGATCAGCAATGACACGATTTTGTACGAATGATGTATCGTGAAGAGAGTATTGTAAATCTTTGTAATTCGGATCAGTTAGTTGGGGTGTTAAGAGACGACATTCATCTTCAAATCTCATTGATTTAGTCGGAGAGATTTGAACTCGAAGGCCACTTTCGTATAAATAATCTTTCAAAGGTGTCGTACCAACAGGTTGTGGAGCAGAGTAATGAGTTTGTGTAATCGATTTTCTCGAAGAGACCAATTTCACTCGACATTTTGATGAATCCTTGCAGAATTGTCCAAGCATTTTACAATGTGGTGGAATGCTCAACCATTCATACATGTGATGGGCTGGTTGTGAATTTGGACGATTGATAAATTGCCAAAGAATATCTCGGTAACATCGAATTTCATCGGGCATTTGTAATTCAAAAATGACTGCCAAAGCACTATTTCGTTCGCTCGGTATCGGACTTTCGTAAATAGAGACTTCGATATGTTTCGCTTCTATACGCAATCTGCATTGTCGGCACTTTTGGTAATAATAAGCAGACTCTGGATCTGGATTGCATTCACAATACAATTTCTGTGCTTCTCTCATCAGTTGGTCATATCGATTTTTCTGCTGTTGTACTTCATTTATTTTTTGAGTTTTATCCAATTGAACTTGAGCTGTAATTTGTTGCAAAGTTTCATTCATTTCTTTGGATTGATTGGCGAAATTCACACCGAAAGCATCATTCGATTCAATATTGCTTAAAAGATCTGGATATGGTTTTTCACTGAATTCTCGAAAATAATCATACAACTCTCGTGCTCGTATCATTTCATCTCGACTAGGTAATACTAAAAATTCGAATAAATCGAACAGATGAGGAATTTCTATGGAATGGGACTTCAGTCGTTGAAATCGTTGATCACTACACAGTTTTCGATGCATTAACTGAAGAATTGTTAAAGATGTAAGAAGAAATCGACTGTAGCCAATTGGATCTGAAGAATAATGCTGCAAAGCCGTACGTTGATAATCTTCATAGATAGATTGTAAATCTTCGAAATCTGACTGCACCCGGATTTCGAAGCATGTTAAGTTTATTCCGACAGTATCATCATCATCATGGATAGACTTTTCCGTCATACCAAAATACGAATTTTTAAAGCCTTTCGTGATATATCGATGTTGATTGAGATAAATTTTCAGTTTTAAAAAGGAATGCTGATAGATATCTAATTGATTGCAATTGAACTGAATATTCAAAAATTTCTTTTTATATTTTTTCTCGATCTCCTTTTGCCAATCTAAATTCGGATTGATCTGTTGAATCATCTGTTTGATAGTATCGGTGATATTTTCTATCCATCCTTTGACATCATCACTTGAATCGATCGAACTCGAACAGAGTAGTAAACTTTCGATTTTATTCAATCTTCGTCCAAGTTTTCGTAGACAATGGATTAACACATGTGTAGATGACGTTTGTTTCTTATAAATGACATCAGTTAAAAAGTAAGTCATCAATAATTTATAGACAATTGTACCAGTTGGCCCAAGGCGTCTTGTAAGAATCGTTTGAAAGACGACTTTGATCGCCATCCATAAACCTGAACGGCGAAATGGCATATTGGCTTTTGTCCAACGAATTTGATCACGATGTTTTTTCTGAAATTTGATCGATGGTGGTGAAACTTTTTCAATATTTTGAAATTGGCTGATCCACCATTGACTGACATAATGTGCAGTAGGTACTTCGCGCAGTTCATTGAAAGTATTCGCTGATTTAACTACTTTGGCATGCTCAATGGTATTACACATGAAATCAACTAACAATTCACATTGAATTTGCGAGGATCAAGGGCGGCGGAACGTTTTAAAATTTGGTGAGGCTCAAAAAAAGTCGACGTCGTACTTTAGAAAATAAACAAAGTGTTTAAAATGAAAACTACCACAAATATTTATTTTTCATCAATCTAAGAATC
>Ga0209914_1001337_pt1 | contig 25476 bp, 20 predicted proteins | sample ThiBiot_500_plan_FD_183949 | JGI IMG/M metagenome (GOLD analysis project Ga0209914, IMG submission 183949) | Wastewater bioreactor microbial communities from Cape Town, South Africa - Thiocy_cont_500_plan (SPAdes) | ecosystem: Engineered > Bioreactor > Thiocyanate-remediating > Anaerobic-Aerobic...
ATGGCATGGGAACAGCAATATCTGAGCCGATAAAAGGTGACTACACAGTTTCATTCTAAGCATACTATGTTGATAAAAGCATGTTGAGGGTGTATAAGACAAAATTAAAATTTGTACTTTATTACTAGATGTTTGGATGCTCACAAATAACTTGACTTTTTATCCGCGATGGAGTCATACAGCATCTGTATTATCGAATGGCTCAGTTTTAGTAGTGGGTGGTACTCAAAATGATTCTATTGCAATTACTGCTGAATTATATGATCCATCATCAAACACTTGGACAGTTGTAGCAAATATGACATATCCACGAGTTCGGCATACAGCATCTATGTTACCAAATGGTTCGGTTTTAGTAGTGGGTGGTAGTGAAGATGAATTTATTGGAATTACTGCTGAATTATATGATCCATCATTAAACACTTGGACACTTGTAGCAAATATGACCTATCCACGAATTTGGCATACAGCATCTGTATTATCGAATGGATCAGTTTTAGTAGTGGGTGGTATTGGTACTGACTTTGAATCTCTATTTAGAGCTACTGCTGAATTATATGATCCATCGTTAAACACTTGGACACTTGTACCAAATATGGTTTATCCACGGTTTGGCCATACAGCATCTGTATTATCGAATGTTTCAGTTTTACTAGTGGGCGGTCATTTACTTGATTATATTCCAACTACTGCTGAATTATATGATTCATCATCAAACATTTGGACAGTTGTAGCAAATATGACTTATCGACGATGGAGTCATACAGCATCTGTATTATCGAATGGCTCAGTTTTAGTAGTGGGTGGTAATGAAGATGAATTTATTCGAATTACTGCTGAATTATATGATCCATCATCAAACACTTGGACACTTGTACCAAATATGACTTATCCGCGATGGGGTCATACAGCATCTGTATTATCGAATGGGTCAGTTTTAGTAGTGGGTGGTAGTGAAGATGAATTTATTGGAATTACTGCTGAATTATATGATCCATCATCAAACACGTGGACACTTATAGCAAATATGACTTATCCACGGTTTGTCCATACAGCATCTGTATTATCGAATGATTCAGTTTTAGTAGTGAGTGGTTGTGAAGATGAACTTTGTGAAATGACTGCTGAACGAATTTATTTTTAAAATTCTATTAATAAAATAAATGAGCATGCATGAAAGAATTATTCCTAGGATTGAGACCACTAAGATTGCTTAAGCAAATTTTACATTTTAGTTTGCTTTTTAGTTTGTCATTAGTGTTTAGTAGTTAACGTACGTCGAGTTATTTATCACTGAGTCAAACGAGCGCAAACTCTTTTTTTGACATATCAATAGAGATGAGGGTGAGGGTGGTGTAACAACAGTTTTAGATGTTATAATACCATCAGTATCGTAACCGTAATATTTTTTATGTAAGATATGTTTAATCCCTTAAAATAAACTATCATAAAGAATTGATGTGCTTCGATTTGTTGGAATTCTTCGATTGGTTACAACATTTCACAAATAACAGAATTACACCTTTCTTCAGTGATGTGTTACTCATTTAAAACACACTGACGCATAACCTTTTCCATTTTCTTTCCATTCATGACAACAGAAAGGTAAGAAACAAATATCATTGACTAGTTTTTCTTGGCAGAAAAACTGGTAAATTTATTATCGAATGTAATTGCTATATAGGACGGTAATTCAAGCAGAACCCGATGGCTGGGATCGAAAAATACCATGTTCATTCAAAAATCTTCAATTATATGATGCACGTCAAATTATTTGCCGTAATCTAACACATTATTTTAAAGATTCAAATTTCGAAAGAATTCTACAACACACAGCAAGTGATGAATATTCATTTGAATGTACACGTGATGAAGCAAATTGGATTCGAGATAATCTTCATCTTATTTTAACATCGACTCATTCGAATGTATGGTTTACAATCAATACATATCCATTACATAAGCTGCATGAGGTTCATCTTTCTGACAAAAAGTCAATACGACATGAACCATCTAAAGTTTTATTCAGTTTTGGTTCAATGTATTCAACAAATTTGTTTTACGATCATACAAAACAAAACCGTTATACAGGCACTATCAAAGTTTGGTATGAGAAAAATCGTGCAACCGAACTTATCATTTCACTACGATCAACAGAAATAAAAATAAAAATTCCAATTCAGTCTATTCAAAAGTCAATTTTAGTGAATAGAGGCCATGAAAATCAGCCAATACAAATTATTTTGATGCTAAAACATGCTGTCAAAGTAGAAGAAAAAGAGACAAGGTAAAAGAATTTATTCGCAATCAACTAAAAGAATTGCACAAATGGCCCAATATAGTTTATACATGTATCATATTTTCTTTTAGAATTGGTAACGATGATAAATCAAAATCATTTATTAATGCTTTATCACGATGCGGTGATTTATTACTCCAATTTGATCCTCCCGTCAATGCATGGCCATTTTTACTTTCGTTACCAATCATTGGTCATACTGAAAATAATAAACGACAAGATGGTAATCTGGATATTAATTTTGCATCATTTGAATATGAAGATTGGCCTCTTAACAACGAATATGAACGACCTAAATTTAGTTCATTCGACAGTCAATATTCAATTGAAATGCTCGAATCACTTGGTTATGTCTTTACTGACAAATATACAAAATCAACTACAGCTCAAAATTTATTACAAAAATTTGAACGCGATCATCAAAATAGTTTTCATAATTTTTGCTCTTCTCTTTACAAGGCTCTTATAGACACTCATTGTCTTCATCTCGATGATTTTATCAATCGAAATATGCAAAATACTCCTGCATCAAATAAAGAAGTTGAATTTGTTTTCGTTCGACAATTGACTTTAACGCCAATGCGCATGATATTCAAACCGCTTGAACCAGAATTGGGTAATCGCGCACTGCATCTTCGAGGTGTTGAAAAGTACATTCGTGTTCGTATTCGAGAAGAAAATGACGAACCATTCGATCGTCTTGATGAGCAGATTCGTTCAAGGTTTCGAACGAAAATGCTCACCAATGGTATTGTATGCATGAATAAAACGTATTATTGTATTGGAGCATCAACAAGCCAAATGAAAAATTTCTCCTACTGGTTCACAACACTAGACAATGGCGAAACAATCGATCAAATCCGAGCACAATTTGGTAATTTTCTGGAGATTAAAAATTTGGCAACATATGTCGCTCGAATTGGTCTTTATTTTACTACATCAATCAAAACTGGCGTAAAAGAATCTCAAAATTTGAAAAAAAGGAAAGAAATTCGTTCTAATTGCAGATACGTTTAAATTATTTCGATCCAAAAAGCATTGATACATCAACACTTTCGAAACAAAACGAATCTTTCGTTAAGAAAGACTATGTTGCATATGTAATCAAAGACATTAAAGACGAAAATGGCAGCTACTGTTTTACTGATGGATGTGGTTTAATATCTTTAAAGCTAGCGCAAGAAGTTGCAGAACGAATCGGCTTGGTAATAGAAAAAAAACGATGTCAATAATTTATTCGCCCTTCATTTCGATTGCGTAGAGTGATATACCATCGGTATTTCAAGTACGAATAGCAGGCTGTAAAGGCATACTAATGATAGATCCTGAATCAGCATCAAATGATCTTCATTATATAAAAATCCGAGAGAGTATGATTAAGTTTTCGAGCGAGGATTGGACGTTGCATATTTGCAATTATTCTCGATCGGGTAAAAATGATATTTATTTTAAAATAGAATAGTTTGTCTATTTCTTAATTTAGTATTGTTAAGTTTGAACAATCAAATTATACGTTTACTAAGTGACCTTGGAAATAAATTAGATGTATTCGAATCATTACAAAATCGAGCTGCAAAACCAGCTTTATGGCATGCGCCTGAAGATGCACATTTGAATGCATTTGAAAGTCAATTGATTGAATATCATCAAGCACGTTATCTGAATGTGTAAGATTAGAAAATATTTGATTTAAAAAAAAAGAAAACTTTTGTATTTTGAAGAAGAGAAAATTTACTGAGGAATAAAATTCCATTGCCCAAAAATGAAGCACGAAATATGTTCGGTGTTCCTGATGTTACTGGTATATTGAATTATGGTCAATGTTTTATACAATATTCAGTCGAAACAGAAAATTCAAAGACTTATCAAGTTGTTAAAGGTAAATATTAAGTAATTAATCAATTGATTTCAATACAATTTACATTTAGGCACAGTACTCGTCACAAAAAATCCGTGTTTATATCCGGGTGATATTCGTAAACTTGAGGCTATAAATGTACCGATGTTAAGAGAATACATGAGAGATTGTATTGTATTTCCTACTAATGGACATCGTCCTCATCATGACGAAATCAGTGGATCTGATCTTGATGGCGATGAATATTGGGTGTACTGGGGCGATGATTTGAAAATCAATAAGATTGTTCCACCATTATCTCATACTGCAGCAGAAAAGTTAACTGTGCCAAAAATTACAAATGAAATGGTGACTGATTATTATTTGGATCAATTTAATCACAATTGCTATGGACTCATAGCTGATATACATACAGTTGTTGCTGATCGATCAGAACATGGTACATTATCACAAAAATGCATCGATTCCGCAACCTTGTTCTATCGTGCAATTGATTCCCCCAAAACAGGTGAAATCATTGATATGACTTCGGTTGAAAATCTTCAAAAGGAATTTTGTCAATCATATCCAAGATTCATGATGAAATTTGATAAACCATTCTACCAATCGACCTCTGTTTTGGAAAAATTATATTTAAAGGCAAAGCATATTGTATTGAAAAACAAAACAAATTATAAAAAATACCATACAACGTCAAGCATGAAATGCAAAATACTACCGCCGATAGCAACGACAGCAACAATTGAATCCGTCAACTCTTCAGTTTTCAATCGTTTCATGAACTTTTTTTTACAAAAGCTGAATATAATAACAACTTTTTAGAACTGTAGAAAGCATAACAAATATAATTAATCCTGAATATTCTGTACTAATAAACGTAAAACCAGAATGAAAATCAGAAGAATCGAAATTTATTTGTTTTACTTTTATAGCAGAGATAAATTGAGGGTGAGCGTGTTCTTTTACTGTTCAATGTTGGAATCCAATTAAAATTTCACTCATTGCTACAGAACAAATGCTCAAGATAGCTGATGGAAAGATGCCAACGAATGTAGGTCAATGACATGTTCCATGTCAACCTACGCAGATGATGGTTAGGTATTGAAAATTCAGCGCACTACATAAAAAAAAACTTTTTTCTCATTAAGAATATAAATGCAAGCACACTTCATTTCATCTCCCTTCCTTTTATCTACTTCAACTATCATTAAAAATAGAAGGATCGATTCATTTCTATATACATTCTTCTAAGAGTATGACACTAAAATGAATACTTGGTTTATTCTATTTATTTTTCATACTGTTTCTTCAATTCAAATTAAAACTATGATTAAAGCACGCTTTGATCTTCAATCTTCTTCGTCTTTAAATGTTGTAAATACGACTAAAGAAGAATGTATTTGTACGATGCTATCATCAACAAATATCATTGCATTCAACTATTTTTCTTATGGAGCTTGCCAATTTTTCTCCAATCAATCAATAATGAATACCAATTTTTCTTATTCAATTGATTTCAATAGTTCATTTTATTTTCTCGAGTTTCCAACTCAATTTCAATCTCAAGATTGTCGTTCCTGTAAGTATATCATGTCGTTACAGTCTTTAAAAACTATAAATTGATCGATTTTATTCAGACAATCCTACGCCGTTGGAAGGTGTAACCGTATTTGGTAATGCTAATGGTACTGCAGGAAGTTCTTTATCTACTTTAACGAACCCGTGGGGAATCTCCGCCAATAGTGATAAATCCATGTTAATTGTTGATCAAAATACGAGAAGATTATTACGTGTATTAGAGAATGCAACGACTGCGGTAGTAATAATGAACAGTACATCAATAGCATATAGTCGAAAGGCTTTATACGATGTTCAGCTGTTGAATGTATACTTTATGTATTATCCGAATTGTAATATCAGAAAAAATTATAATGGATCATCAAGTTATACGACGGTATTTGCTAGAGGATGTGGAACCAATGTTACACAATTTGCAAACGGTGCAGCTTTTACGATAGATTCATCAGGCAATTTTTATATTGCTGATAATAGTAACCACCGTATCTTATATTGGTCGTTGAACGGCACTATTAGTTTGATACTAGCAGGTGTAACTGGTGAAATTGGTAATGGTACGATGCATCTTCGACATCCTCAGGATATCGCGTTGAATGAAACACAAGGAGTTATGTATGTCGGTGACTCGTATAATCATCGAATTATGCGATATAATATCGGTTCACCAAATGGTACAGTCGTTGCTGGTGGTAATGGTCCTGGTAATGCTCGAAAGTAAGACTAGTGAGAAAGTATGAAAACCATAATATCGTTTTTGTTGATATAGTCAAATCTGGGAATCTTCTGGTTTCTGTATTTCAAAGAAAACAAATGCGATTTATATAGCCGACACGAAAAACAATCGAATTGTACGATGGTTTGTTGGTGATAGTGAAGGTACAACAATCATAGGTCAGTGACAGCCTCTTGTTTGTCAATTTACTAAATGATGTTTTTTTTCGTGTATAGGTTCCTGTAATGGGACAGCTGGAAAAGGTTCATTCTTCCTCAACACCCCGCTTGCTGTTGCTCTAGATAGTGATGAAAAATATTTATATGTTTCTGATACGAATAATAATCGAATTCAACGGTTTCAACTGATATAATTAATCATCTCTCTTACATTGATTTAAAACGTTCTTTTAGACTTGAGGGTGGTGTAACAACAGTTTTAGATTGTGAATCGAGTTACATCAGATAATAAGATTTAAATATGCCGTCAAACCTATGTCTCCTCTTTTATTATTGATCAGGATTAAGATAGAAAAAAGTGATAAAGTAAAAAAACTGAAGTTTCATGAAAGTTTAAGCCAAGTATTTAATTAGATTCTTGTCTTGATCGTCTCGTTCGATATATTCTTTCTCAGTTAGATTTTCAATACATTTCTAAAATCACAAATAAAACCAGAATGAAAATCAGAAAAATCAAAATTTTGTTTGTTTTACTTTGATATCCGGAATATTCGGCGGAAACCGTGACTTTAACTGTTGAATAATTTCATCGATAAGAAGAGTATATTGTAATTCTTTTCGTGCTTTCATAATTCGAACAATTGCTGCTTCAATGACATATTTTCGATCATCACGAATACGTCGTTGTGTATTTTCGTTATCTTTCTTTTCGATTGATTTAAATGGAACATTGAGATTAATTCGAGTTTTTCTATGAGAAAATAGAAAGAATTTTCGAAAATTTCTCTTCGAAATTTTTATCTACTCGCTAGTGAAATCTTCGGTTAAGTTGATTTGATAATTCAGTTGAATATCGTTTTCATTGACCGTTATTTCATTAGAATTTAATAATTTAACTTTCAATAGATGAATAAGAACTTGGGATAATAGTTCTTTTTGAATATTTGTTCGATCCATGATCTCTTCAACTGACCATGATGTTCTTTCATTAAATAGAAATAAAACAATCGTCTGATAAGTTGAAATTTGAAGAATATATCGACGACTTGTAAAATTTGCGAATAGTTCACCGTTAGAGTGTTGATCGAGCCAAGTTAGTTTACGTCCCTGATGCCGTTCATTATAAAATGTCGAAAAACGTTCATTTATTGATTGAATCTAAAGTCAAAAACTAATAATCATCATATAAGTTGTCGAATGTTACTTCTGTTAGTTGAAGAACTGGTGAAGCAACTGATAACGTCCACGAATTGCTTGTTAGTACCATTATAGAATACTCAATCTGTTCTCGATGACTGGCTTTATATTGTTTGGTTAAATCTTGACTTAAAGTATAATCTTTTAACATGACTTGTATTTTTGATGTATATTCACGTCCACATAAATTCTAAATCATTGAAAAGATATAAATTTGAATTATTCTATTAATAATAAATTGTCTTTTACTTCTAATTTAGTAACAATTAATTTTTCATTTTCATCAGATGCACTTGAATGACCGAGAAGACGTTTTCCAAGATATCGATTGTAAAATTTTTCAAAAACATCTTTATCATGCAAATAATTGAAAATCAACTAAAATAAATTTATAATCAACAAAAGAAAATAAATTAAAAGCAAAAATAATCCATACCAGAATATCATCAATTTTATTATCTTGTACACCTTTCTTCTGTAGAATTATATCAGAATATCTTGCTAATGATTCTGCTATTTTTTGTGAACCTCCTGCACCAGTTGTCACATGATTATTATTAATAAATTTAGCACAACCCTATAGAGAAAGCAAACAAATTCAATTGTCAGAAATGAAAAACATTTCGGTTGACCTTACATTATTCAGTACAATGATGAATTCTTGTCGATTATTAAAAACTTGTTGAATAAGTTGGGAAAATCTTTTGCACATATTGATCATCGTTTCAATGTAAGTCTCGCAGTGCTTTGTAGCGATTTCTGTTTGTTCAGGAAAAGATCCGATAGCATTTACACCTGTTTTAATAATATGATTTTCAACAGTGTCTTTCAATCGAATGAATGCATTTGGTATTCGATCAACTAGTTCATATAACAAAATTAAATCTTCATCTCTTTCGTTGCTAAGAAGTATTTCAACTATAGAATAGATAAATTCCAATCGATCACGTATAAGAATATTTTCAAGTAGTTGAATTAATGGCTTTGATGTTGATACGTGGAGATACGAATGAACCCGATGAATCTCTTCATTTAGAGATTGCTCAACTTTTTTGAGATATTCGACAACAGAATTGTTCTGTAGAAAACTATTTGCTAGATTAACATAAAAATCTTCAGTAGCTTTGAGAAAAGGTTTTTCAAAATGATTTTTATAAAATTCTAACTTAGAACTGAGTACAACTAAAACAAATAAAAATGTTCAAGAAAACATGATTTAAAATTTCATTACTACCATAATTTTGCATAGTTAGACTGATTAAATTTGTGTCGATTATTTTCCCATTACGTTCAGTTTGAACTAAATTCAAACATGCATCGGTTACTCGTTGATATAATGGTTCAAAAATAATTCTCTTCCATAATTCCAAAGTTAACTAAAGATAAAAATTTATTTTTTCAAATATTTCTATTTGAAACCTTACATGAAAGATTTCATAAACATCTTTTATTTTCGTATTATTAATGTTTCTTCTTATCCAGTGCATATTTAAGTATAGACAAATTGCATTGAGTACTTTACTAGACGATTGATATTGATTCCATTGTTGTGCATAAAAACGTATGATACTGTCATTTTGTACATCTTTACTATTCTAACAAAATTCGATTTCAATATGTATTTAAAATTTGTTTTTCTCGTAATTTTACGTTTAAAATCTTTGTTGTATGATTAATCAAGTATTCCTTGATCTTCATGTACAATTCTTCACCAGCAACTTGACCTCTAGCTTGCGCATTGTTGTAATCTTGACAATAGTTATAAATAAGACTAAAGAAAAAAATTCGTCGAGAAGAATATTTGTGTGTTGTCTTGCTCATTTACTTGTACAATTGCATGTAGCTTTCTCTTGTAATTGGCCGAAGATTATAAATTTCTTCGATACCACTCAATAAGTTTTGCCAAACATTTTGAATTGTCGAATTTTGTGCTTGAGTTGCGATCATTTTTACACGAAAAAATAGAATACAAAACCGATCACACGCGTCAATTATACATAAAAACATAGACTATGACTCATCTTTCCCATGCGACTTGAGCTTGGGTTTTTTTCTTTTCCCCAAATAGGTAAAATGTAATGTTACAGATGTTATTTGTTAACCAACATTTCTATTATTTTTAGAAACTAAGAAAATAAAAGATAACTTACATAAAATGTTTTTAAGCTCAGCGTGATTTAGTTTTGTCCTCAGAGCAGTAAAAAATGACATATTGGATAAAGATCTATTTCTATCTAATATTTTATTTCGAAATAAGTGCTTTTCCTCATATTAATTTTCATCGAACTGATCTCTCTTTGGAACATGATTGTCTGTACATTTCAATCCCAAAACTGCCTCAAATTCTCATTATTGAAAAAGCTATACCTCCTTTTCAAGATTATCAAGAATTCTTATCATTTTGTTTGACTGAACCATTACTAAAAACGAATACAATCAATGATCAAATGTTAACATTTGACGAACTTCGAAAAAACAATATTACAAGTGAACAGTTGTATCAATGGTCAGCATCCATCGATCTAATTGAACGATATGAAGAATATTTAATCTCTACTGAATCATCAATGTCAACGGATATTTTTTATAATTGTACATAACCAAGATTTGGTCCACAATGTCAATATGAATTTATCATTATGTTGTCAAATAATCATAGTCTGACATTAAATGATATTTTAATTGAATTTTATAAAATCGAATATTAACCAACAAGTTTAACGTGTTATGAACATTTAGAATGTAATCGTGGTTCGAACTCGATTTGTCTCGATTGGCGAGAGATTTGTGATGGACATGCTGATTGTGTCAATGATCAAATCGATGAACGATTTTGTTGGGAAATAAAACAGAATCAATGTCAAGAAAATGAATATCGTTGTCCCAATGGTGAATGTTTTTTGAAACAATTCGATTTCGATTATAATTCGGACGTAAACGAATGTCTTGATCAATCGTATAATGTTGATTATCTCGGCATATTTATAGCTCATTTTGCAAATCTGCCAATAATCTATATTGAAGATGTCATGTGTTCGAATCGTGTTAGTATGACTGAAGTATTATTGACAAGTTCATGTGATACGATACGTCATTCTCTTTTACATCGATTAATGCTCAACGATAAACCTTTAGCATTATCTTCAATTTGTTATTTTGTATTTTATTGTACATTTTTCTATGAAAGAGCATCATTACATATATGTTTGGAAGTTTGTGAAGAGTATCGATGTTCAATAATTATTCGTGAAACATGTCCAAATTTAATAATTGCACCAGTAGCACCCATTGCTTTTAGTCATGTATATGCAGCTTATTCTCTAGAGAAAGAATACAGTTCATTTTGGGACACGACTGGTCCACGATATGTTTGTTTTGATCAAAAATTTCTTGGAAATATCCATTCGAATATTTCATTGATTATAATCGATGGTAAAACATGTGCAAAAGTTGAAGATATTCCTGTCGAATTTTATAGAGGATCAAGGGGTATGAGCACTATTCTAATGCAAGTATTTTCAATTTTTAACCAACTTAATTATTGGAATCCAATGCATTATGATCCGTTTAATTTGTGTGATGATTCAAAATATTATCGTTGTAAAAATTCATCGAAATGTATCTCAAAATATCAGATTTGTGATTTTATTTTGGATTGTCCGTATTCTGATGATGAACAATGTAGATTAATCAATGGAACTTGTTCATCAATTCAATCGAATTTACTTTTTCAGTGTACAGAAGCTCAAAGATGTATTTCGGCAAGTCTATTTGGTAATCAAAATTGTGATTGTCGCTATTCGTCAACGACTGCTTGTGAAGATGAACCTTTTACTCTTTGTGATCTAAGTAATATTCAAACATGTCATGAGGTTCATCAAGAGAGTTATATCTATCATTATATTTCATTTATGACAATTTGTGATGGTTTTCAAGAATTATTACCTATTCTTATTAATGAAACATATCATTCGGATGAAACTGAATGTGAATATTGGAAATGTAATAATACATATACACGTTGTGATGGTTTTTGGAATTGTTTCAATGGTGCTGATGAAATTGGATGTACTAATGAACATTCATTAATCGATTGTTCATTCGATCATCATATTTGTATTAGTCCAGCAACATTTGAATTTATGTGTTTACCATTAACAAAAGCTAATGATGGTCAGATTGATTGTCTTGGTGCAATTGATGAACCGAAACAATGTCGATCGAAATATTTTGAACAAACTAATGCATTCTTCTATTGTGATTCAAGTCAAAATACAAGATGTACGTCTATTAGAAATTTATGCATATTTCCATGTATCAATACAAATGAAAGTTTATTTTGTAATTTATCAAACCAGTTACCTTATGAGAACTATTGTTCAAATACATCGAATTCATCGTTAGTCAAATATTTTTGTTCACATAATCGTGATACTAATAAACAACGTATGATACATTTTTCTCTCGAACGAATAACGACAACAAACGAAGAAGTTGAAGAGGAAAAAATCACTCAACCGCAATCAATTCGAGCAAAATCATCGAATTATAATTTTGAATGTCATCGTGGATATCCGTTACGACGATGGTTAGATTCAAATCAAACATTAAATGATCTCGTTTGTTTTTGTCCATCAAGTTACTATGGTCGTTATTGTCAATATCAAAGTCAACGTATTTCTCTTATTCTTCAATTTCAAAGTGATTTAGATTCTCGTCGAACGATATTTTCTTTAGTTATTCAATTAATTGATAATAGTACTCAACGAACAATTCATTCAGTAAAACAAATCACTTATGTTTATTTTAAACATTGTCAAAAGAAATTTAATTTTCATTTAACATATTCAACTCGTCCAAAACAATCAAATCGAATTTATTCTATTCATATTGATATCTATGAAAAATTAACAATGAACTATCGAGGAAGTTCGTATATTCCATTGAAATTTCCTTTTCTACCTGTTCATCGTATTGTGAATATGTTAAGTATTCCACAGAATAGTAAATCATTGACGATCGATTGTCCAAAAGATCAGCAATGTATTCATGGCCAATGTTTGAAATATGCAGAAGATTCAACTTCTAATCGTATATTTTGTCATTGTAAATCAGGCTGGACAGGAAAAGATTGTTCGATTCCGTATGATTGTTCGATTCCGTATGATTGTTCGATTCCGTATGATTGTTCGTGTTCATCAAAATTATTATGTGCAGGTATTGAAGCAAATAATCGATCGATATGTATTTGTCCATTGGATCGATTGGGTCCTCGTTGTTATCTTCGAAATACGATTTGTCAATCGAATGGAACTTCATTTTGTTTGAACAATGGCCAATGTATTCTCAATGATGATAATTTAATTTCAACAGAAAAGTTTTTCTGCATTTGTCCAAAAGGATTTAGTGGTGAACGATGTGAACTTGAAGATGCAAAAATTATTATTTCATTTAATGAAAATATTGTTCTATCCGATACTCTTATTGTTCATTTTGTTCAAATAGAAAGAAATTCTCGACGTAAAAATGGTACAACATTTCAATCGATTCCATTACATCAAAACGAAATCACTATTCGATGGTCACGTGATTTTCATATTGTTTTTGGTGAATTACAAAATAAAAGTTATTATTTAATTAATGTTGACAAAAATTACAATCGATCAAAAGTTATTCGTAAATTAATCACATCTTCAGATCGTTGTGGACATATGAGTGAGTATTTAAATGAAACTATTGTTAATTATCCATTGATTCGTCGAATTAAATATTATCATTTGCCCTGTCAAAATCGAATATCTTGTTTTTATGATCGAGATCATATTTGTTTATGCAATGATTTCGGTTCCGAACGAGTTGCTAATTGCTTTGAATTCGATTCAACATTGACACATAACTGTTTCAAATTGAGTAATTGTCAACATGATAGTCAATGCATTCAAGATGATATTCATTGTCCACAAACATCTCGATGTATTTGTCGTGAATGTTATTATGGTTCATTATGTCAATTTCAATCGAGTCTATTCGATCTTTCATTAGATGCTATTATCGGATCTCATATTCAACCAAATCTTTCCTTTAATAATCAACCGTTATTTGTTAAAATAACTTTACTATTAATCGTTGTTTTAGTTACGATTGGTATTATAAATGGAATCCTATCATATGTTGCCTTTCAAAGTCAAGAAACAAGACGAGTTGGTTGTGGATATTATCTATTAGGATCAACAATAACAACATTATTAACTTCAGTAATGTTATTATTAAAATTTTCAATTCTTCTTCTTGCACAAATGTCAATTATTAAAAATCGAACATTTCTTAATATTCAATGTTATTCATTTGATTATCTCTTACAAATCTGTTTAAATATGGATCGATGGTTAAATGGATGTATTGCTATAGAACGATCGATAAATATTATTAAAGGAGCAAGATTTAATAAAGAAAAAAGTAAACAAATTGCTAAATATGTTATTTGTTTTCTTATTATTGGAACACTAAATTCAGCTATTTATGATCCAATTCATCGTCGATTAGTTGATGATAATAGTAATGATGATCAATATCGTATTTGGTGTATTGTTTCCTATCCATATTGGTTTCAATATCTGAATCGAACAATTCATATGTTTCATTTTTTTATTCCATTTCTAATGAATTTTATTTCATCATTGATTATTATTATTCTATCAACGAAACGACGACTAATTCTTCAATCCGATCAACCGTATTGTCAACTATTGTACGAACAAACTCGACAGCATAGGCATTTATTAGCTGCACCATTTGTTCTCATTATATTATCATTACCACGTTTGATTTTGTCATTTCTTGGTGGTTGTATAAAATCGAATCATCATCCATGGTCGTATATAATCGGATATTTAATTTCATTTATTCCACCAATGTTAACATTTATTATTTTTGTTCTACCATCGAAATTGTACAAAAAAGAATTTCGAAAGACTATTGACGAATATCTTGAAGCTATGCGAACGCGAAAATGCTTTATTTTATGTTAAAATAAAAAAAGAATCTTATCAGTAGATGCAAATATGATGCACCTTGAAAAGAAAATAGAATGATAAATGTCAGTTATGAGTGTTGCTTTGTTGTGGTGTGTTCTTTGTACTGTTGTATACCATATGCAACCGAGTCGAGCAGTCAATTTTACTGTTCAATGTTGGAATCCAATTGAAATTTCATTGATTGCTACAGGACAGTATGCTACTCCATATATCGATGTTGCAGATCTCAATGCAACTTTTGTATCGCCCAATGGAGATTCATTGACGATGATTGGCTTTTGGGACGGAGGACAAACGTGGAAAGTTCGTTTTGCTCCGAATATTGTTGGTCAATGGAGTTATAGAACGAATGCTCGAGATACTGGTCTCAATGGCCAAACGGGTTTCATTACATGTACTCCGTATACAGGAAATCTACCGATCTATCAACATGGTTTTCTCAAACCGAGTGCAAATAATCGATATTTAACTTATGCTGATGGAACACCATTTTATTGGCTTGGTGACACGCACTGGTCAGGCTTTAGTATTGCTGAACGATTCAATGAATCGAATGATCCACGATTTAGTTCGATGTTCAAAGGAATGATTGATCGACGTGTTGAACAAGGTTATACAGTATGGAAAGCTGAAACGTTTGCTAATAACGGACAGATTTCGAATGAAGGCGGACCTGCATGGGGTAGTGGCGGATTCTTCATCGATTTGAATCCAGGTTTTTGGCAAAATATCGATCAACGTGTAGAATATTTAGCAAGTAAAGGAATGGTAATTTCTATAGCACAAGGTGTTGGCCGTAGTATGACAAATACATCAACTGAACCCGATCATCGTCGATTAGCACGTTATATATTAGCACGATATGGTGCGTATCCAACTGTTTGGGTGACAGCACAAGAATTCGATGATGTTCGTACAGGAAATTGTATTCCATGTTGGGCAGATGTTGCTGCTGAAGTCTACAATCTTGATCCATATAAACGTGCCAATAGTTTACATAATGCCTATACAAATCCAATTGTATATCATGATAAAGTTTGGTATGGATTTGTTACACTTCAACAAGGACATAATTATCAAGCTCCAATTGATTATTGGCTTGGTCAATATAATGCTATGCCACCACGGCCAGTTCTTGAAGATGAAGCGAATTATGAAGATTTAATTCCGCGATATACTGGCGGAACGATTATACCCAAATGGAAAACACGTCAAAGTGCATGGCAAGCACAAATCGGTGGAGCATTCGGTTTTACTTATGGTGGACAAGGTATATGGTGGGCTTGCTATACGACACAAGATACAAATAGTAATTGTGGTAATGGTAGTAGTGCACGTGCATGGTATACAGCTATTGATTTTCCTGTTGGCCAACAAATGTCTTATATGGCACGTTTTTGGACATCATTCAATTGGTGGACATTAGCACCTGATGGAAATGCTATTCATTGGTCTCCATCTGCTCCAACTGACCATCAAAAACCATACCAGAAAACAGATGGTAATAATCGTTCGTTAGTGATTGCCTATTTACCATTACAACTCAATGGTACTGTTTACAATGGAACAGTAAACAATTTATCACCGACAGATGTGTACAATGCTTCGTGGTTCAATCCACGCGATGGTACATATACATCGATAGCTGATGGGTGGATGCCGACGAGTGAAGGTCAATGGCATGTTCCGTATCAACCTACGGCGGATAATGATTGGGTCTTGAAAATTCAACGTATTAAATAAAAACAATTGTGTATCGAGTTACGTCATATATTTAGATTCTATTGAGTGATCAAGATACAAAAAAGTGATAAAGTAAAAAACAAACAAATGAAGTGAAGTTCCATGAAAGTTTAAGCCAAGTATTTAATTAGATTCTTGTCTTGATCGTCTCGTTCGATATATGCTTTCTCAATTAGATTTTCAATACATTTCTAAAATCACAAATAAAACCAGAATGAAAATCAGAAAAATCAAAATTTTGTTTGTTTTACTTTGATATCCGGAATATTCGGCGGAAACCGTGACTTTAACTGTTGAATAATTTCATCGATAAGAAGAGTATATTGTAATTCTTTTCGTGCTTTCATAATTCGAACAATTGCTGCTTCAATGACATATTTTCGATCATCACGAATACGTCGTTGTGTATTTTCGTTATCTTTCTTTTCGATTGATTTAAATGGAACATTGAGATTAATTCGAGTTTTTCTATGAGAAAATAGAAAGAATTTTCGAAAATTTCTCTTCGAAATTTTTATCTACTCGCTAGTGAAATCTTCGGTTAAGTTGATTTGATAATTCAGTTGAATATCGTTTTCATTGACCGTTATTTCATTAGAATTTAATAATTTAACTTTCAATAGATGAATAAGAACTTGGGATAATAGTTCTTTTTGAATATTTGTTCGATCCATGATCTCTTCAACTGACCATGATGTTCTTTCATTAAATAGAAATAAAACAATCGTCTGATAAGTTGAAATTTGAAGAATATATCGACGACTTGTAAAATTTGCGAATAGTTCACCGTTAGAGTGTTGATCGAGCCAAGTTAGTTTACGTCCCTGATGCCGTTCATTATAAAATGTCGAAAAACGTTCATTTATTGATTGAATCTAAAGTCAAAAACTAATAATCATCATATAAGTTGTCGAATGTTACTTCTGTTAGTTGAAGAACTGGTGAAGCAACTGATAACGTCCACGAATTGCTTGTTAGTACCATTATAGAATACTCAATCTGTTCTCGATGACTGGCTTTATATTGTTTGGTTAAATCTTGACTTAAAGTATAATCTTTTAACATGACTTGTATTTTTGATGTATATTCACGTCCACATAAATTCTAAATCATTGAAAAGATATAAATTTGAATTATTCTATTAATAATAAATTGTCTTTTACTTCTAATTTAGTAACAATTAATTTTTCATTTTCATCAGATGCACTTGAATGACCGAGAAGACGTTTTCCAAGATATCGATTGTAAAATTTTTCAAAAACATCTTTATCATGCAAATAATTGAAAATCAACTAAAATAAATTTATAATCAACAAAAGAAAATAAATTAAAAGCAAAAATAATCCATACCAGAATATCATCAATTTTATTATCTTGTACACCTTTCTTCTGTAGAATTATATCAGAATATCTTGCTAATGATTCTGCTATTTTTTGTGAACCTCCTGCACCAGTTGTCACATGATTATTATTAATAAATTTAGCACAACCCTATAGAGAAAGCAAACAAATTCAATTGTCAGAAATGAAAAACATTTCGGTTGACCTTACATTATTCAGTACAATGATGAATTCTTGTCGATTATTAAAAACTTGTTGAATAAGTTGGGAAAATCTTTTGCACATATTGATCATCGTTTCAATGTAAGTCTCGCAGTGCTTTGTAGCGATTTCTGTTTGTTCAGGAAAAGATCCGATAGCATTTACACCTGTTTTAATAATATGATTTTCAACAGTGTCTTTCAATCGAATGAATGCATTTGGTATTCGATCAACTAGTTCATATAACAAAATTAAATCTTCATCTCTTTCGTTGCTAAGAAGTATTTCAACTATAGAATAGATAAATTCCAATCGATCACGTATAAGAATATTTTCAAGTAGTTGAATTAATGGCTTTGATGTTGATACGTGGAGATACGAATGAACCCGATGAATCTCTTCATTTAGAGATTGCTCAACTTTTTTGAGATATTCGACAACAGAATTGTTCTGTAGAAAACTATTTGCTAGATTAACATAAAAATCTTCAGTAGCTTTGAGAAAAGGTTTTTCAAAATGATTTTTATAAAATTCTAACTTAGAACTGAGTACAACTAAAACAAATAAAAATGTTCAAGAAAACATGATTTAAAATTTCATTACTACCATAATTTTGCATAGTTAGACTGATTAAATTTGTGTCGATTATTTTCCCATTACGTTCAGTTTGAACTAAATTCAAACATGCATCGGTTACTCGTTGATATAATGGTTCAAAAATAATTCTCTTCCATAATTCCAAAGTTAACTAAAGATAAAAATTTATTTTTTCAAATATTTCTATTTGAAACCTTACATGAAAGATTTCATAAACATCTTTTATTTTCGTATTATTAATGTTTCTTCTTATCCAGTGCATATTTAAGTATAGACAAATTGCATTGAGTACTTTACTAGACGATTGATATTGATTCCATTGTTGTGCATAAAAACGTATGATACTGTCATTTTGTACATCTTTACTATTCTAACAAAATTCGATTTCAATATGTATTTAAAATTTGTTTTTCTCGTAATTTTACGTTTAAAATCTTTGTTGTATGATTAATCAAGTATTCCTTGATCTTCATGTACAATTCTTCACCAGCAACTTGACCTCTAGCTTGCGCATTGTTGTAATCTTGACAATAGTTATAAATAAGACTAAAGAAAAAAATTCGTCGAGAAGAATATTTGTGTGTTGTCTTGCTCATTTACTTGTACAATTGCATGTAGCTTTCTCTTGTAATTGGCCGAAGATTATAAATTTCTTCGATACCACTCAATAAGTTTTGCCAAACATTTTCAATTGTTGAGTTTTGTGCTTGAGTTGCGATCATGTTTACGGGGGAAAATATAATACAAAACTCAAAACATGCGCCAGTTATATAGCAAACCACCTAATATGACTCATCTTACCCATACGATTCGGGTTTTTTCTTTTGACAGAATAGAAAAAAAGTGTACGATTACAGAGAAGGTTATACGAAGAAATTTCACGTTAGTTTCGTCAATACATCAGTCACATGAAAAACCAAGACGAAAAGAATATTTCTCCTCTTAATGAATTCCTCTCTTTTATCTAGTTCAACTATCATTATTTAATTCAAATTAACACTATGGCTAAAGCACGCTTTGATTTTCGGTCTACTTTGCCTTTAAATGTTACAGAAAAATTTTTCGACGATTCTTTCTATTTCTAATTAAAAATATTACACTATATTAGATTGTCAAGTTTTTGTAAAAAAAAAGAAAAACACCTGACTGACTACCTTTTTTTATTTGAGCATATCACATCACAATGAGCACTTGTTTTTTTCTTTTTATTTTACACACTGTCTATTCAATTCAAATTAAAACTATGGCTAAAGCACGCTTTGATCTTCAATCTTCTTCGTCTTTAAATGTTGTAAATACGACTAAAGAAGAATGTATTTGTACGATGCTATCATCAACAAATATCATTGCATTCAACTATTTTTCTTATGGAGCTTGCCAATTTTTCTCCAATCAATCAATAATGAATACCAATTTTTCTTATTCAATTGATTTCAATAGTTCATTTTATTTTCTCGAGTTTCCAACTCAATTTCAATCTCAAGATTGTCGTTCCTGTAAGTATATCATGTCGTTACAGTCTTTAAAAACTATAAATTGATCGATTTTATTCAGACAATCCTGCCCCGTTGGAAGGTGTAACCGTATTTGGTAATGCTAATGGTACTGCAGGCAATTCGATATCTACATTATTGAAACCATGGGGAATCACTATCAATAGTGATAAATCTATGTTAATTGTTGATCAAAATACAAGAAGATTATTGCGTGTATTAGAGAGTGCAACAACTGCGATAGTCATAGTGAACAGCACATCAATACTAGTGAGTCGAAAAGCTTTATACGATGCTCAGCTGTTGAATGTGTACTTTATGTATTATCCGAATTGTATTATGAGAAAGATTTATAATGGATCATCAAGTTATACGACGGTATTCGCTAGAGGATGTGGAACCAATGTTACACAATTTGCGAATAGTGCAGGTTTTACGATAGATTCATCAGGCAATTTTTATATTGCTGATAATAGTAACCACCGTATCTTATACTGGTCGTCGAATGGCACTATTAGTTTGATACTAGCAGGTGTAACTGGTGAAATTGGTAATGATACGATGCATCTCCAACATCCTCAGGATATCGCATTGAATGAAACACAAGGAGTTATGTATATCGGTGACTCGTATAATCATCGAATTATGCGATATAATATCGGTTCACCAAATGGTACAGTCGTTGCTGGTGGTAATGGGCCTGGCAATGCTCGAAAGTAAGACTAGTGAGAAAGTATGAAAACCATAATATCGTTTTTGTTGATATAGTCAAATCTGGGAATCTTCTGGTTTCTGTATTTCAAAGAAAACAAATGCGATTTACATAGCTGATTCTAAAAACAACCGAATTGTACGATGGTTTGTCGGCGATAGTGAAGGTACAACAATCATAGGTCAGTGACAAGCTCTTGTTTATCAATTGACTAAATTCAATTTTTTCATGTATAGGTTCCTGTAATGGAACAGCTGGTGGTGGTCCATTTTTGCTTAATTTGCCACTGAGTGTCGCACTTGACAATGATGAAAAGTATTTATATGTTTCTGATACGAACAATAATCGAACCCAACGATTCACACTGATATAATTATATTATCATGATTTCTTTATTAAAATAAAATAAAAAAAAGTTAATTATCACGAATGTCTCGGAAATGATAGATGCCATTTTTTATGAAAGAATGGCTGGCTTTTATTTGTGATATCTAATTCATGAATAATTTCGAATGTAGAAGGATTTGTTTGATTGAACATGGTCGATTTAGTTTGGATGTCTAATTGATCTTCGTAGAAATATTTTATTGATCGAAATATTCGAACTTTAGCTGATTCAGGATGATCTTTTTTAATTTCATATTCACCTTCGTATTTTTCATCATAAATTAAACCATCAGGATATTGAATTAAACCGCTATCTTCATTGATCTAAGTTAAAAATCGAAAATAAAACTTCATACGTAATAGAAATAAATCTGACTTTTAGTGTAATCAATTGATTGATTTGATCTTCTGTTCGAATATGATTCACAGAATAGTCTCGTAAAATTTTCAGATCAATTCCAGTACCAACTTCAGGTGAGGGAAAATCATCTCGTTTCGAATAATTTTCATTCAAAATTGGCAATAACAGAATGCAAGGAGATGTTTGATCGAAATGAATTCTACACAACAAAAAAGAGAGTAAATAAAAAGACAAGAACAAAATCAATACGTTAATGTTGTGTTTGTTGGTGATGGCCAAACCATAGGCCAACAGGACGTCGAAAGAGACAAACGAAAACGACATCCGACTGGTAAACTAACGCAAAGTGAAGATAAAGTAACTGAAATTCTTCAATAAAGATTGTGAATATTTGTTTTTTTTATTAAATCTGTTTACTGGTAAATTTCATTGGGTTTTAATTTTTCTGGATGTTCATGTGATTTGTAATGTGTTAGATTGAGAAATCCACGTGCTAAAAGTATCGATGATGAAGTGTTCTCATCGATCATACAAAGTCGAACACAGATCAAACCATATTCACTGTTTGCACTTAGATTTAATTTCACAATTGGAAAACCGAATAATTCGATTTTGTTCGTCAATGGTAACGAATCGAATACTAAGGATCGTCTGTCATCATCGCGTTGATCAAGAGGACAATCAGGATTTAAATCACTTCCCCAATGAAGTAGACTTCCACTTGATGTGCCAGTTTCTTGTGGAGATAGAAATGAAAGTTGAGCTATCGAATGTTGTTGAGGTTCATCAATTTGCAGACTGTCCAATGATAAATAATAAATCATCTTATTCTTTTCATTGAAATCAACTGAATTCAAATGAATCCATTGTCCATCTCGTTGTTTAATTATCGAATGAAGTTCGTTAACATTCGGATTTAATTGATAAATTGAAAAGATTTCTTTTTTATCGTATCCATTATCAATACCTTTGACATGATGATCTAACCAATGAACAAGTTCTTCTAAATAACCGATCTGTGGACCAGGATATGCGTCATCTCTAAATAAAATTAATTTCTTCATCTTTTTCAATAAAATAAAAAGATGAACGTACGGCCATTGATGTCCCCATGGACCGACAATCGCTCGTTTCGGACATTTTAATTGATTCATCAATCGAAAAACTGGATCCGTATAAAGATCAGCAAATCCACCGATTAAAAATACAGGGCATACAATCTTCGAATAATCTTCACAGACACTTCCCAAACGCCAATAAGCATCTCGATTTTGATGTTGAATCCAATAGGTATCTAACGGAACTAAATTATCTAATCTTTGTTTCCAAATATCGATTAAATTTTGTTCACGATCGATTCCGCCGTGATAATCACGATGAGGTGGAATTGCTAGCCCAATCAACATTTGACTTGACCATGACAATGCTAAAATGATTTCAACCGTGTTTGTTTATTTTTCTTCAAACATTAAAATTTATTTACCTTCTTGTGCTGTTAAACAACCTCCGATGTAATGAATGTCATCACTATATCGATCATCAGTTGAATAGGCTGAAATGACTCCACATAAATTCTTTGGTTGATGAAAAGCTATTTGAAGTCCATTGAAACCGCCCCATGATTTACCATAGATGACGACTTTGCCATTGGACCAGGATTGTTTTTCGATCCATTCGAGAATTTCAAGAGCATCGGATTGTTCTTGAGTACTGTATTCATCATTGAAGAGACCTTCGGAATTGCCAGTACCACGAATGTCAACACGAAGTGCAGCATAACCAAATCCAGCGAGATATTTCAATCGCATTTCATCTCGATTCGATCTGATGAAATTCTTTCAATATTTACAGAAATATTCCTACGAATGATTTTAAAACTCACGTCCAATCAGCTTTTCGATACGGTAGATATTCTAAGATTGTAGCGAATTTTTCATCGTTTTGAGCTTAAGTTAAAAAGAAAAACATTGTTCGAAATCGTTTTGTTATTCGAATCGAACATCTAACTTTTTGGTAACCATAATGTAGCTGCTAATTTGATATGATTACTAATAGCGATGGTAATTGAAGTCGATTTTTCAATTAAATATGGATAATCTGTACGAATTCTTCGGCTCATGCTCAAAACTAAAGATGCTAGATAAATGAGATTAAAGTTTTCATTTTTATTATCATAAAATTTGATTGGTCAATTGATCACGAATAAGATCTCAAAAGAGAAACGTTTTCGTTTTCGTGAAGATACACGATTATTTCTTTTTATTCAGTAACAAATTCAATTTCATGTGTTCATATTTATGCTTCACTAGATAAAACTATACTCGTGACATGAATTCTCTGTATGAAGGTGGAGCTTCTTCGACAATAGGAGGACGTGATACACATGGTGTCACAGCGAAAACACTATCATTTCCAGTAGATCGTGATGCATTTCCCACTTCTTGAAGACTTATATAACGATTTGTTGAAGAAAATCTTTGTCGTTGTCGTTTTCGTCGGCATGCAACAACAACAACTATGACAACCACAACAATACCACATCCAAAAGTCAAAGAAATTATTTCTACGATACTCGATGAACCACTTGAGCCTAATTAAATGTTTCAAAAAAAAATGTATTGGAAAATAGACATTTTGTGCGAACACTTACGGGGTGGTGATATTGATGTCATACCGACTGATGCTGGACCTGTTGCTTGCACTGTAAAACTGCCTAATGTACGAGTTGAATATGTGGTAACAACGAGAATGTATGTTGTGTAGCTATTTAGATATTGATTTATTAAAAATTGACTACTACCAGCATCGTCGTCATTGCATATCATTAAATTGTGTCTTGGATTCGATGGATCAAAACTGGAACTATAAAGACATCCATAAGTATCCATCGAACTAATACTTATAAAACTGTAGTAAGCACCTGTTGAAATCCTCAGCTGAATTGCTTGATAGTAATAATCATCGTCATTTCGGTTAGCATTTGGACGAACAAAAGTACCACTATTACTATTCAATACATTTCCATAACTTGATACTATTTGAGATGAACTAGTTGTTGAGGGTGTGACTGAAGTCATATATACTACAGCTGGACCAGTTGCTAGAACGTCGTAATCACCGATGGTATTAGGACTATATGTAGTCACAACGACGTAGTATAGTTGATTGTAATAAAGAGTTGCATTGATTGAAAATTGTCTTTTACCACCACTATCATCATCACATACAACCAAATTTATACGCGGAGATGTTGGATCGAAATAACCATTATAAAAACAACCATACGTGTCGATTGAACTATTACTTCGAAAATTATATTGACCTCTTGTATAAGTAACTACTTGAATGGCTTGATAATAATAAGAAGAGCCTGTAGTGCCATTTGGTCGAACATATGTTCCGCTCGAATATGTCAAACTATTCGAATATATCGTTGTTACCTTGGGCACAAGTGTAGCTAAATAAAATGTTTTACAACTGAAAGTAATTCTGTATATTGTAACATACTTGTTGGCATCGGCGAAGGTGTGAAAGATGTTGTGGATGCGGTCGATTTAGACGTTGGCTGCGCCGTGGTTGATGAAGCTGTTCGAGTTGTTGAATATGGCGTGGTTGATGAAGTTGGTCTAGACGTTGGATATGATGTAGTCGGTGAAGTTAGTCGAGTTGTTGGATACGATGCGGTTGGTCCAGACGTTGGATATGATGTAACTGGTGAGGTTAGTCGAGTTGTTGAATACAGGGTGGCTGATGAAGTTGGTCCAGACGTTGGATATGATGTAGT
>Ga0209914_1001347_pt1 | contig 25351 bp, 15 predicted proteins | sample ThiBiot_500_plan_FD_183949 | JGI IMG/M metagenome (GOLD analysis project Ga0209914, IMG submission 183949) | Wastewater bioreactor microbial communities from Cape Town, South Africa - Thiocy_cont_500_plan (SPAdes) | ecosystem: Engineered > Bioreactor > Thiocyanate-remediating > Anaerobic-Aerobic...
AGCACGACGAAACGAAAGTTTATAGAAAAATTTTTACATAAAAAGAAAGAAAATTTTCGTTTCGTCGTGCTAACTTCACATCGATATACAAATTTCTGATAGATTTTTTGATGCATGATTCAATTATATTTAATGATAAACTTTGTAAAGCTTCGTCGACAATATTCTCGAATTTTTACTCTTTACCTTTTGTTTGACAATGTTAGTTTCTACTTTGGCCAAACAATTATCGATCAGCAAAATATACGATGAATACAAACAAATATATGACCGACAAAAATTCTTCTTATGATTAGCTCTTTATTTGATATAAAAAAAAAGTGTGACCTTCATTGTGTCCTCGGTAGAGTAGATAGAGGACATTTTGCTCTATCTATGATCAACGAATCGTATCTTCAAATAAGAAGAAGCGAAGCGAAATAAAACGAAAATTTTAATTTCTAATCTTGAAATTTATCCTATGATTCATTCGAATAAAATATCAATTGATTATACCATAAATCAGAAAACGAATCTCGTTTTTTCTCATTTATTATTTTCTTGATGAACATCCGATTAAAATAGTTCTTCAAGGTTATTTTCAATAGATCTATTTTTTATTCAGAAAAGAAAAAGAAAAACAATCGTCGAAATCGATTCTAATCTTTTCACTTTAATTTATCTTTTCCGAATGGTTAATAGAATCTTCGAATTTTCAAGAATCAATCAACAATTATTCTTTTCTTTTCTCTAATAAATACTGATTATTAATGATTTTATTTCGAAAATATTATTTCAAGTTAGAGGATACACGTTGAATATTTGCCTTGACTTGAAGTACATTTGGATGTTGCGAAGAGAATGCATGCTGAAAGATATTCAATGCCTTTTCAAATTGTTCTAATGCTTGTTTCCATTCACGTTTTTCTTCATGTATCAAGGCAATATTTCCATAATTCATGGCAATATTAGGATGATCGCCAGGAAGTGATTTTAAGTTCATTTCGAGTGACTGTTGATAATGTTCCATTGAAAGATCATATTTATTCAGATTAGAATAAACATTACCAATATTATTGTGAGAAGCAGCAATATCTGGATGATTGGGAGGTAAATGTTGTTTCCTAATAGCTAGTGATTTCTTGTAAAAATCTAATGCTTCTGTGTATTTCTTCTGCTCATCATATACATTAGCAATGTTATTGTAGAAATCGGTCATATTTGGATGATCTTCATCATTTGCATTTCGATATAATTCTATTGCTTTCTGATAATTTTCTAATGCTCTATCCAATTCATGCTTGCCACGATAAACATTCCCGATCCAATTATATAAATTACCAATCCTTCGATAATTAGATGATCCTTTTTGTTTATGAATCACCAATGATTTTTGAAACCATTCAAGACTAGAGTCATAAGCAGCTTTATCATGAGTCACACTGCCAAGAACCCAATATAAATCACCAAGCGAAGGATCATTTGATGGTAACTCTGCTAATAACCGATGATAAATCTTCTCTGCCAAATCATATTTACCCATTCGATACAAAACTTGGCCAAACGAATGAAGATTAACTTCTTCATTTCCACCACCATATTCCTTTTTCATATGATCGAATAATTCCTTCAAATCATGTTCATCATCGCCACATAGTTCCATATGAATCGTTATAATTTTTTCATTTTTTATTTCTTCAATTTTAATCAATCGAAAAATCGATCCAATCATAAATAAAACTTCACATTCATTACTAAATGCACTCAACGAACTTATATCAGCAAATGCTTTCGATTTTACTACTTGAGGATCGGCATCAATAACGAATAGTACACGACATAAATCACTTGTAATTTTACTGCTATTTAAGAAACCTAATGCTTTATCAGGATTAGTGCTCGTTGAAAAGAAGGAATTTATCGAAATAAAATTATGAATCGATTGTCGAAGAGTATTGAGTTCATCAATCGATATAACCTGACCACGAAAGACACAAATGGATGATTCGCATTGATATTGTTTTAGTTGTTGATAAATATCGCTAATAACAAAACGTAATAAAAATAAAAGATCAATATTTTGTACTCTTAATGCTTTATTCAACATTCGATAAAGAAATGAGTTGCGAGTATACCACCAAAGTGCTTTATCTGCTCGATAATACTTTTCAAATTCATGGACCAATACTAATTGCTTGTTATTGGTTCGATATTCTTTTTTACATAATTGAATTAAATGTTGTTTATCACTTTCGATCGATTTCATTCGAATAAGAACATCGATTAAGAGAAGAGAATGAATAAAATCACCATTTAATCCAGTAGTCGATTGATCTGTCTTGTTGGTACTATTTTTAAATATACTTATTGATAATGGTTCTTCGAGTTTAATTCGACTTTTTTGATCTTGTTTAATGACATGAATGAGATCGTTCAGTTCAACAATAACACTTTTAATTTTAATAAAATCTTTTGCCCATAGTTCATTGGCTTTCTTATCCATACAATAGATATAAATCGATGAAACTTGTCTAAGATGATGAATTGGAGGAACTAATTGTCGACTACATCGACCACTCACGATAAGAATCAGTCGATCTTGTGTTGAAAGAGAAAGAATTCGTTGATGACATTCATCTTGATCATCAAATGTTTTTAAATGATTAATAATTTCTCGAAGTATTAATTGAGTATTTCGATTCTCTTCAGTTTTATTAACTTGTTCGTCAAGCCAAAAAATAGAAAATGTTTCAAGATTATCATTAGATATTTGTAACGATTTACTGTTTATACAAGCCATAGTTATAAATGTTCGGTATTTGCAACAACAATACTTATATAAAACACGTAAAAAGACTCTTTTTGTTGAAAGAAGCAGCACATGATTTGTTTTATCAGTTATCTTTTTCTTTATCTCGTCTTAGTAACATAAGTTGATGTGAGAACGCAAAAAGGTAAACTTTTCCTTCATATTTCGCAGAACAACAACTACGTTCAAGAAGCGAATACGTGATTTTGTCTCTTTCATATTCGTTAGATATGCATTTGTGCAAGTGAAAAGAATATGTACTTGAAATGTTGCTAGTCGTATCGAAAAAACTATTTTGCGAATAAGCTTTAGCCAATAGTAGTTTTTCTATGTTTTATTTTTATCAATTTAGTGTAATCCAGTAATAACGAAAAGAATCGAAAGAATTTCATTTATTTTTTTGCAGATTTTAGTAACTCTCTATGACTTGAGGATGTTTTCTGCAAAGTATTTACGGACTTTTGCGTCCTATTCGTGTTGAGAATGTCAAAAAAAAGGTGAATTTGTGATATAACAATGAAATCTTTTTGTGTCAATTCGAAGGCTATAGGATATGATCGTCAGATAATAAATGTTTTTCAATTTCAATAGCTCGTTCATAGAAATGTATTGGTTTCGAATATACTCAGTCGATATTATTATATTCTTTAGCTAAATCAGAATGATTTGAAGAAAGAATTTGTTGATAAATTCTCTTTTCTGAAAAAGCCAAATTATTGTAGAAATGCGGCTAAACTTTGAGGGTGATTTGACGAAAGAACTTCACGAAGTCCTTCGAAAGTTTTCGAGTGGTCACCCATCTTCTCATAAACCGCAGAAATATTGTTAAAAGCAGTAATCAAAACCTGACGTATTGAAGAAAGAGTTCCTTGATAAATTTCAAGAGCTTTTTCCATGGAATGAACATGTCCTTTGACTTTGATTCAACAATAACTGACAAATGGTCTCGACTTTAGAGAAATCGCTTTCAATTGAGAATCACAATTAATAATAATAACATCTCGTATTGATTGTTCATCATAATTCATTTCGAGTAGAATTTCTTTAAGTATTTATGTTTATATGAAACATTAATCGAATTCATTCAGATTGCTGTTTTGCTAAAACTCACTAATACAGAAAATCTTCTTCACATCGCTGATTAAATCGATAATCATCATCTGATTCTTCTCTTAACTCGAAAGTTATTCTGAATTTAACAGATCGTCTTGAGTTACTGTGTCCATTACTTCTATGACATTTAGTAATTTAAGTTACATCCATGCAAAATAATGGTGAAATTGAAACAAAGAAAACAATTATAGAAATGTCGAGAAGTTACTAAATCTTTAATAGAAACTGTATGGTTTTTTTTGTCTTTCATTATTCTTATCAGTTATGCTGAGATACACGAGTTGATTTCAAGTATTACGTAGATACATTTGTAGTTGAGATTTAGCTTTTGTTTTCCTCGTCAATTGGCAAACTTCAGAATCCTCTGAGAAACTTAAATAATTCCAAAAGTTTATTTGCTAAATGTGAGAGAATCTACTAAAAATATGTTTGATTACTGGTTCATCAATCACAAACATATATATTAAAAGTCATTTCATTTGACTTTTTTTCGAATTGAAATATCTCCAAAAACAATCAATATTTCTAATTATTATTTGATCATCATCATTTCTACAGCTATTCGATTAGAACATTCTCAAGAAATGAATCGATAACATGGCATCTAAAGAGGTTATCGAGTTTAGTAATAGTAAAAGATGATAATAATCAAAATATTAAAAGGGTCGATCGATGGGGTTCCTAAAAGTGTTTTTCTTTCGCTCAATATACCGGTATGGTCCTGAAAACACTTTTGGTGAAAAAAAAATTGGGTCCTTCCTATAAAAAATTTCGAGATCGAGGTCATTTTTTAGGTAGATGTCTAATATTGTGAAAATTATGCAAAAAATCTCGGAAAAAAACAAAAATGATTTAGGTGATTTTTCACACTGAAAAAGATGAAAAAATAGGTCCACTATATTAAAAATACCGAATTTTTAGTCATTTTGTCGAAATATAGCAAACTACATATTTCTCAGCCCCATAATTACCATTTTTTTGTGAACAGATTTCTACAATTTTAATCGCAAAATACGTTAGATGTTTTATGGAGTTGACGAAGTTCTTTGGATAACGTTGAATATACGCCATTTCATAGCAGCAAATTGTAAAAGTGATGTATTTTAAGCATAGAATAGTGTCAGAAAGATGAAATTTCGTTGAATGGTGAGGCCATCTTTAAACGTCGTGTCTTTCATATGGGCTAAGTGCTTGTAAACGATTGATATTTTAAAGTTATTCATCGAATATTAACAAGAAAATAATCCAGTAGTACTTTTCTTTTTTTCGAAAATCTTTTCATCTTTTTCAGCGTGAAAAATCACCTAAAGCATTTTTGTTTTTTTCCGAGATTTTTTGCATAATTTCACTTTGTATAGAATAGTGTTTGTTGCTTTTTGAAGGTTGTAGTTTCATGATTTTCTACGTATGTAATAATTGCTGAAATTAGACCGAAATCAAAATGAAAAGATTTAATGAATTCTATTATCTGTTCAGATCAACTCAGTAGTTGAGAGATTCAAAGAATTGAAATAGAATTTATCTCCATTCATTCAAAATCATAGATGACAAAACTCCAACAGTCCGATCGGTAGTTTTTTGGTCATTCTTTATATTTCTCCTCTCGGTATTTATCAAAACCAATGAAAGTTCTTCAGTCATACTATTTCGATGCAGATCTTCTAAACAATTGAATATTATCAACAAATAATCCGAGAAGATACTTGAATGTAGTCGTTGTATTTCCATTACAACCTGTACCAGCAACTACTGTCAACGGTTTTGACATAACTTTATGTTCGATTCTAACAGAAAAGTGAATAGTTTCACTAAGGTCAAGAGAAAAACTATAGCATCTTTCATCTGGGTACGCAACGACCGAAATCCTATTTTGTGTTCAATGTCCATTTGTGAATTCGGAGACGTTGTGTTGTTTCACTGATATATACGGTAACAAAAATTGAATCGAAATACATTGAATTGGTGGATATGATAGTCGTTCGATTCGACCTGTTATTGGCTCAGATTTCAATATGATCAATATTGAAACCAGGAATGGAAACAGTTTCTCATTTCGTGTTTTATTAATAAACATCCGAAAGAGATCAATTTTAAAAGAGCTCTTCAACGACTTTTTCAATAAACGAATTTTTTATTCAGAAAGAAAAGAAAAACAATCGTTGAGTTCGATTTTAATATCCAATAGTTGTAATCTTTTCACTTTAACATATCTTTTCACATAATTATTACAACTTCGAACTCTCAAGAATGAGACGACACTTTTTTTCTTTTCTTTCAAGTGTATCAATTATTAATCATTTAGTTTTCGAAATTTTGTTTCATAACACAAAAAAAATATTATTTCAAGTTAGCAGATACACGTTGAATATTTGCTTTAACTCTCAGTACATCTGGATGTTGTGAAGAGAATGCACGTTGACGAATACTTAGTGCCTTTTCAAATAGTTCTAATGCTTCTTTCCATTCACGTTTTCCTTCATGTATCAAGGCAATACATTCATAACTGGTGGCAATATTAGGATGATCGCCAGGAAGTGATTTTAAGTTCATTTCGAGTGACTGTTGATAATGTTCCATTGCACGATCATATTTATTCAGATTAGAATAAACACTACCAATATTATTGTGAGAAGCAGCAATATCTGGATGATTGGGAGGTAAATGTTGTTTGTAAATAGATAATGATTTCTTGTAAAAATCTAATGCTTCTGTGTATTTTTTCTGCTCATCATATACATTAGCAATGTTATTATAGAAAACAGCCATATCTGGATGATCTTCATCATTTGCATTTCGAAATAATTCGATCGCTTTATTATAATTTTCTAATGCTCTCTCCAACTCACGCTTGACACCATAAACATTACCTATACAATTATATAAATTACCAATGTTTACATAATTAGATGATCCTTTTTTTTCATGGATCGCCAGTGATTTCTGATACCATCCAAGACTAGAGTCATACGCAGCTTTATCAAGAGTCACTCTGCCAAGATTCCAATATAAATCACCAAGCGAAGGATCATTTGGTGGTAACTCTGCTAATAATCGATGATAAATCTTCTCGGCTAAATCATATTTACCCATATCACGCAAAACTTGACCAAACGAACGAAGATTAACTTCCTCATTCCCACCACCCAATTCTTTTTTCATATGATCAAATAGTTCCTTCAAATCATGTTCATTATCACCACATAGTTCCATATGAATCATTACAATTTCTTCATTTTTCATTTCTTCAATTTTAATCAATCGAAAAATCGATCCAATCATAAATAAAACTTCACATTCCTTGCTGAAATAACTCAACGAACTAATATCAGCAAATGGTTTTGATTTTACTACTTGCGGATCAGCATCAATAATAAATAATACACGACATGAATTACTTGTAATTTTACTACGATTCAAGAAACCTAATGCTTTATCAGGATTAGTGCTCGTTGAAAAGAAGGAATTTATCGAAATGAGATTATCAATCGAATGTCGAAGAGTATTGAGTTCATCAATCGACATAACTTGACCACGAAAGACACAAATGGGGGATTGATGTTGATACTGCTTTAGTTGTTGATAAATGTCACAAATAACAAAGCGAAATAAAAATAAAAGATCAATATTTTGTACTCTTAATGCTTTGTTCAACATTCTATAAAGAAATGAGTCGCGAGTATACCACCAAAGTGCTTTATCTGATCGATAATCTTTTTCAAATTCGCGAACGAGTATTAATTCCTTCTGATTGTTTTCATATTCTTTTTTACACAATTGAATTAAATGTTGTTTATCACTCTCGATCGATTTCATTCGAATAAGAACATCGATTAAAAGAAGAGAATGAATAAAATCACCATTTAATCCAGTAGTCGATTGATCTGCCTTGTTGGTACTATTTTTAAATATATTAATGGGTAATGGTTCTTCGATTTTAATTCGACTTTGTTGATCTTGTTTAATGACATGAATGAGATCGTTCAGTTCAACAATAACACTTTTAATTTTAATAAAATCTTTTACCCATAGTTCATTGGCTTTCTTATCCATACAATAGACATAAATCGATGAAACTTGTCTAAGATGATGAATTTGAGGAACTAATTGTCGACTACATCGACCACTCACTATAAGAACCAGTCGATCTTCTTGTGAAAGTGAAAGAATCCTCTGATGACATTGATTTTGATCATCGAATGTTTTTAAATGATTAATAATTTCTCGAAGTATTAATTGAGTATTTCGATTCTCTTCAGTTTTATTAACTTGTTCATCAAGCCAAAAAATAGAAAATGTTTCAAGATTATCATTAGATATTTGTAACGATTTACTGTTGACACCAGCCATGGTTATATATGTTCGATTTTTACCAACAACTCTGTTTGTATGACACACGCAGTTTGTTTCGTTTTGTTCGTAGTGTTTTTGTTTAGGTTGTCTTGGTAACATAAGCTGATGCAAGAACGTAAAAGCATAAATTTTTTCTTCATATTTCGCCGAATTGCAACTTTATTTAAAGAAAAGAACACGTCCATTTTTTCTTCTCAAATCATTCTTTATTCTTTCATTTCTGAGTAAAAACAATCAAGAATATTCGCTTGTATAAGTAAAGAAAATATATTTGGGATGTAGCTACGTAAAAGGCTTCTAGACTTCAAGAAACTTCAAATGCAAAGTCATAGTTATTTGGTACTTGTACCAACACTTATTAAAGAAATGAAATAGGAAATAAAATCAACTCAAGAATTAATCAATGTGATCAATAAGTCACGATGATATTTCGAGCTAAAAAAGAAACAACAATAGTTAAGACTGTTCGCGTGGCAAAGTCCTTGAATATTTTATTGATAATTGATTTGTTTGATGTTTTTAGTTGTATTGTCAAGCGTACACTACGCATGATTCGAATCGAAGCTCTAGTTGCGTGCATTACTGTTTATTATAAAAGAATCGAGTATCGATTCTATACTCGTGTAAACTAATTGACCCTCTTCGTAAATGACGTACTTACAAAAGTCAATAACCGAAAAGATAAAAACTCGAACTGTTTCACCTCACAAACCGTTTTCTTTTTCGCTCAATTCTATTAATTACATTCAAATGATGTCCTTGATTTTCAATGATTGAGCAAAATTTCTCGTCACAGTTCACTACGCATATAACAGAACGTTTTTTCTCCACCATATAATTACGTAGAATCGACTTAGTATAATTGATTTCATTTGAGTAACATGAATCTAAACGATACAGGCGACAATGCGTGGATGATGACATCGACAGGAAGGAGATACCAGGGATTTATTTCTAAACACACAGAGATTTTTAAATAAATCTCAAATAGATAAATCCCGGTAACTGCTGGGTAGCTAAACACTATCTTTTTATTGAGTAAGAATATATGAGAACATATAAATGTGAAAAGATTATCATAGTTCCTCATCAATCCCATAATCTTTATCATTGTATATATTTCTATTTCGTCACATACGGTTGTCTTCGTGTTTTTCTTCATAAACATTTGTATTTTGACAGATTATTTATTTTTGATAATCAATGTCACGTTATTGATCGAATATCATTATTGACACACCTACCATCGATTTGATTTAATCGAATTTATAAATTAAGAAATAATCAACTGATGAATTCAAAAAGTTCGATTCGAACCCGTGTAAAAATTTAGAATAAAAAAAGTTACTATAAAGTACTTTTAAAAGTTGTTTCACTGGTGATGAAATTAATTATAAGTGGAACTTATTAAGTTACTTTAAGTATACTTAAAAAGTAAAAATTAATTTTTATTAATTCTTTGGTCTGTTTAATTTTGTTGCCTAACCTTGATATTTTGAGCGATTAATATAAATTCGCAAAATTTTATTGGATGACATCGGATTTGAGAGAAAAATCATGAAATTTACATAAAAGACACGTTTGTTAATCGATGTTATTTAATGACGTCACTTATCGTTTTATTGACAAAACTAATTGTTTTAAAAACATGTCGACAGTTGAAATCAACAGACAAAGAAAAAAAATCCTTTCAATTCAAATTCAAATGTTTCTTCGGATTTGGATTGGTTTGTTCATCTATCAGCAACAATATTTTACTCTTGCAACTTTTTCATTTAATCAACCGAAATTTCGACCTAATGCAACTTGGAATTCAATTGCAACGACTTTTAACACGCAAAGTTTTGTGGGCGAAGGTACGTATGGTATTTTTGTCAATTCAAACAATTCAATTTACATACCCAATCGACAAACTGGTCAAATTCATATTTGGCTAAATGAAAATCATCTCAGTCCAACAAAAACTATCGAGGGTAGTTTATCAAATCCATTATCACTATTTGTAACAACGAATGGTGATATTTATGTTGACAATGGATACAACGGTCGTATTGATAAATGGATTCGAGAAAATGAAAGATGGATATCGGTTATGAATGTTTCATCACAATGTTATGGTCTTTTCATCGATATTTATGAGAATTTATATTGTTCAATGACTAGTAATCATCGAGTCGTTAAAAAATGGTCAAGCGGCACAGCAACAATCGTTGCTGGAACAGGTGTTCAAGGATCTCAATCGGATATGCTTAACACTCCTTGGGGAATATTCGTTGATATTAATTTAGATTTATATGTTGCAGATTTTGGAAATAATCGAATTCAATTATTTCAATTGAATCAACGAGATGGAATAACTGTTGCAGGAAAAGGATCACCAAATGTAACAATCGAACTTAATCAACCAACAGGAATTGTTCTCGATGGTGATCAACATCTTTTTATTGTTGATAATAACAATCATCGAATAATTGGTTCCGATGAAAATGGTTTTCGTTGTATTTTTGGATGTTCTGGTGGGGTTCAACAAACAATAAATTATCCCATCCTCGTACTATGTCATTCGATAGTTATGGAAATATTTATGTCATCGATTACAGTAATCATCGAGTAAAAAAAATCTCTTTATCAAAGAAATCTGATCGTAAGTGTGAAAATTGTTCGATATTCTCAAAATCAACTGCATAATTCCCATTTTCTATTTTTGACTAATAATTGTTTCGCATGATTTTTCTCGAGAGCTGGACTATTTCTCCATTTAACAGAGAAATTGATCCATTTAACCTCCTGAATACGACTGTCTTCAATTGAAAAACATATGTATATAGAAGAAAAAATGAACAGATATACATGTATTTGATAAGCTTTTGAACATACATACAGCTGATATGAACTGACAGAACGCAAGAGAGAGTGACTTTTTATTTTTCGTCTTTCGTTCTGCAAGAACGCAAGAAGAGCCAGTATACAGGAGGTTAAAGCAGAAATCGTAGATAAGAAGAGAGAAATAGATCCTTGATTCCATTTCAAAGGAAATCTGGTTTGTCTTTAAGAAATGTAAATCATTTTGCAATGAGAAATCGAGGATTTATCCCAGTAGAAATTGTTAAACTTCAACGAGAAACACTTCATCCATTTGTCTTTCTCATTCTCTAATCGCACGATTCTAGTCTTAGATGAAAATCGAACAATTTTCCTATCGATAGTTCCATTTGTCCACTGCTGCGTTTGTTTGTAGTTTTGACACTTTCGTATAATCAACCAAGATTTTGTCTAAACACAATTTGGAATTCAATTGCAACGACTTTTGCCAATCGAAGTTTTGTGGGCACAGCACCGCGTGGCATCTTTGTCAATTCAAATAATTCAATTTACATACCCAATCGACAAACTGGTCAAATTCATATTTGGCTAAATGAAAATCATCTTAATCCAATAAAAACTATTTCGGGTAGTTTATCAGATCCAGAGTCACTATTTGTAACAACGAATGGTGATATTTATGTTGATAATGGAAATAATGGTCGTGTTGATAAGTGGACTCGAGAAAATGAAACATGGATATCGGTTATGAATGTTACATCACAATGTTATGGTCTTTTCATCGATATTTATGAGAACTTATATTGTTCAATGTATCATAATCATCGAGTTGATAAAAAATGGTCGAATGGCACAACAACAATCGTTGCTGGAACAGGTGTTCAAGGATCTCAATCGGATATGCTTAACACTCCTTGGGGAATATTCGTTGATATCAATTTAGATTTATATGTTGCAGATCATAGCAACGATCGAATTCAATTATTTCGAAGGAATCAACGAAATGGAATAACTGTTGCAGGAAAAGGATCAGCAAGTGTAACAATCGAACTTAATCATCCAACAGGAATTGTTCTCGATGGTGATCAAGATCTGTTTATTGTTGATCAAGGAAATAATCGAATAATTGGTTCAGATGAAAATGGTTTTCGTTGTATTTTTGGATGTTTTGGTGGAGGTTCAGCAAACGATAAATTATCCTATCCTCGTACTTTGTCATTTGATAGTTACGGAAATATTTATGTCACCGATCGAGATAATAATCGAGTACAAAAAATCGTGAAAAACCAAGTTTGCAGTAAGTTTTGTTTTTCTTTTGATTTGAAATAGAAACTGTTTTCCTCGAAGTTCCACCAACAAGTGAACCAACAATAACAACAGGTGAATTGAATTATTTAAAAAAAAAAGAAACATGAATCGAATTCAATTGATTTTTCAGAAACTATTCCGGAAAGTCCAACAATAACTACTACTATTATTACATCCACAATCGTAACGACCATTGTCGAAACATCTACGATGACTACGACAATACTAACTATTACTACTACTACGACTGTGGCCACGTCTACGATGTCTACTATCAAAACAACTAAAACAACGTCAACATTTAGCCACAATGAAAGTAAATCATTTTCTCCATTAAATCAATTTGATTTGTTTTGCAATGTAATATTTAGATTGTAATTCTATAATAATAAACTTAATTCCTCAATCAAATCCCCGAACACAGGCATATCAATATCGTCGGAGTCAAGATTTTTATATTTTATCAACAATAAAATTCAATTGTAACGAAACTTTATCAACAATCCAAAAATGATCGATTCAAAACTCAACAAACGAGAATTTTTCTGAAATTGAATTTGATAAAAAGATCATAACAAGTCGAAGTGAATTGTATATTCCATCAAATACTCTTCAATATGGAATTTATCAATTAGAATTAAGAGTAACAACGATAGACAATTCAAGTTTAACAAGTTCTTCATCAGTTTATGTTGAAATTAGTCCATCAGGTATCACAGCAAATCTCGTTCCATTGGGAACATCAGTTGTCACCAGTGGTGATCAACAAAATTTAATTTTAAATCCAGGAAATTATTCGAAAGATCCCGATGGATTTGAATTTAATTCTTCGGATTGGAAATACGAATATTTTTGTCGATTTTATCCTCCAGTCGAATCATTAGTTAAAATCAATGTTTTTTTCAATTTAACTCAATTTGAATACAAAGGAAATGAATCTTCATTAACAATCTTTGCAAATGTTCTTAAAAAGAATTTGGAATATCAATTTGTTGTTCAAATGTCAAATCGTCGAAATATTTCTCTTCAAGCGACAGGTTATGTTATTGTTCAAGTTCAAGATTCAATTCGACCAATGATTGCCATTGGGTAATTTTTTTGAAATTGAAAAAGTCGAATGTTTATATTTTTGTATAGATGTGTAATCCAATCTCTTTGTTCTCCAAATGTCGAATTTCAAAAAGTAAATCCAACAACTCAAATCGCTTTATTTTCCTTTTGTATCAACGAATGTCCCCAAGAGAAAAAACTCATTTGGAATATTTATTTCGGTCGAATAAATTCAACACAAAATTTTACCAAATGGATTTTATTCCCTTTTCTGAAAGAAAGGGTTATAGGCTTCTAAAATGGGTAGGAAAAAGTCTTAAAACTTTGTTTGCCCTATCCAATCAGGAAACAGTACGTATTATAGTGACTAATATTGACCATTTATGGTCCGAAGTTAGTTGGATCCTAGGTTATCGGGCTCGAGGAGTTCGAATCTGATGTCGGAACATCAAAATTTTGCTGCTGGTATTCTCCAGCTGGAGTGGTACCAACACATGAAATTCCGATTTTCCATAAAGTTTGATCAAAGGTATTCGGGTATGGGGAATTCGAATCTGATGTAAGATTTTCGAAATTTTGATGTTGGTATTCTCCAGCTGGAGTGGTACCAACACAGGAAGTTCAGATTTTTCATAAGGTTTGATCAAGGGTAATCGGATGTGAAGAATCCGAATCTGATGTTAGTTTTCGACGAAAATCATGTGTTACTGCCGCTTGTAAAATTTACTACCTAGTATTTTCTCTCGGTTTTTTTGAAAATTCATGAAAGCCTTGTTTGGTATTTACAGCGGACATCATGAGCGGCTAGTAGTGAGTAGCGGAGCAGAGCGACGCTGACGAGCTGCTAGACGTTTGTTGAGAACATTTGTGAGTAATGAAGAAAATCAGAAGTGTAGCTGCACTTGTTGTCGGAGTGGATCTATTTACTTGAACACATGTTGCGGGGAAAATTAAGATGATAGTTGTATCGCGTATATTTGTAGGTGAAGAAGAATTCTGATTTTCCTGAAGAAAATGTTGCAGAGAATTGGCTCAGTAGATTTGCTACTAAGAGTATATGTACACTTGTGTGTCTTACAGTTTTAGATAGAAAAACTTGAGTAATAGAGAAGTTGTGGGTAGTAGATCATCAGATAGTCATCAGCAGAGAAGCGCCTAATGAGTTGGTGTTTCTGTTGGAGACTTTGCTTCTTATCAATGTTAGATTGTGAATAAAGTATAGAAGCTATACGTATTTGAGGTAATATGTAGGTTAATAGTTGTTCAACAGAAAATACACGTGGATGATAACTGAGGATGTACGATCAACTGAGATGCCGATAGAAGATTAAGATTTCAGATTTGCATTATATGTATTTCAAACTTTCTTTCGTAGAAAGAAATGTAGAGCTTATGTAGGCGAGCGTTACGTGTAATATTTGCCTTCCAGTAGAGAGTTAGCAACGTTAATGTTCCGTTACTTGTTATTAAAGAAAGAGTGAGTATTTTGAGAAATGACAATTTTTTAAAGTTTAATCAGAGGGAACAGTATAGGACAATTCCATGATTTTCTCGAACACTTTTATTGCTGTCGATGAAGTCTCTTGAAGGAAGAAGGAAGTTTTGATGTAATTGAAGTATTCTATTGACTTCGATAAAACAAGATCAAGTATCAGAGAACTAATTAATTGATAAGCTTTTGGATTTCAGTTTTCGGCATTGAAAAAAGTGGCTATATTAGTAAGTTTCACTGATACAGTGCGAGAAATTTTGTATATGCGTTATAAAGAAAGAAAGATTGAGCCACTCGAGTCGTGAGAGGCGGACCGTAGGGACGCTGACGAATGACGAGGTGCGGCTTACATTTATTATTATGGTGAAGAGTAATTTACGAGTACTCCATGTGCTCAGTTTATATTGAAAGAATTGTGCCTTTAAAAAACTGACTGAATGAATCAAATGACTATTAATAGAGTATACTGATCCTCATAAAAATTAATTAGCTCTATTTCTTTAATGAGATGCATAGTTCATTATGATTATGGAGTTTATATTTTCTAAAATTCTATGTTGAAATATCTCCGCAGAAGAAGAGCAATTTATTTGTTATGTTTTATGTAATGTTTAGCGCCTCGAGTCGTGAGTGGCCTTTTTGTTGATCAAGAGAACGCTTAATATCAATAATACTATATATCTGTCTTGTCTTGTAGTAAATCTCTTTCAGAAAAGGGTATGCGAATCCCTGGGATGAGCGTTACTTGTTTGAACAAATGACAAACTTTGAAAATATTTGGCTTTTCGGTCGAAATACGACCAATTTCACTTCGACAAATGATTTATTTGTTCGTTTTCGAAATGAAACTCATTGGAAATTCGAAGTTATTTATCAATTCGAAGGAATCAACAGCTCAAGTGCATTGAATTTTGAAATAAATCCTCCTCCATCAAACGGTTCTTGTGAAATCAATCCTCGAAATGGAACAACAAACACTCTATTCAATGTCACTTGTTCACATTGGAAAATCAAAGAAAATATCAAAGAATATTCGTTATTCACTCGAAATAAACAAATCATTGCTTTTTCTCCGATTCCATCGTTTGAAGTTCGATTACCAATCGGAAATTCTCTCGATCTTTTCGTTGAAATTCGTGATTATTTAAATGGAATTACTCGATTCAATCTTTCTTCAGTTGTTGTTACTAAACAATCATTTTCTAATTTATTATCTTCAAATCTAAATCAAAATGAAATTAGTCAAATAATAAGTTTAATTACTGAAGAATTTAATGAAAAAGAAAGTGAGATGATGGACAAAGCTATTTCAAATGGAATTCCATTGTCAACTATTTCGGTTTCTTCATTATTGAGTCGAATTAGTATTGAGAAGGAGAAATCAACAAATCAATCTGCTCGATTAGAATTTTTGAAAGAAATCAATGAACAAGCAAATCTTCGAGAAGATTTAATCAAATCTTTAATTGATTTTCCAATAACATCTGCGAATAGTTTGAAATTACAATCTCTCTCACTTGTTCAGTTAACTAGTTCAACAAATCAATTAACAAGAACAAGTTTAACGATAATTTCAGAGAAATGTTTTGAATTAACAAAAGAATTACAAATTTGGTTAGAGAAAATGCCTTTTGAAGATGTTCAAACGATTGCAGCTCAACTTCTTCAATGTGCTTCGAATGTTTTAACTGCCGCCAATGGACCTTTACAAAAACGAATGGAAATTCTCGAAAAAGATTCTCAAGTCGAATGGGTTTTTGATTCTCAAAAGGAATTAGCTGATTCACTCAATGACAAACTAAATCAAATCATTTTCATCTTAACTTCTTCGTTAAATTTACATTTAAATCTCGGACAAAATTATTCAATCGAAACACCTCAAGTTTTTCTTTCTTTACAAACAATTTCTCTTCAATCTCTTTCGAACCGAATGAATTTATCATCATCGAATTTAAATCGAAATCAAACTGTTTCCTTTCGAGTTCGTTTCTCTCTCTTTTTATTTTCTTAAATTTCATTTGATTTTTAGTCAATAATGGAACCGTTAGCTGTTTACGGTCGATCTCAAATCGAAACTAATACAAATCTTTCTCGATCTTTGTCGATTTCAATTCTCGATGAAAAAGGAAATGAAATTCCGTTTGAAACAAATTCAGATTCGATTGAATTTTTGATTCCTCGAGATCCAAATCTTCGAATTCCTCGAATGATTTTAACCAATGAAACCTTTCATTCTTTGAATCTGACAACTGATCTCCCGATTTCCGTTCATTTCGAAATCAAAGCCAATTTCCCCTATCGATTCGTTTATAAATTCGATAAACAATCGACTTTTACTAATTCAATTGAAGTTAATCAAAGTTATTTTCGTTTTATGATTGATAATCAACAAACAATTGGTCATCGAACTCTAATCTTTGGTTTCGAAGGCGAGAATCAAGAATACGAATATCGAGTTTATTCCTCCGGTTGTTATTATTTGAATAAAGAAAACGAATGGAAATCAGATGGATTACGAGTTGGTCGAAAAACGAATCTTTCTCAAACTCATTGTTACTTAACTTAATTCATTTCGAGTCTTTATTTTGCTTTGCTTTTTTTGTTAATTAACGTAATGAAATCGTTGAATCACCGGTCGATGTTTTCTTTTTCTCGACGAATTCTTTGTAATTTGTGTTTAGTTGGATGAATTCCAAAAGCATATTCGAGAATATCCACATAAAAACGATAAAACCAATGACGAGTAAGAGAAAAAGAATTGCAATATAACCAAAAGGTTTTGAAACAATTTCAAGAATTGTTTTCACAATAATTTATTATTTTCTCACAAAATTCGCCTGTTCAACCTTTTTCACGTGAACATTCGAATGTTGTTTCATTACATTTTCCTTGATTCCAACAAGTTGAGACAACTAAGGATCCGAAATAATCGAATCGTTGTTTTTTTATTTTATTATTACATAAATTGAGGATATTCCATTAGTGAATACGATAGATGCATCATTCAAATCGAAAAACTCTCTCACTGTGAACGTTAAATCAAAATTAAGCAAATAGAACTCAAATTGTTACCGAGAACGTCATGAAAAACAAAACGAACTTCTTCTTTTGTCATAAAGTCAAGTCAATTTCATGATTTTAAAAAACTCGAAAAAATAAATATTTATAATTGAGTTCAGTTTAAACAATGAGTTTGTTCATGATTTGTCCTATTTCCAACTCGAAGTCCTCGATCATTCCACTTATTGCTCTCGTCCAGAAAATAACAACCAGAAGAATAAACTCGTAATTTATAATTTGAACTAAAATTAGCTCTTTGATTGGTAATTGGTGGATTCAATTGAGAGTTATTATTTGAACAATACGAAACCATTTCAGAGGAATTTAATTCTCGTAAACCGAAAACTAAAGATTGATGATTTCGAGTTTGTTCATTATCAACGAAAAACGAATGAAAATTCAAAGGACAAAAAACAGTCCAACCATCGATTTCATTTAATTTAGGAATTTTATCGAATTTATAAATTAATAAATAACCAACAGACGAATTCAAAGGTTCAATCTCAATATGAACTGAAATCGAGAGAATAGTTGTGATGTTAACATAATGGAAATTGAATAATTGTTGACGAAACGTCACATTTTGAAGAATCATTCGAGGAAGAATTCGATTTGGATCTCGAGGAATAAAGATTTCTATTGGATAATCAACAGAAATTTCATTTCCATTCGAATCGAAAAGAGAAAAAGAAATCGAACGAGAAACATTCGTATTTGCTGAATTACCAAACGAAGCTAAAGGTTCGACTTTCGATTGAATTCGAATTGATTTTTCTGTTTGATTGGTTTCGATTGAAGAGAATCGAATAGCTCCATTGGCAAATGTTCGATTCGAAAGAGATTCAATTGTTTCACTTTGTAAACTCATCAAAACTTCTGAAGTATTCACAATCGACTGTTGACCAACATTTAAATGAATATTTAAAATTGAATTCAAACGAGAGATCATTTCTTTAACTTGATTTTGAATTTGATTTGCTAATTCTTTTTGTTGATAAACATTTTTTTCATTTTCATTTAAAAGATTCATTTTCATCCATTCAGATTCTAAATCTGTTTCATAATCCGAAGAAAATTCTGTTGCTCTTTGAGAATCTAAATCTAAAATCGTCGTTCTTTGTTGTAAAGGACCGTTGACAGCAGATAAAAGATTTGAAGCACATTGAAATAATTGAGTTGAACAAGTTTCTGCATCTTCTTGAGAAATTTTCATCGAAATCGATTGTAAAGCTAAAGTTAATCGAAAACATCGATCAGCTGCTATCGAAATTGTGTTTCGAGTTAATTGATTTGTTGATTTAGTCAATTGAACTAATGAAGAAGATTGTAATTTAATACTATTCGATGTTGTTATTTGGAGATTTTGGGTAAAGGAAATTAAATATTCTCTTGTCGAAGATTGAGAATTTAATTCTTTTTCGAATTGAACAAGAGCTGATTGATTCAACGAAGTATTCGTTGGTTGGCTTTGAGTTGTTAAAGATGAAATTGAAATAGTTGAAAGAGGAATTCCACTTGAAACAGCTTTATCAATATTTTGTTGATTTATTTGATTAAATTGTTGAGAAAAAGAAGTTAATAATTGTGAAACAGTATTTTGGTTTCCAGTTGAAAGTAAATTAGTATTCAATTGAGAATCAGCTGCGATAGAAATCGAAGAAAGATTAAATTTAGTTAAACAATTTAATTGATCTCGAATTTCAATGACTAAGTTTTGATTTTCTCCTGAAGGTAAATAAACTTGAAAAGATGAAAAACTTGAAAAAGCGATCATCAGCTGATTTGTGAAAGAATAAAGCGAATAATCTTTAATTCCATCTTCATCAAACCAATTTGGACAATCGATCTCAAACAAAGTTGTTATCGTTCCATTTGATGGAGAAATCGAACAAGAACCATTTTCAGGAGGTTGATTGATCACAAATTGCAAAGCACTTGTACTGGTTTGATTTGGAAATGAATAAATAACTTCGAATTTCCAAAATAGAACTGTAGGATTTTGAATAAATAATTGATTTAGCACAGTGAAATTACTCGATCGATTACCGAAGAAATAATTTTGAGTTTGATTAAATAAAATCCAAAGAGAAGAATTCGCTTCTCCTGAATAAACATTCCAAACGATTTTCTGAATTGAAGAACAATTTCCAATACAAAGAGAAAAAAGAGCAACTTGAGTTGTTGGATTTACGAATTGATATTCGAGATTCGGAGAACAAAGAGTTACGATTACACAACCGATTGCGATCATTTGTGGACGAGTATTTTCTATTTTGACAAGAACATAACCTGTTGCTTGTTGAGTCGAATTTAAAATATTTGTCATTTGAACCATAAATTGATAAGTTCGATTCGATTGAAGAGATTTAGAGAGAATTGTCAATGAAGAATTAATCGAATTATCAAATCGAAATCCAGTTTGATTTGTTAAACATGAAGGGGTCGAAGAACCGTTTGTTCGATCGTCAATTGTTAATAAATAACCATTTAAATTTGGGAAATTAAAAGTTGGATAAATTCGACAATAATATTTATAAATCCATTTCTACGAATTTGAAGAAAAATTGAGAGTTAAAATTAATTGAAAACTTACTTTGCTGTCAAATGAAACTTCATCAGGATCGACTGAATAAGTTCCTGGATCTAATTTCAAATCTTGATCGAATCCACTTGTGATCATTGAAGTTCCTAATTGAACAAGATTTGCTGTGATTCCTGATGGAGTTATTTCAACATAAACTGATGAAGAATGATTTAAACTTGGATATTTAGTCATTGCGACTGTTAATTCAAGTTCGAAGGCTCCGAAAGGAAGTTTTCTCGATGGAATAAATAATTCACTCGATGTTGTTTCGATTTCAGAATCGAACAAAATTACATTCGAATTATTTTTTAGAATCCATTGAGTTTGAATTGATGTTGAATCGTTACAATTCAATCGAATCAAAGAAACAATGTAAAAATCTTGACTTCGACGAAATTTCAAAGGATTTATTAATGTTGAACCACTGGGAATTAAAATTATCTGAGGAGATCGACACGCTGAGATTTTAATAAAAAAATTTTTCTTTTTGAATTTTTCTTTGAACGATTTACTTGGATTGACATTTGTTGTTGTTGTTGACGCTGAGGTTGATGTTGTTGTTGTTGTCGTTGAGGTTGTTGTCGTTGTAGAAGTTGTTGTCGTTGATGTTGAAGTTGACGTTGTTGTTGTTGTTGTTGTCGTTGATGTTGAGGTTGTTGATGATGATGTTGAAGTTGTTGTTGTTGTTGACGTGGTTATTGTTGTAGTTGATGTTAAAATTGTTGATGTGGTTGTTGTTGGAGCTAAATAATCAAATGAAAATATCGAATCGCAGTAGTGTCCGATTTGAAAGTTGAATTCAATTGAAACTTTCAATTTTCAATTTTCTACGTTCGCAAAGAGACGCTCTCACCCTCAAGTTGAAAATTGAAAATTGAAAGTTGAAATTTCAATTGAATTCAATTTTCAAATTGGACATTTATCAAAGAATCGTTGTTGTTTTTCTTTTACTATTGGATAAATTTGATAATAAACGAAACTTTTGAATTCGATTATTGCCTTGATCGACAACAAATAAATTTCCAAAACTATCAAAAGCGATACTTCGTGGAGAAGACAATTTATCGGATGTTGAACCTGATGACATTGAACATGCAACAATACAACGAAAACCATTTTCATCTGAACCTATTATTCGATGATTCTCATCTGTAATGAAAAGATATTTATTTCCATCCAAAATCACATTTGTTGGTTGATTAAGTGAAATTGTTAGATTTGGAGATGTATTTCCTGCAACTGTAATTCCATTTATTTGTCCTAATCGAAATAATTGAATTCGATTATTGGAATAATCAGCAACATATAAATCAAAATTCGTATCAACAAAGATTCCATGTGGATTATTTAACAAATTCGAAGTAGAACCCCAAGAACCATTTCCAGCAACTGTTGTCATTGTTGATGAATTTGAATTTAACCATTTTTTTACAACTTGATGTCCATAATTCATTGAACAATATAAAGTATTATTAAGATCAACAAAAAGACCAAAAATATAGTAAGAAGAAACAGTCGCGATAGTAGTGGTTTGATTTGAATATGAATTTGAGAATTGAATTATTTGTTTAATTGAAGGATAATCTCCAACAAAAATTTGTCCATTTGTTGTTACAAATATTGACAATGCGTCTGATGATAATTGTGTATATAAAATCAAATTTGTATTATTGGAATTATTCATCCAAATGAGAATTCGTCCGTTGTCACGATTGATTGTATAAATCGAATTATTCGTATCAATGTACAAAGCCCAAGGATATGTCCCGATTTGAGTCTGATTTGCAAATGTGGTTGCATTTTGATCCCACGTTGAATTCGTCGGAAACATCGGTTGATTATACGATTGACCTTTGGAAAAGAAAAGTTTATTTTCGTTGAAAACATTCGAAAAAGACAAAAATTAACCTAAAATTAGCCTCAGAAGAAATAAAATCATGCAATAACTAATAAAGATCATGATGAAAAAGTAAATGTTTCCCTGTCTTCGAAGTATTTTATTTATTTATCCTAAAGTAAAAAAGTTGATTTAGTTTGTTGTTCTGAAAGTTGATTGGTTAAAGAAAAACGAAGATATGTTCAAAGTCTTGTTCGAATAAGCCGACAAAATCGATCGTCAAGTATCGACGGAAGATTTCTAAAAGCACAAAACCTAAAAATAGTTTTTCTCTCTAATTGTTTTACATTTCATTTTTGAATCGTCGAATAAACACGAGGAGAACAGCATAGAATTCGAGAAGAAGAACTTGATGATCACAAGTCGATAATCGATGTTAAAATCATTAAACATTCACCCTCACCCTCAAGAATAAAACAAAGATCGTTTTGAAAGAAGGAAATTGTTATAAAAACTGACGATATTTGAATGATCGGTTGTAACCAAAGAACAAAGCCATAGTCGAACAAAACAGACATGACAATCTCTTGGACTTGAAAGATCGATTCGAACACTTGCAAAATGTCATTCGAAATGACGAGAACAGATTTTCCACGTTGACACTTCGTTTTCGCCGTCAAAATCACAAATTTCTCTCTCTTGTTACTTGAAAATCGTAAAATTCTCTCGATTCAAATCATTTTTCGCTCTAAAACTTTCATTTCCCGTCAAAAAAAATGTTTTTTTGACATCCAAAATCTCAATACCCTGTCTTTAATTGTATTTTCGATCTAAAAACGCGAAATTTCGTGAAAATCAATGTTTTTTTAACCTTAAACCTCGAAATTCTCTCGAAAAATCAAAACTTGGTCTCTTACTCGATGAATCGTTTGTTGATAACCCTGAATGGCCAATTCCTTGTCACATACCAACGGTAACTGCTGTAAAACGTCCAACGCTTGGATAATTCTCTCGACGATCTCGGCCAAAAACCGAATTGTCGTTTTTTTCCACTCAAATTTCGTCAAAACTCATCCAAATCTCGTTCCATTCGGTTAATTTCTTCTGCTCTTGCAAAATTTCCACAAATTTTTCATTTTTCAATCCAAATTCATTCGAAATCGTCTTCCAAACGGTCGATAACAAATCCGGACACGTTCTTAAACAATTGACGACTAAATTCGCTAAAAATTCATCGTTTTCCACTTGATTTAAAAGAAAAACGACAAATTTTCTGATAATTTGATTCGAATTCGGCCGAAAACCGGGGTCAAAAAAACAAATTCCGTAATTCTTCGAGTTTAACACGATCGTGAGCAAATTATGAACGTTTTGATAGAGTTTTATCAAGAATTTCAAGTTTCTATCGTTGAACAATCGAATTTTATCGCTTTTTGTCATAGAATTCGATAGAATCAGTGGCGCAATCAAGGGGGAGGCAAATGGGCAATTGCCCATTTCATTTAGAAGTTTGCCCATTGAAATTTTTCTAAGTAACTTTTTGCCCACTGAAACTTCTTTTTCTCTGAAGCAGTGTATATATGTGTTTTTGCTCTACCACTTCCTATAAAATTCTCTCTGAAATCCTCAGGTAAGACATGTGCACAGTTATAAACGACTATTATAAAAGACATCTCATTCGTTTGGTTGATATCGTATACGATTATATTTCATCGTGTATAAAACATCGTAAATAATTGAATACTCGATTATCAGTTCCCTTGATGGTAGTTGTAAATTGGATACGATACGGTGATATATGATCGTAATACGATTTCCCCGAAATGTTTCATTTACAAGCAATAAATCATCGTCGTATGCGTAGTGTACATGTATACTTATTGTTTTGTACTATTCGCCCATATAAAATTCTCTCTAGTTTAACTCTGATAGAACTCCACAGTTCATTACTTGAAATAGGCTAAAACACATCTAACTCAGGTTTAAAATCGACATGTTTAATGCATTTTTAAATCAAAACAATCTCATTTAATTTTGTTTTGTATTTTTTCTATGTTATCAATCTTTCGTCGAACCAAGAAATTTTTGCCTATTGGTAAAATTACAATTACCGCCCATTTTGCCCATCGATTTTTTTCGATACAAGAGAAGTTTGCCCACTACTCGAAAAATCTTGGTTGCACCACTGGTCCTATCGCTGTATTATAATTTGACGAATATTTCTTGAAATCGAGTGGTTTTCTCTTTGTTATTAAAGAAAATATGATAAAATATGTAGGTTAATGAATGTTTTCGATAAGAGTAACATTTATGCATTAGGAATTCAATTGTCGATTTCATAGATCTTTTCGAAGAAATTCTAAATAAATTGAAGATTTGTATAGTTGATCGAATCAAGTTCTTATAATGCCATCTTCTAAATGAAATTTTCCATCTTTTTCATTTATTTTCTCTACTGACGATGACACTTGATGTGTCGAAAGCTCTAGTTCGTGAAATTAATTCAATAAGATTATAAGAACTATACAAATCTTCAATTTATTTGGAATTAGGAATTCGTTTAGTTTCGAAAAATGGTGCCCGGAGATTCATCGGTTTATATAAGTTAGAAAACATGCTCAAATCTTAAATCGGCCATTTCTGTCCTGGCTCAATTTAAAGAGCAAAAGTGTGTATCTAGGATAAACTGAGAACATCACAGACTATACTTCTAGACATTGACCAGTAGTAATGTATTCGTTTACGTTTTAAATGAACTACAATGCTCATTTATTAGCTTCTGCTTTTGATGCTGCAGCACGAGTAACAACTGGCATTTTAAGGAGAAAATTATTTCGAAGTGTGAAATCTAAAGTCAATGAATAACAATTTGATGATGCGATTACCGAATGTTTTCTAAATGTACATTCGCCAATTGGCGAAGTTCCGAAATCCCGTCTATTCAAT
>Ga0209914_1001350_pt1 | contig 25300 bp, 22 predicted proteins | sample ThiBiot_500_plan_FD_183949 | JGI IMG/M metagenome (GOLD analysis project Ga0209914, IMG submission 183949) | Wastewater bioreactor microbial communities from Cape Town, South Africa - Thiocy_cont_500_plan (SPAdes) | ecosystem: Engineered > Bioreactor > Thiocyanate-remediating > Anaerobic-Aerobic...
AGATTCGTTCATTTCATAATGATGAGCATTTGTTGGTAATGAATGGATCAGATTAGTCAGACGATTGTTGAGTCGAAGAAAAGCACGAGTAATATCACCAATATGAATATAGGAAAATATTTCGAGCCATACTTCATTGGGAAGTAATTCGATAGTCATAACTATAGCGAACGAAAAATGTAAATGTGTATATTCTCAAGCGATGCAATCGCTACAAAAAGAACAGAACATTTAAATTGAATAGTCGGCAATGATCACATATCTGAACTTATGATAGTGATAGATCACACAATATTTGTTGACTATTAGGTGAACATCGAATAACTTTCCACTTTGTCTTGATGATTCATTGTTTTTATCAGATATACGAATCTTCATTTTAAACGACAATGTTTTGGATTGATTAGAGAAAAACATAAATGACGTTGAGATGATAATCTCTTACTGATTGCATCACATTTCTATGTCAAAAAGATCTCTACATCTTTCACAACGAATGATATTACTGTAACTATTATTTCAATCTTTAGTTAAACATGTATGCGTATTCCTAGTAAAGCATTCTTCGTTACAAGCAAAATTTATACGGTTCGCGTTACTTATCTCATAGATGAAATTGTGATGACTATAATGCGCGAAATAAAATAGTCAATCAGAGGTAACCATACTGTATCGATATATTCGTTTGCTACTAGCGGAAGAGAAAGACACAAAGAATTAATATGAATTCTTGAGATTTGTATTAAGATAATGAAAAAATCCGATCCGATATTTATATTTCCCAATATAATTTGTAACTATAAGCGGTTTCAAATACAAAATTGATCTTTTCAAAAAAATATTAGGAAAGCTTAAGGAATTTCTAGTTTCAGTGTTAGATGGAAAAAAAACTATTTGTTCTATAGTCAGATATTGTCGAAATCTTTCGGTATTCCGCTGGTTGGCTGCCATTAAAGTTCTGTTGAGGGTGAGGTGAATATAAAGAAACCACTCATACAAAAACTGCAAAACAGTTATATTACCGAATCTTTTCGAGGATAGTCACTTTCATATTCTATGCCTAGTTTCAAACCAATCTTTCGCTCAATTCAAAACATATATTAAAAGTTCGAACATTGATGATATTATAATCAACATAGAATTAAATCACTTTCAATAGGTAAGCATACAAGGATTTCGTCAGAGAATTCAAATTCAAATTTTACTACGAAAATGAAATGCAAATTGAATTTCAATTTTTTAAAGAATTCATCAGCTTAGACGAATATGTATTCATAAGTTTTTTTTTGTTCGATTATTGGAAAGAAAAAGAAATCTTACTTGCATTCGCTATGATCAAACAGCCAAATCATCGTTCGAAAAGACGAAAACAAAGATCTCAATCATCACGCGTTGTACATATTTCTATTCGATCAAAATCAAGTAGCTCACGTTCAGTAGGTTTATCTGACGTTTGTTTGACTGTATTTCAAATAATGAATATTCAAGGTACAGTCATTAACAAATTCTCGTGGATCCAAATTCTCGACAATACTAATACCTAATGAGAAGACGCGAACTATACGGGCAAATGTAACAGACTATACGGAGAAAAAGAAAAAGAAACGGTGCAATCGTCAATGTTTGGCAAAAGTCTTGATTGTATTATTTATTTTAATTATTATAATTACAATAATTTTGGCAGCTTTATTGACGAAAGTCAGAGTGAAAAAATCGAATAAAGAAGCTATTCTTCGATGGAATTCGACCGGTATAACGGTGGCAGGTGTGACAGGTCAACCGGGAAATACTTCGGATAAATTATCTACCCCTCGTGGAATAGGTATAGATTGGGTGAATATACTGTACATTGCGGATACCGACAATAATCGAATCCAGAAATATTCGAAAAATGCATCAGTTGGCGAAACAGTAGCGGGTCAAAGTTCAGGAATAGCTGGAGCGGGAAATGATTCTCTCAGAAATCCTTTTGATGCTGTTGTTGATTTAAATGGAGCTGTGTTTGTAGCAGATTCCTCTAATCATAGAATTCAACTATGGACTCGAGGATCGTCAGCAGGGACGACTATAGCAGGCACAACAGGTGTTCTGGGTAATTCATCGGATAAATTGAACTTACCTTATGGAATTACATATAATTCGATTACTCATGGAATTTATATTTCTGATTATTATAATTATCGAATTATGTATTACCCAGCTGGTGTTCTTAATGGTACGGTTGTAGCTGGAGGTAATGGACAAGGTCTTAATAACAATCAGCTTGGTAATCAACTTAGTTCATACTATGATGTGCTAACAAATAGCCTTTTTATTGCTCAATGTAATACGAATAATATTATTCAATGGCCGTTGGGTGCTTCGAGCTGGACGCTTATTGCTGGTTAGCTTAATGGAACAATTAGTAGTAGTTCAAGTGGATTTTCATGTCCAAGAGATGTTACTTTAGATCCAATGGGTAACATTTATGTTGCTGATCGTGATAATAGACGAATACAATTTTTTTCTATTGGGCAAAGTAATGGCATGACAATTGCTGGTATTACTGGTATTACTGGTGCTAATGCTTCACTATTATCTAGTATTGCCTCGGTAGTATTGGACACTCAACTAAATCTTTACGTATCAGATAGTGGAAATCATCGAATACAGAAACTTATGCGTTTTTGATAAACGAATGCAACAAAGGAAGATTTTGCTCTGTACCATGTATTGAGTTTCATTTCTCAATGAAAATTATTTTGAAGAAGCACTTACAATCTTTCGCAAATCACTACCACCGACTTATGGTTACATACGAAATAAAAACTCTTGTTTGAAAAAACGTGATACCCTTATAAGTGTTATTTTTCATTTATTAAAAATTCTTTTCAAATATAACTGTATCATATAATCATGTTGTCTGATCTATGTACAGGACTCAATTCCTCACCTTCAAATATCTGCGGGTACACCGAATGGACTTAGACCTGTCGATTAACCTTAAATATATAACGAGAGACATCTTTCGATGAAAGAACGAAAGAGAGAAAAACAGAAAAAAAGTTTTTTTTCGTTCGTTCTTTATCGTGACCTAGTTATTTTTATTCGAATCGGTGAAGTGTGGACTAATAAAGATAGATAACGAGTTGTTTTTCTCTTCACGAGAAAACATAACCATGTCGAACACGAACGAAGCAATACTTCAACGTTGGCAACGGGATCTTGCTGAAACGAAAACAGAAGGCAAAGTTTATGATTACATTATTGTTGGCTCAGGATCAGCCGGTGCTGTTCTCGCCAATCGACTTTCTGAAGAGAAAAACAAACGTGTTCTCTTGATTGAAGCCGGAGGAGCTGATACCAACGATGCAATTCATATGCCTGCTGCTTGGTAAACGAACTATTCTCCTAAAAATTTAAAAAAAAAACAAGAATTTCTTTCAGTGGTTCATGTCAACGTGGCGACATCGATTGGCAATACAAAACTGTTCCTCAAACAAACTCTCACTTAGGCTGCAACAATCAACAAAGTAATTGGCCTCGTGGCAAAGTTCTCGGCGGCTGTTCATCGATCAATTATATGCAATTTGTTCGTGGCGATCCACATGATTATGATAATTGGCAATTGCCCGATTGGTCTTTCAAACAAATGCTACCGTATTTTAAAAAATTAGAACGAGTTAACGGCGATTTTGTTCCTCGAAATGATCAATTTCGAAATCATGATCTCAATTCGGGAATGATGGATGTATCGGCGTTTCTAGATGCCAATCAAACCAATCGATTGTTCATTGAAGCTTGTGAAAAAAATGGAATCCGTGAAACGAAAGATTACAACGCCGAAGAGACTTTAGTAGGTCGTGTTGGAATGTCACAAATTTCGACGAAAAATGGCAAACGTTGGTCGACTGCTAGTGGATATCTCCTTTCGGCTATTGAACGAGATAATTTGGATATTTTAGTCAACGCACATGTGTGCAAAGTCGAATTCGATGGTGATAAACAAGTTACTGGTAACGAATTTGAGATTAAAAAAAAGAAATTCTGTTGAGTTTTGTATTTAGGCGTTATCGTTAAACGACAAAGTTCAATTGAAAAAGACGAATTTATTCAAGGCAAAGAGGTTATTCTCTCAGCTGGAGCTGTTGGGAGTCCACAAATACTTTTACTATCAGGAATTGGTCCTCAAGATGAATTGAAACAACTCGACATTCCCGTAGTTGCTGATTTACCAGGTGTCGGCAAAAATCTTCAAGATCATTTAATTACGACCATATTCTATCTTTGCAATGTTCCGACACTTTCAGCACACGATTTAACACCGGATAATTTACAAAAATGGGCAGTTGAAGGCCGAGGTATTCTTACTTCTTGTGTGGTTGAGTCGCAAGCTTGGTTTCAAGTCACAGATAACAATAAATCACAAGTTCCGGATATTCAACTTCATTTTGTGCCGCTTACAATGGACGCTGATCTTGGCATGAATTTTAATTTTAAACCTGAAGTTTATGAAAACTATTTCAAACCGCATTTAACCGATAATAAACAATGGACAGTTGCGGCTTTGCCAACACTTCTTCATCCGAAATCGATCGGTGAAGTAACTCTAGTTAGTTCCGATCCGCTCGTTCATCCAAAAATCGATCCGAAGTATTTGGAAAATCCTGAAGATGTTCAAGTATTAATTGCTGCTTGCAAGAAAACCGATCAAATCTTGACAAGTGAACCATTTAAAAATGTTCTCACATCGATCAATGAAAATTTCGTTCAAACTTCAAAGAAGGACAACGAAGATCAATTCTGGGAAGATTATATTCGAAATTATACGTTAACTGTCTATCATCCTGTTGGAACATGTAAAATGGGTCCTGCTGATGATCCCATGTCGGTTGTTACACCGAATACTAAAGTCAAAGGTGTTAAAGGTCTACGAGTTGTCGATGCAAGTATTTTTCCTGATCCTCCATCGGGAAATACAAACATTCCAGTTGTTGCCGTTGCTGAACGAGCTGCCGATTTGATTAAAACAAATGCTTAGATAGTTTATTAGAACTATAAGATTTTCTTTTTATTTTTTTTAAATAAAGTAAATTTTCTTTCAGTGAATTTAAGCTTCGTTACTGTCTTTATTTAATAATATGAAAATTATTTCCAAACTAAATCAAACGTTTCCCAAACCGAAGCTTTAGCTCTGTTAGCAACTAATTCACCTTGACCGCCGTTTTCAGCACAAACATATTTTCCATTAGCTGCAAGAAACGCAACTTTTCCAATGCCACGATCAACAATTTTGAATGTTTCTGTAGGGCCAACTTCGGCACTCTTAGCTAGTAAAATATTTTTTCCATCATCACCAATACTGATGTATAGATTGTTCGTCTTCGATTTCAATGCAACATTATCTCCATTGATCACGACGAGTTCAAATGTTTCCCAACCAGCTGCTGCATCACGATTAGCAATCAATGGTTTGCTTCCATTACTGTCAGCACAAATATATTTGTTATTAGCTTTCGAACGAAGAGCAACAAGACCAGGAGTAACGTTTACTTGACACTAAGAAAACGATAAACTCAGAAAAAAATCTTGAGGAAATTTTATATAATTAGTTACACATTGATGAGGATGACCTTGGCATTTGTATACTTGAATGCCATCTTGATTTCGATTCAGTAAAGCAAAATTATCACATAGATTCTTTGGATCATAAGCATTCCAACGAGTGTTTACCTTGTGGATAAACGAAAAAATTATATTCTCGAGCTGAATCATCGTGATAAGGTGTTTGCATTTTAAAAAAGGAAAATAGTAACAGTTTGCGTCGTTAGATTTCTCATTTTATAGTTTCAATTCAAAACGCACCCCCTAAAAAAAGTCCTTTTTCGTAGTGGGGGGTTTCAGTTGCAGTATCAATGATAACAATATTTTCATCTCTACGATATCCAAGACACTTTTATCATTGTAATGAAAATAAAAAAAAGACGCAAGGAGCCCATTTATTTGTATGAAAACAATTAATGTTCATACGTACAAACATAAACAAGCAAATACGCATCACGAATACTGCGAAAAAAGCAAAATCTAGTCTCAGCACCAACATGATTTGTTAAAACCGAGCTACATCCATCGTTTTCAAAATCATTTTGTAAAGCGAATACGCCAGTTATAAATCTCGAAAGCATGCAGACTCCAGCCAAGATACATGTTAGATAAAGAGAATAAAAATAACGATGGGAAAGAAAAGTTCGAAAAAAAATCGGAGAAATAAAAAGACTACCATACAAATATGAAAAACTTTGATTGTTTAGAAGACCAGCTTGATGTATCAGTGATGTTAAATGAGGAAAGAAAACAAAATGAAGTTCATTTGAAATGCCAACCATATTGTTCTCATCATGAAATAAGAGATCGACACGGTAAACATGATCTTCTCGACGGCATTCGGGACATGACCGTCGTTTTTTAAATAATTCTGAATAATCTCTTTGTGGCACAATTGGTACCGCTAGAACATGAAATTTAAAAAAATACAACTGAAATATAATCCAGCTAAACGTACCAGCAGCAGTTTCGGTAGTAGTGACAGTCTCCGGTTGTTTTAACATGTCTTTCACCCATTTAAAGGCGGACGTATCTTTTTTCGTTGTGGTTGTTTGAGTTCTTACCGTTGTATTAGTATTATTTGTTTGAACAACTGGAGATTTGAATATCTTTAAAAACGAAAGATTTTTTTCAATGAATTTGATTAACAAATTACGGTTTTACTGATAACGTGGATTGAATTAACGATTTTTTCTCTGTTTCTTTGAGATGAATAACTGAAAGACCACCGTGGTGTTTATCAACTGATTTTACTTTAAATTTAATTTTTGATAAAAGTAGAATTTCATCTCTTGTTGGATAATATGAATGATTTTGAATATTTTTTCCGTTACTACATTCAATAGAAAATATAGTTCGTATGATGTAACACATGATGTGAAGCCCCACCAAATAATATCTTCGTCTTTTTTATATGAATATTCTAGAGTTTGTTTCATGCCACAATAGACAGTAGATTTAGTGGAAGGAATTTTTGATAGTGCTGTGGTGAAAAGTTTTAAATAAGAGAACCATTTGGTTAAATTGGCTCGATTTTTTGTCTCGAAGTGTTTTATTAAGAATAACGTAGAATGATTCTTCGACAGGAGTCCATTCGAGAGTGTACAACATAATTGAAGCTGATTCATCGATTGTTAAATTATCGACTGGATTTGTACATTTTACTTTCACGAGTTGTACCATTTGTTTTATTTTTGGAACAAATCGTACTAATGAAGAAACAGCTTGATCAAGAGAGACTTGAGGTAATTTTTTATATTCATCGATCGATGCAAATTTCATTAATGGTTCTTTATTAATACTCAAAAAACGATAGCGATAGTCATTTGATGGTGATTGAATATCATTTTGTGAGACTTGATTTCCCATTGATATTAAAGTTGAGTTGTAAGCACGAAAATGAAACCAGTTATAAGAGAATAAGAGAAATCTTTTCAATGAATCATATGTTTACCAAACTTATCAGCTTCTTACGGTATACATCATGGGTTTTTTTATCTGCAATTTTCGAGTTCTCTTTCGTTTGTTTAACAATTTTTGGACAGACTCTTTCGAGGATTTATTCCCAATGAATCTTTGACGATTTTTAGTTGATTTAACTCATTTTTCTTTTCGATAGTATACATGTGAGCGAAGTGTGTCTACAGTACAGATTATTCATTTCATAGAACTGACATCATTCGTTAGAAGTTTAGTGCGTTTCGTCTACGTCATATCAATTCAGTCTATTTATTTTTATGCAAAGATATTAATGTCATTTGCCTTCTAGCATTTTCAACTGGTCATGGTATATTATGTCCGCTTTTCTTCATAATAGTATAAAAATAGGTCCGACACGATAATCGAATTCATTTATTTTCATTTTCAAGTCGCAAATAGGCTATTTATTCTATCTTCTTATGTAAGATCGAAATATTCTATTATAGAGTACGATTTTCTCTCATTTCACAATTGTGTGGCTCAAAACCTTAAGAATAATATTGAGCATGATTCTCTAAAATACATTATATTCAACATTTTATTCATCGAATAGCTTTATTTAATTATTATATTTTTTACCTAATTTTAACCAGTTAGTTCTGTGTGGAAACGTGCTTTTCAGTAAATGAGCACAAATACGTTTGCATAATATTTTTTTAATTCCATTCACGATCAAATTAAAATAGCACCTACAATCTCGGTTTCATCCTATATATATTATTTTTCACCGTTGTAATATTAGGATGGTTCGCAGGTAATGACTTTTCCAAACTGTACAAAGCTCGTTCCAGATACTCAAGTGCTTTCGAGTACTCGCCCATATTTCTATACACCAATCCAATGTTGTTATAAGAAGTAGCCAGTAAAGGATGATCGACTGGCAGACTTTTTCTCCTCATTTCAAGTGATATTTGAAAATATTGCAGCGCTTTCAAGTACTCGCCCATATTTCTATACACCAATCCAATGTTGTTATAAGAAGTAGCCAGTAAAGGATGATCGACTGACAGACATTTTCTCCCCATTTCAATTGATGTTTGATAATATTCAAGTGCTTTCAAGTACTCGCCAATAGCGTCATACACGCCTCCGATATTGTTATAAGAAGCAGCCAGATCTGGATGATCGACTGGCAGACTTTTTCTCCTCATTTCAAGTGATTTTTCATAATATTCAAGTGCTCTCGAGTACTCGCCCATGTCGTCATACGCGCGTCCGATATTGTTATAAGAAGTAGCCAGATCTGGATGATCGACTGGCAGACTTTTTCTCCTCATTTCAAGTGATGTTTGATAATATTCAAGTGCTTTCAAGTACTCGCCAATAGCGTCATACACGCTTCCGATATTGTTATAAGAAGTAGCCAGATCTGGATGATCGACTGGCAGACTTTTTCTCCTCATTTCAAGTGATGTTTGAAAATATTCAAGTGCTTTCAAGTACTCTCCAATAGCGTCATACACCAATCCAATGTTGTTATACGAAGTAGCCAGATCTGGATGATCTGCTGGCAGACTTTTTTTCAATATTTCAAGTGATGTTTGATAATATTCAAGCGCCTTCGAAAACTCTCCCATGCGGTTATACACGTTTCCGATGTTGCTATAAGAAGTAGCCAGTAAAGGATGATTGACTGGCAGACATTTTTTCCATATTTCAAGTGATGTTTGATAATATGCAATAGCGTCTTCATGTTTGGCTTGATTGGAGTAGATATACCCTAATTGATGAACGATATCTGCTTTTGTGTCAAGATCCTCGTCTTTTCGCAATAATGATCTATATAATTCCTCTGCTTGATCTAACTTAGCTAATTTAATCATTAATTTACCTAACCGATGCCATCCATTTGATCCTTTTGTCTCTTTCCTCACTGTTTCAGTTAATGCATGTAATTGAGGATCATTTTGACTTGTAAGTGTTAATACTACCTCCCAAATTGTATTGTCACTATCGAGTTTCTTAATTTGGCGGATTCGAAAGACAGAGTGCATTGAGAATAGAATTTCTTCTTCTCCTTTTATAGCACTAACATCTGTAATGTTGGCAAATGGTGTTCGTCTGATCATAGGGTCAATATGCATGATGAAGAGTATAGGGACTAAATCAGTGTTAATCACACTGCGACGAATAAACTTCAAGGAAACTCGACGATCTTTAGTTGTTGACAGAAAATTATTAAATGCTAGTAATCCATTTGTATTTTCTTTCATTTTGTCGAAGTCTAATTGTGATAAGCCTTGGCCACGGTAGACGGTAAAAGAATTGGATGAAGTATGTTCATTGAATTGTTCAGCATGTAAAAGAGTGAGTTGGTTATGTAAATCACAAACGAAAAAGCCCACTTTAACAATGGTGTCAATGTCCATGAGCCGAAGAGCTCTATTAAGCATCGAATATAAGAAGGTTTCACAGGTATACCACCAAATTGCGGTATGTTGCTTATATTCCTGTTGTATTTTATCAACGTTTTTCAATTCTCTGGTCTTTCCAGAGAGTTCCGTCCGACAGAATGTTAAAAATTTCGTAAAATGTTCATCAGTAAACTCGACAGTAAGGAGAATTTCTTTGAGTATTTCCGTGTACATGAAAGAACAATCTAGATTGTCTTTGCTAACATTTGTAGTTCCATTTTTCGAATTGGCAAAACTAATTGAGACTTCGTTCTGATCATGATCTTTCAACGCTTGCTTGATTACTTCGCATATGGATGTAACATCGATGAAAATCCCTTTGACTTTTGTGCATTGATATGTGCATGTTGTGTTTACGGTTTGATTTTGACAGAGAATATAAATTGATTTCACTTGTGGAAGATCAGGAATAAGTGGAAGAAGCTGTCGAATATATTTTTTCGATGTTACCATAACAACAGTTTCATTCATTTGATCTGTAACGAAGTCAATACATTCATCAATATCGACAAATGTATCAACTGTACCAATAACTTCGCGTAATTTCATGATAGAATTACGACAGTTTTCGTTATTTTGATGAATATTTTCATCAAGCCAAATCAGATCGAAATTCTGACAGAGTCGTCGTGAATGTGGCTCGTCAGACATACTGCTCGAAGTTGTGCGCAATGCCGTCGTACAACACTATACTTTTACCTCCACTTAATAATTTCTTTTTCTTTTTCTCTTTAAAATTTACGTGTTTTTTGGTTTCTGTCGCACATGGAATAGAAAAAAATCGTTACTGACATTTCTTCTAGGTGAATTCGAATCTCGTGAAAGAAAAAGTTTCGTTATTCCAAATTGGGGACGCATAAATCATAACTTGCGAATTGATGATCAGGATTGTTCTCTCGTTCGGTGCTTTCTAACCAAAATCGAATTTTTAAATTATTTTTCTTCTCCGATGGATGACTATCTTCCGGAATAATCATGTCTCGTGCATCTTCTTGAATCGGTTTCGCTGTATCTTCTGCATTTGTCCACCAAAAGAATCGACTGAGACCAATATATCCGAAAGCATAAGCAATATTGCTTCGAATTGCTTCGAGATAACCTATTTGCACACTTGGATCGCCTGCTGTTGCTTTTTCTATTGTTTGCTCGAAATAACACCAATTTCTATTCGGCAATAACTTTCTCAAATACAATTGCAAACCATTTTCCGGCATTTTTTCAAAGAAATCAATGATTTCCTCTTCAGTATTTTCCAGCGGATACCATTTCGTTGCAAAGAAATGCGCCACTCGAATGGCTAATCTCGATGGAGGCATGTTGACAATAGCCGATGAAATAATTTGATACATTAATTTATCATCATTGAGAGGCAATAGAATTTCATTTGTCGATGTTCGAAATCGACTAACACCACAGCAATGAACATCACCGCTGAAGAATGTAATTCGAATTTTCTTCTCTTCGGAAACCTTTTGAAAACGAGCGAGAACACGATTACGTTCGTCGATATGATCGTTATGCGTCCATTCGTCTAATAAATCATCATACGGTTCAGGTAGACCGAAAACTGAATTCGTCGTTTTTAAGATCTTCGAATCTTTCCAAACGAGTGCAAAGTTTTTCAATCGTTCGAGAATTGATTCAGCAAGTTTCATTCGAACGAACGAAAACGGAACGGCTACGAGTACAATTAAATGTTCGATTCCATCGAGATTGCCACTAAGTCGATCGAAAATCATCTCCCATGATTGTTCATGTCCAACTGTTTTCTCCGTTCGTTCACTGCGTCCATCAGTGCCTAAAATCAATAATTTCGGACCGCAACGTGCAAGAAAATTATGTCCTTGATACCCAAACAGTCCGTGTTGTCGAGCTTTATCAGGCGTTGTATGATGTTGAAAGAGAAGTCGTAGTTTTTGAGCAATTCGAAATAATCCACTCATGATCGGACTTTGTTGAAGCAATGGAGGATACGAACCAGCACCATCGAATATATCGTGATCGTCCCACATCATTAGGCTCGGAATCGAGCTCAAAGCTCGTTTCATTTCCGGTCGACGTTCCCAATGTTCGGCATAGGTATAGAAATAATATTTTTCCGCTTCGATTTGAGCATCGCCATCGAATTCATACGTCCATTTATCATCAAATGGTAATTCGCTCCATGTTTTCAAATAGGGAACATCTTCAATAACAAAATCATTGTAACTTTGATCGCCGCCCCATAATAGAATATGTAATGGTGTTTGTTCGTGAATCGAATACAATTGATTCCAAACATTATCGTAATTTAAACCTTCAGCACGTTCTTTCGGAATCGTTGCATCGAATCCGTTGCAAGAAAAGAAACCTCCACGCCATTTTTGATTACGTTGAGCGATGTAAAATGTTCCATTGGAATTGAAATCATTCCAATCGATTGCCCATTGGATTTTCTCATCGTCATTACCCTCACGTAATTCGATCGTTAAATTAATTCGATAGATTTTCATATCGAACAAATTTTCATATAAAACCTCCCAATCATAGTCGACCTTGGCTGAAGAATCGAAACTGATCGTTGGTTGGGAGAATGAAACATGTCGAAAGATAAGTACACTCCCAATCCATTGATTTTGTTCTAAATCAGTCGTTAGAAATTGAAAATAAGGTCCTAATGCAGCTGCCGGTGGCTTCGGCGGACGATTGATTGGATGCTCGATAACTGCTTCTGACATTTTAGTTTTTTTTATAAACAAAACTTAACGAGAGTCCGTAAAACTAAAGCAACCATTCAAGTGTATCGTTTTTTTCTTTCTTCGTATTCTCAAAAAGTACGATGATTGTGCATGAACTGCACGTGCTCGATAAATGTATTGACTTGTTTTTTAAGTAAATATTAAAATGGCAACTGACGTCAATCACGTCGTGAAATCTAGAAGTTCGAAAGAAAAACAAAAAGTTATGATTATGAGCACATTGCAAAGATGTTCATGAGAAATGTTCTGGTTTTATTGATAGTTATTTTTCGACTAGCATATAGTGCTGAAATATCGTACAATCTGCCGAATATATCAGTGTGTGCCGAATGGAATCGTAATGGGACTACATTGCCATTTGAATCAACACAAAAATTACAACCAAGCTATTTGTTTGTTGATAAAAATAACTCGATATATGTAATGTATTATCTTAAAGCCAATGAACTATACAAATGGCACAATGATAGCAGTATTCCAATTAACATAATTCCTGACAATTTTTATGTATCATCTGCAGTATTTGTTTCATCGATAGGTGATATCTATTTCGGTATCATCAAAGAAGGTGGAGTAAACAAATGGAATGCAATAACGAATAGCATCGAAATTGTTGCACAATTTTGTCAAAGTTGTACTACGATTTTTATCGATATCAATGATATAATGTATTGTTCTATGGAAGCCTATCATCTTGTTGCTACAAAACCATTGTATAGCAGTTCAAATACGATAACGATTGTTGCTGGTGTTGGTGTTCAGGGATCTGAAGCACATATGCTTGATTATCCTCGCGGTATATTTGTTGATATTTATCTTGACTTATACGTTGCGGATGCTTGGAATCATCGAATTCAGCTTTTTCGTTCCGGTTCGACCATTGGGACAACAATTGTTGGATCATCTAGCACTTTCAAGCTTAATCTTCCAAGCAGTATTGCATTCGATGCGAATAAATATATGTATATCGTAGATTTTGGAAACGATCGTATAGTAGCAGAAACCTCTGACGGTTTTCAGTGTATCTTAGGATGTAGCCAGACGAGTCTCTCATTCGCCAAATTATCTTTTCCATTAAGTATGGCTTTTGACAGTTTTGGCAACATATATGTCACTGATACGAGATATCGACGTGTTCAAAAATTTTCATTATTAAAGAATGAATGTAATGCAAATGATATAAAAGTAACTAGAACATCGACAAGTGCAACGATGACTTCAACATCAACAACAACGGGTTTGTTTTCTATGCTCTATATGTCAGCCTTAACAACAGATCATCCAACATATTTGAAAGGCTGTTTTGGACCTACATATTATTACGAAAGTATATTGATGCATGTTTTGAAAAAAGGTCTCTACGATTTTGTCATCAACAGTACTTTGGGAGTGTTGATTAAAATTTACAAAAATAATTTTGATCCAATGGATATTGAAGTCAATTTACTTCTGCAGTATCAAGGAGATTGTACGGCTTGTCAAATTAAGTTTAATATGAATCTTTGGCCTAATGAAACATATTATTTAATAATAGCAAGCAATACAGAAAAAGCATTATCCTCATTTTCAGTAACTTCAACTGGACCAAATCACATTCATTTCAATCAATCTAGTATTGCAAAACCTGTACAAACACAGTATTTATCTGAACTTACAATAAACAGTAATAAATGTGTTGGTGAATGGGATTACAAATCTTTAGATTGGTATTGTGAAATTATTAAAATTCATACAATGGAAGCAGGTCGTTATACTATTGTAAGTGACAGTACGGTAACTATTTTTGGACATGCTTATGAAAATAATTTCACTTTATTTGATCTTCGTATAAACAAAATTGAAAGTTCTGTCGGTATCAGATGCAATGGTCAGTTCACAATTGCAGTGGATCGTCCAATGAACACTTCATTTATACTGATTATAACAGCAGATAGAGATATTGGACAGGCTGATTTCTCCAGTATTGTTCATGGACCGAGTAACGTTTCTATGGAACGTATTGATATGCATAATGACACAAATTCAATGATTCAATCAAACTATTCGTCATATTTGAATAATCAAAGTCAAAAGCATACCTATCACAATTGTTTTGGTCCTGCCTATTATTTCGAAGCTTTAATGGTAAATGTGAGCACATCAGGTTATTACATGTTCTCAAGTGAGAGTAGTTTCGATGCATATGGTTACCTATATGAACAACAATTTGATCCGTACAGTTCTGTGGATACTTCGTTTCGTCAGAATGATAATCGTGAGGAAAGCAATCAATTTAAAATCACTGCTTACTTACACGTCAATATCACATATGTTTTGGTTATAACAACACCATATCATCAGACAAACGTTCAAGGTTCATTCTCTGTATTTGTTCAAGGACCAACTAGAGCTATTATGAATCGAATAAGTCATTTTCCTAAAACCATTATTCAATCAGCATACTTCTCACAATGGAACGAAAGTAGTCCTAAATATGGTCGTGAAGATTGTCAATTTTCATACGATTCTTATTATTATTATGAATCTGTACAGATTAATGTAAATCGATCAGGAAATTATACTTTATCAAGTATAAGCAATATTATATTAGATGTACCTGCACCGGTGGCGACATATGGTTATCTATATAGACAATATTTTAATTCGTACAGTCCGTTTGAAAGATTACTCTACTATACTAGTCGAGGTTGTCTTGCAGCTGATTTTAAAATCATTACTGAGTTGCAATCGAGTGTTACGTACATATTAGTTGTAACTACAGCTGCACAGAAGCAGAGAGGTTATTTTGCGATATTGGCATCTGGCCCAAACGGAGTTACTTTCAATCGAATCAGTCTTCAAACAACATATTCATCAGAATTGACAAAACAAAATCAAGTTTATCCACGAGTATGTGCAAAAGGAAATTATCACTATGAAACCATTGAAGTAAATGTACAACAAAGTGGTTCTTATACATTCGATGCTAACACAAGTATTTTACTATATGGATACATTTATAAAAACAATTTCGATCCATCATATCCAAATCAAAATTTACTCACACAAAGCAACTTCACCTGTGGCCAATATCGATTTCTACTTGGAAGTCATCTCGAAATGAATACAGTATATATTTTAGTGGTAACAACATTTCATCCAAATATAAAAGGATCTTTTACATTGCTTGTTACTGGTCCAGACAATCTCACTCTCAATCGAATAGACAAGAAACATAGCAGCTGTGTTGTTGGTGATCAATGTAATTTGTATACAAAAGGTATTGGTTTGACTATCAACGATATTTTACGTAATAAGATTCAATCGAATATATCATTTCGACAGCAATCAGCTTTGGTACAAGTAGCTGCTGCTATCACCATGATTATGTTTATCATTGGTTTAATCAATGGTATCTTCTCTTTAATAACATTTCGAAATAAAGAATTAAGAAAGGTGGGTTGTGGAATATACTTGTTAGCATCTTCAATTACATCTCTCCTAACAGTTACTATGTTTACAATCAAATTTTGGTTTGCTGTTCTAATTCAATTATATTCAATTATTCGTTCATCAATTCTTCGAATAGATTGTGTATTCATTGGTCCTGCTCTAAAACTTTGTTTATACTTAGATGGTTGGTTAAATGCTTGTGTTGCTATTGAACGAACTGTGAATGTATCAAAAGGAGTTAATTTTAATCAGAAAAAGAGTAGACATGCAGCTCGATGGATTATTCTGATCTTACCTATTTGTATCATGGGTAGTATTATTCATGAACCAATATATCATGATTTGTTTAAATATACAGCTACAAACTATGAATTAATAAACAATACCATGAAAATTGAAGATCATGTACTATGTGTTATTCGATATTCTCGTTCTGTTCAAACTTACAATACCATTACTTTATTTATTCATCTCATCGTTCCATTTCTTGCAAATCTTTGTTCTGCTTTATTCATTATATTCGGTACAGCTCGGCAACGATCAGTAACACAACGAAATCAAACTCTGAAAGAACATGTCGTTAAACAAATGAATGAGCACAAACACTTGCTAATAAGTCCTATTGTCTTGCTTCTATTAGCTACGCCGCGTTTAATCATCTCCTTAGTATCAGGATGTGTTGATCCATCCGAAAATCCTTGGCTATACCTTTGTGCATATTTCATTTCTTTTACTCCACCAATGCTTATCTTTGTTGTATTTGTTTTGCCTTCAAAGCTTTACAGAAAAACATTCAAAGATTCAATAGCACGATGTAAATGACACCTTTAACATGTCAAGATTTCTGTCGAATATTCTTTTAATTGTTGAATAAATTCAACATGAATTTTAATAAATGGACGTGCTGCTTTTAATAAATCAAATGCAGCTTCATACGGCATTCGATGTACTCCTAATAGATAAGCCAATATAATAGTTGAACTACGTGAAATCCCAAAATCACAATGAACTAAAATACGTCCATTCTCGGCGATGGCCTGTTGTATAAATTCATTCGTATGCGAAAACACTTGACGAATATTCGTTCGAGGTCGATCGAATAATTTGATATTGAAATATTTGTATTGTTCAGGAAACGCATTTTTAACTTCAGCAGCTACATTGAGTATATGAGTGATTTTATGTTCATTGAGTCGTGTTAAATTAGTTGCTGAATGTTGTGAACCAATATAAATACTTTCAATAACATGATGCAGTTTTGTATCGAGTGAATTGTAGATTTCCATGAAAATGGGATTGACCTCTGGCGAACAACCGCAAACTTCAAATGTTCCATCGTTAGATTTTGATTCAAAAAAGATTTGCCCTATTAAATTCGTAACACGCGTAGTCGTACGTCGTAGATTCGACTGCGAGCAATTTTGTAATTCACAAAGAAAAGACATTCTATTGGTTTCATCTGATTCTTTTCTTTCGTTTTTTTTATATACAACGTCTTATCATGGCCATTAACTAAAAAAATGTACCGACAATATACTAAATAAAATATATTGCTCTGAGAAATTATCGCCATATGTTACAATAACAAACATGAAAATTACATTTGCATAAAAGCGTCGTTTGATTCGATTGGTAGAACATTAAATTTGTTTGATGATACACGTGTCATTTGATTTTATGCATGAATAATTCACTCACAACACTGAAATAACACTCTATTTCTAGATTTGTTTTTGACAAAAATAATGAACACATACGCGAGATGGAAGCAGATTATAAAATGGTTTAGTATCTTCGTTTTTATCAATTTCGTTTGTATTACGGCGTATCAAAAATCGACAGATTCTTCAGTGATTTTCTCAGTTCGAACGTTGGACACACAATGCTTATCGGATGATGAACGACAAAAAATATTTGATCATATATTCGGTAATAATACTTGGGGCGGTATATCTCGTTCCGGTCCTGGCTCGACAATTCACGGAGCTTTTAATTGGATTCAACATTTGCGCAAGTTTTTAATAGAATATGAAATAACATCTGTTGCTGATGTGCCATGTGGTGATACATTCTGGCAATTTGCTATTCGGGAGATGAACACATTATCTAAGCTTTATTTCGGTGGTGATATTGTGACAAGTATTATTGAACAAAATAAAGTGTGGTATGCAGAACATGCAAATAAAATCTTTGCGTATTGGGATCTTGTTAAATGTCCAATACCTACTTTCTCCTTCTACAATAGAACATCTACTGTGCGTGGTAAGTTTCTAATTTTTAATCGAATTAATATATTTTTGTATTATTCGAGGTCAATCTTTCGATTTAATCATCGTACGAGATGCCATTATGCATATGAATATACGAAATGGTTTGAAAGCTGTGCAAAACGTCATCAATAGTGATGCAAAATATTTCGCTGTCAGTAGCTATCCTGCTAATTGTTCATTAGTTAACTTCTGTAACATAGGAAATATCACCGATGGAAACTATTATACTAATAACATCAATTGTTATCCATTTAATTTTCCTATTAGTAAAGCTCTCGTGATTGAACAATCGCACACTCATTTTCCAGATGGAACTGATGAACTACATATATATCCTATTGATTCCGAGTTGAAAGCTATCGTACAACAGTATGATAATGCATGTAACTGATCGAATTGCATTTTAATAAAACTATATAGATACCTTAATTTTTATTACGTGTTTGAAATAACAAATCTTTGATATCACGCTTTGGTTTTTCCATATCTGCAACTGCAGCTTTCCATTTTTCTGTAATTAGAGCAGCCAGTTCTGAATGAACAACCGACACCTTCAATTCGAACTGTGAATCCTTTTTCGATTAAATTATAATCTCGTAATGTTTGATCAACTTGTTCTTGTACGATTAGAGTCTTACGTTCGATATAAGGATTACTCGAGCAAAATAAAATAATAAAATTCTTTTTATCCAAACCTACAATACCATTACTTTATTTATTCATCTTGTCGTTCCATTTCTTGCGAATCTTTGTTCCGCTTTATTTATTATATTTGGTACAGCTCGGCAACGATCAGTAACACAACGAAATCAAACTCTGAAAGAACATGTCGTTAAACAAATGAATGAGCACAAACACTTGCTAATCAGTCCTATTATCCTGCTTCTATTAGTTACACCGCGTTTAATTATCTCTTTAGTATCAGGATGTGTTGATCCATCCGAAAATCCTTGGCTATATCTTTGTGCATATTTCATTTCTTTTACTCCACCAATGCTTATCTTTGTTGTATTTGTTTTGCCTTCAAAGCTTTACAGAAAAACATTCAAAGAATCAATTATGCAATGGCGACGACAAGCTCGCCGATAATTAACTTATCTTCTTAAAGTTTAGACTTTTATTTATTTCCATTCGTTATATTATCAATATTTTTCATATTATCCTTTGTGACAATCAATAAAGGAAAACCCATATCAGGATGTTTGTCAATAAATGTTCGTAATCTAACTATCAGTCGAATAAAATAAGCCGATAGAAGAAAGGTCAATAATATGCTTAATAAAATCAAACGACAATGACAGTCATTAATTGTTAATACGAATAATGAGAATATAAATATGAAAGAGTCAATTGTTAGGAAATGCGCAGATTCGTTGATTAATTGTTGATAATGAACATTGATAGCATGGTTACTTAAGATAAAGATCGCAAAACATCGAAAAATAATTTGTTCTGTAGGACAATCAATCGTAGTTTGATTGATAATCACAATTACATAAACAGAAATCCATATGAACGTTGGCAAAAAAATCATCAGAAACAATTTAATAGAAAATAAAGGTGATCTACTAATCGAGATTATGTATTCTATGAATTCCATAATATAAACAATCGTATACACAGCAGACAAAGTTGCTAACATAACTTGAAAATCGATATTCATTGGAATTTCTGTATCAAAAACAATAACAGGCGCGGATAAACATAAAACATATACATAATGCCAAAGATGTAAAGTATACGGTTCAATTAATTGACCAGTACAATAATATCGAAAAAAATTAACATAAAATCCCATTGGTGTCATTGATACTAATACTGTCGATGGTATTCGATATTTGAAATCTTCTGGATAGATTCGAATGAGAGTCATAGTCGACATCGCTATATTCATTGTATCACACCAATGATCCCAATAATGTCGAGCAAGTGATTGAGATTTATTTCGTCGTGCTTGTTTACCATCGATCATATCAAAGAAATATGTGAGATATCGACTAATCAACCATAACACATAATGATATCGTTCTAATCGTATTGATGTATAAGTTGAGAGAAATAGAATTGTATTCAATAGAAGACCAGGCAGGGCAAGAATGACTGGTGATAATCTGTATGGTAGACAGTAATTTGTAAAAAGACCAGCTAGATAATCGATACTGTTTACTATTGGATCATGTTGAGTTTTTTTATATGATTCGTTTTGGTCTAATTTTATTGGAATTGGTTTGATTTGATAAGACAAAAATTGACCGAATGATTGTCGATTCGTTTGCATGTTAAAATCGATATACTAACTATCTCATTTATAAAGTGCAAACAAATAAGAATACGCCCTTTTCATGCGTCAGGAAAAAAGAGAACGTCATTGAGTTGCATGAATATGTATAGGTAATAATGCATATCCTTTTTATCTGTTCGTCATTCAGCATATTTGTGCTTTCACATCGATTTCAAGGTCGAACTATTGACTTTTAAATGTTCTTAATTTACTGATATAAATAACCCATGTAAAAGTTAATTTTAACTATAAAAAAAAAATGCTGCGTTTGATAATAACAAGTTTAATCTTTTTTCTACATGGCTCTGCCATTCTGGTTCGAGCTGATATAGTGCAAGCTGTGGCTGCTGATTCATTTGTCGAAAGTATAGGTGTGAATACACATTGGGCGTATCCGAATGTATATAGATATAATTATACTGGGCTCAAACAGAAATTAGGTGATGTTGGTATTCGTTACATACGAGACGGAGCTAATGCTGCAACTTATAATCGATCAAATGATCTGTTTGAAAGTTTAGGTATTCGAATGAATATGTTGACAGGACGTCGATCTGGTGGATATCCAGCACCATTAGATCCAACACAAATCGATGCAGAATTAAATGAAATTAAAACTCAAGCTTTAAACGTAACGATATCTATCGAAGCACCGAATGAATACGATATTTCACATGGTCCTGATACTGATTGGATAGGAAATATCAAAAATTATAGCTCAACTCTTTATGCCAAAGTCAAAGCTGATGAATTATTGAAAAATTTACCAGTAATTGGTCCATCTTTAACTAAAGTCGAATCCTATGAAGCTGTTGGCAATTCCGATTCGTTTATTGATTATGTTAATCTACATTTGTATCAAGCAAATCGTTGGCCAGGTAATAACGGTTGGGGAAGTAATGGTTACGGTAGTATAACCTGGGCTTTCAATTGGCTCGCTAGATTTCAATCACCATCTTTTAAACCGATTCAAGCTACCGAATCTGGTTATAATAATGATCTTCCAAGTGGTGGTATCTCGGAAATAGCTGAATGTAAATATACAACTCGTATGTTTGCTGAATTTTTTCGACGTGGAATTTTACGTACATATAAATACGAACTGGTTAATCAAGGTCAAGCTGGTCGTGAAGGAGCTTTTGGTTTATTACGTAATGATTTGTCAGAAAAACCGATTTATCAAGGAGTGAAAAATTTAATTTCGATATTCGGTGATAAAGGTGCAGATTTTACACCCTCAACATTGGATTATGCACTCGATCATCAACTCAACGATAGTCGAGAAATACTTTTTCAAAAACGTAATGGTGATTTTTATTTAATGATGTGGCTCGAATTACCCAGCTGGGATTTTAATAATAATACCGATTTAAATCCACCGGCACAACAAGTTCTCTTGACTATACTTCATAATATCTACAATATTTCTAATGCAACACTCTACGAGTTTGGTAATGATTGTCAACTGACTGTTATCGATCTTCAAATGAATAACAATCAAGTTGAATTCGATATCACTGATCGAATTAGTGTTGTTAAACTAACTAACTCGACTTCTCATACTTAAAAGCATATAGATAAATGTTTTTTTTTCTTTCGTTCTCGAACCTTCTATTGACATAAAGATAAGTTTATGTGATATCACTTAAACAAACGCGTTATCATTTTCATTTTTCTTTCACAAACGTTGCTCGCAATTTTTTTTCCACGTAACCGTTAAAAGTATGGCTACATCAAGTGCTACAACAAAATGTTCTGTATGCAATGAAGAAAAAATTACGTACGCCTGCTCTGGTTGCTCGAGATATTTTTGTTTTGACGACTTAGTTGAACATCGTGAATCACTTAAACTAGAATTTCATAAAGTGGAAGACCAAAGAAATCAATTTATCGAGACTTTAAATGATTACAAAAATAAGACAAATAATCATCGATTAATCAATGAAATTAATCAATGGGAGAATATGTCAATTGATAAAATTCGACAAACTGCTAATGAACAACGGCAACTTCTACAACAATCTATTCGTGGTCATACTCAAACGATTGAAGTTAAATTAAATACATTCACTGAGGATATGCAAAAGATTATGAAAAAGAAGGATTTTCATGAAACAATGTTGAACAAATTACAAACACAATTAGAGGACCTTAAGAAACAAATTAATCAACCGGCACATATTCAAATCAAAGAAGATTTATCGACAATCTATATTAAAAAATTATCAATCACTATTACTCAAACTCAAGGTAAATTTACTTGATGGACTTCCAGTTTATTATATTTTCATTTAGAACAATCATCAGTTTATTCTGATAAAAAACTTGATAAATCATGTTTATATGTTACGTTATTACCATGGTAGTTTTCATAATCAGTTCTTTTATCAAAATATTCCACAATAGATGAGCAGTTTCGTTGCTATGACCATTCATATAACTTATCATCGGAATCGACTTGATTACAAATAACACATTTCCTTCGCAACCAGTTGAGATTATTGAACACATACGAACGGACGTCAGAACAAGCCGATATTTACGTTATTTACAGTTACATGAGAATAACCTAGTTAGATTTATGATTGACTATCTTATTGAAATAACCGTATGCACAAATTGTTTATTTTCTTGTTGGTTGACACGAAACAGGTTAGTCAACATCTTTAATATTAATCACGTAACATTCTTGGAGATGATTTTTGTGCCAAATGTTATACTAATACAAATGGAATGTTGATCATTTTCCTTTTTACTTACTGTGATACATCGTTGTAAACTACACTAAATAAATGAACGATCGTGTGGCCTCTGTCGTTAAAAAAAATCATATTCAAGGTGATTTACAATTAGTTCATCACTCTTAGAGATAATGCCAACAAAACACAACAATATGGGAACCTATCGATGATGATCAGCAACCGATTTCAATAGGAATATGCTTCACTATATAAGTAATTTTACTTACTGACAGTACTCATCTAATAACCGAACGCATCATTTGGTAAATAGAGAGTTATTTTTCATTTGACGTACAAATTTGTGTCAAATAACATATTTTTTATATTAAACAAAAAGAAATCTGAATAGAACCTCTGGCGACTGAATATTTTATTTTCCTTTGATCTCTATTCTCCAATTCGATTTCGAACTTCTTTATACAATCTACAAAGAAAAAAAACGAACTAATCCTTTCTCCAGTTCACTTGTTACGAGATAAACAATAGCTCAATAGAATATTTGATATTTAATTTTCATGGTACTGTTATTTACCAACGAATTAATAATCGTGATAAATACTGTCCAATATCCTCTTCATTTCCAACTAGTAAATTCTCTTTTAATGCTTATCGAATGTTCTTGTCAAAACAGACGAAATTCTTTACGGAAAAAAATCAATTCATTACTGGTAATATACTTTTTTCATTATGATAAGTCAATGACGTGTGCATTACACTGACAATAAATGTGAATCGACTTTGACTCATGTTCATTAATTATCCTATATGATTCTTGTTTATAATTTGAAATTCTAATAGTACACATTTCTAAAGAAATGCAAATGAAAAATAAAATTATTATATTTTACCAATTATTATATCACCAACTATTATAATGTACTAAATATCAAATCCATTTCCAATTAACAAGCATTTCGAATATCTCATTACTAAACAATTCATTCGTATAATATACACTTTCTCTGTTAAACTCTACAATGACTGAGTTATCATTCACTACTGAATATAAATGAACATCGACTGCGTTAAAGGAGTTCTACTCCGATATCAGCCTAAAACATACTCTGCAATTGAGAGCGTCAAACCAAACAATCGAAATACATGAATTGGTTTTTGCTCTATACCATTTCAATACTTCATTATATCTTCATTCAACATAACAATCTGTTCATAATCGTGCTCATCACACTACAATAGAGCAAAACAATGATTATCGCTATGTATAGAATATGTAGGCCCCGAAACTTTGTGTAATAGTAACCCTTTCACTTACATCATATAAACGATGAATAAAATGATGCAACCTGCTCTAATTCTTATTCAATGACTTCACGACAATCGACTCTGACAATATCCTATTATCTGCTATGAAGTGAGTAAAGCATCCGACGAGAAGAATGGTCATACATTTTCTGTTATTAGGTGATGTCGAATGAGATGAAATAGTTGAAAGATTTGTTTTGAATTGAGCAAAAGAGGTGAAGAGAAGAGTGATGATAAATATTCTGTTGTTAGGTGATGTTGGATGAGATGAAATAGTCGAAAGATTTGTTTTCAATTGAGTAAAAGAGGTGAAGAGAAGATTCGTGATAAATATTCTGTTGTTAGGTGATGTTGGATGAGATGAAATAGTCGAAAGATTTGTTTTGAATTGAGCAAAAGAGGTGAAGAGAAGATTTATGATAAATATTCTGTCGTTAGGTGATGATGGATGAGATGAAATAGTCGAAAGATTTGTTTTGAATTGAGCAAAAGAGGTGAAGAGAAGATTTTTGATAAATATTCTGTCATTAGGTGATGCTGGATGAGATGAAATAGTCGAAAGATTTGTTTTGAATTGAGCAAAAGAGGTGAAGAGAAG
>Ga0209914_1001352_pt1 | contig 25284 bp, 26 predicted proteins | sample ThiBiot_500_plan_FD_183949 | JGI IMG/M metagenome (GOLD analysis project Ga0209914, IMG submission 183949) | Wastewater bioreactor microbial communities from Cape Town, South Africa - Thiocy_cont_500_plan (SPAdes) | ecosystem: Engineered > Bioreactor > Thiocyanate-remediating > Anaerobic-Aerobic...
TATGATGTCAAAATATAGTGAAAAATATGCTTCCTCTAATAGTGATGGGAACGGTTCGGTTCGACATTGATGTATATTTCTTTTTCCTAATATATTATGTTCAATTTCATTTTTCCAGAATAGAGAATGTTTTATATTTTTTGATAGACACTCGAATATGTATGAACTACTCAGTGCGTCCATCAAGACAGCACATAGTTGTCTTTGTTTACAAGAGTAATATTTTATTCAGCCTATTGAAATGCTTTATTCAGACAGATTATAAATTACAAACGAATTTTTTTATGAGTATTTTCAAAGAAACATCACCTATGAACTTTCTTATGCTGACTATAAATTCAACGTTAATTTTCGTTGAAAATAATTTTCTACTACTGAAAAATATCATATTTCTGAAAAGCTGTCCTCAATTTAACTTTTTGAAGTGAAATTTACTTTAACGTTATTTTTTGACAGAAACTAGTACTTTACGAATGGTAGCTATAACTAATGATGTTTTGCATCTTGAAAATAAAAAATGAACCGAACAATCGATTATTAAGTTCCTTCAGAAGAGGGTAAAAAACACGAACCGTTCCCATCACTGTCCTACAAAATGTTGTCTTTCTGATACTTCTTCGAATAGAAGAATCCTTTTGTAAATTAGACTCTAAAAGGCAGTTGAAGTATACATAACAATCAGAATTCAATTCAATATCTCCACATTTATTTTTTCTATATTCATTATCTCTTGAAGATGAAAATCGTCGAAATCCAATTAAAACCTTTGAGATGCGAATTCTTAGTGAAATATGGATACATCCGCACTGTTACATTATAAATTCACATTTACAAAATGCATATGATGATCCAAGCGACATACACTGTTTTATTTTTTTTGTGCTCTTACGGTCGAATGTTGCCTTTTCACAGCATATCTATTTTCTGATATTTCGATACGTTGAATTAGTCACTTTACGATTTCTTCATGACGATTTTGCTAAAAACAATACCCAACTGTAAAGAGATAAAATCTTTTAATACCGTAGAAACTTTTGAACACGATGATTGTATGCATCAGCTACATATAAATTTAACTGATTATCAAGTTTCACACACCAAGGCCTACTAAATAGACTAGCGTTTATTCCAAATACACCTGTCACACCAGCAATTGTTTTACCCACATATTCTCCTGACATGAAAAGTTGAATTCTGTGATTATCCCGATCAGCAACATACATATTACCCATAGGATCAAATATCATATCCGTAACCCCTCGTAAAGTAGTTGATGTACCGCCAGCGAAACCATTTATATCACCAGCCATCAATATCCATAGTCGTTCAGATCGTATCCAGCGGACAACATTATCTGCTTCATAATTCGCGATAAGAAGACTATTCGACACATAATCTAGATAAATACCGACAGGATAAGATAACTGTGTCCTATTTACACCTAGACCTTGACCACCCAAACCAACGGTACCATACGTTGCATTTTTTGCATATAACATGATACGATGATTTCCAGCGTCTGAAATATAAAGTGTGTTCGTAATTTTGTCCAGCTCAATTCCATAAGGTTGGCTTAGTTGATTGCTTCCACTTCCTCCACCACCTATATTAACAGCAAGTATTTCATGATTATCTTTTTCTTAAACAATCAGCTTTTCTTCTTACCAAAGCCAGCAACTACAATTCCTGATAAGGCATTTCGGGGCCAATACAGAATTCGATTGTTGTCGTAATTTGTAATATACAGATTTTCTTCATCATCGACTATGACATGACTCGGAGATGCTAAACCATAAAGGGAAGTACTACTTGTGCCATTTCCAAATCCTGCTACAGTCGTTCCGTTCATCGAACCTCTTACATATCTCTGTATCCGATGATTGTTATAATCGGCAATAAACATTGTATCTTTGTAATCTAATGCCAAATCAAGTGGCGCATTTAAATGCATATTATCTGTTCCAGAAACACTCGAAACGCCCGCTATCGTTATTCCTGTTAAATTCCATCGCAATACACTTTCTTTGTTAGGTATAGTTTTCTTTTTCTGATTTGAATTAATTAAAAGAATGCAAAGAATGACACCAATAATAACAAGAACAAGTAGTATAAACAAACTCATAGAAATACAGGGTAGTCTATAGACGAAATAGAAATTCAAGTATGTTATTATAAATATTTTTACAAACTTCTTCGTGTTTTTCTTCCGTTTGTGGTGATCTCGGGTGGTCTCAAAATGATCGTTTGACGAAACAAATCTTATATTGGAGTTTGTTTTCAACGAAGACGGTGTTTTGTTTGAATATGCAGAATTTTGGTTTCTACTATTTGTGATTGAATTCGCCTTTAATCTACGTTGAACACTCACATTTCTGAAGGTCTACACTTGAGAATACATCATAGAAACAAGGTCAAAAATGAACAGTTACCGATAAAGTCTTTTGTTTATTGATTGATGAACGAGGTACGTTAATAACCGTAATATTTGCTGTGTGTAGACGTCTCCAGTGCTTCATGCCTTGTCGAAATGTATTCATGGAATGAAAAAAAAAGAAATTTTATTTTCAAATGTAGAGCTATGAAAACTGGCAAATGCATATATTATTTTAATGTGAGAAATGTCGCAGTTTAAACAAATCAGCTAGATATGTTATGATTTACGAAATAGCATAAAAGTAAAAGTCGACAAATCTTTGGCGAACCATTAACATCTCGGCTCAATACGGTTATTGTTAAACATTCACTAAACAAGCAATAGTGAACTTATTAGGTGCGGACAAGGTCTCTTAATACCGTAAAAACTTTTGAACACGATGATTGTATGTATCTAATACATATAGATTCAATTGATTATCGAGTTTCACACACCAAGGATTATTCAATAAACTAGCGTTTATTCCAGATACACCTGTCACACCGGCAATGGTTTGACCAACATATTCCCCTGACATGAATAATTGAATTCGGTGATTATTTCGATCAGCAACATACATATTACCCATTGGATCCAATATCATATCCGTAACCCATCGTAAAGTAGTTGATGTGTTACTTGCAATACCATTTATATCTCCAGCCATCAATATCCATTGGCGTTCAGATCGTATCCAGCGAACAACATTATGTGCTCCATGATTAGCGATAAGAAGACTATTTGACACATAATCGAGATAAATACCTACAGGAGTCCATAACTGTGTCCTATTTACACCTGAACCTTGACCACCGAATGCAACCATACCATTTGGTGCATTTTTTGGATATACCATAATACGATTATTGTTATAATCACCGATATAAAGTGTGTTCGTCACTTTATCAAATTCGATTCCATAAGGTGTGCTAAATTGGTCAAGTCCACTTCCTCCACCACCTATATTAACAACAGATATTTTACTATTTCCTCTGTCTCAAACAACCGTCTTTTTTTCTTACCAAAGCCAGCAACTACAACTCCTGATAAGGCACTATGAGGCCACGATAGAACTCTATGGCCTCCATGATTGGAAATATACAGATTTTCTTCATCATCGACTATGACATGACTCGGAGATGCTAAACCATAAAGGGAAGTACTACTTGTGCCATTTCCAAATCCAGCTACCGTCGTTCCATTCATTGAATCTCTTACGTATTTCTGTATCCGATGATTGTTATAATCGGCAATAAACATTGTATCTTTGTAATCTAATGCCATATCAAATGGTGTATTCAGATGCATGTTGTCTGTTCCAGAAACATTGGAAACACCAGCTATAGTTATTCCTGTTGAATTCCATCGCAATACGCTTTCTTTGTTAGCTATAACTTTCTTTTTCTTATTTGAATTAATTAAAAGAATACAAAGAATGACAGCAATAATACCAAGAACAAGTAGTGTAAACAGAATCATACAAATGTAAGGCAGTCTTGACGAAATAAAAAACTCAAGTATTTTATTAGAAATGTGTGCACAAACTTCTTTATTTTTTTCTTTCGTTTGTGATGATCTTGTGTTGTCTCACAGTGATCTTTTGAGGAAATAAATCTTATGTTTGAATTTGTTCGTCTCGTAGAGGCGGAATTTTGTATTTTATTGAAGTTTGAGTGTATTTTCGATCTACGATGAACAACCAGATTTATAAATGTCTAGATTTGAGAATACGTTAGAGAAATAAGATGAAAAAATGTAGAATTACTTTTGAAGATTTTCGTATCTTTAGTGATGACCGAGGTAAGTTAGTAACACGCACATTTACTGTGTGTTGACGTCCCCGGTGTTTCATGGCTTGAGTAAATATACAAATGAAATAAAAAAGCACGAAATTTTATTTCAAAATGTAGAGGTATGAAAATCAACAAGTGCTTATTATTATTTTTTGCATGGCTAGAAATCAATGGCCAAATATTGTCCTGACAGTACACACTGTGTAGGACTGAAAAGAAGCATGAAGAAAAATACTTAGGTATGACCAAAAGTTTCCAGATTAGTATTGAAGAGTTTTGGGCTTAGGTTTAGTTTTTTTTTGGTAGCCTTTAATTTGAACTAGAAAAACATAAAAAATGGATAAAAATACGTCGTTTTTGGTGATTTACTCTCAACTTGTCACAATATAACATAATCACCAAGAATTATCATCGTTGACTTAATGAGATACCCAACAGGATGGGACTGTGAAAAAATACTATAACTAAGCCCAAAAGAGATGGAGATTTATTATATATGATGTTATCAAGAAGACTGAACAAAGTCTTCTTTTTATCAGTTCGAAAGTGTTGGAACACTGCTGAATGAGTTTCGATAGTCGTTAAAAGGCTAGATGAGATTGCCTAACAACATTGATAGCAAATACATTGAAATTCATGTTTTCTATGCTGTTCAAAATATCTCTACCTTTCTTTATATTCATTGATTAGGTTATCGAAATATTTACACTTAAATGAATCAATTTTTGTGTAAGTGCGGTGCATGCATGATAAATTTTTAAACATATCGCCGAAAGTATAATTTCTTGATAATTAGTGAGATAAGCTGAGTGACACCAATAAAATGCTCTAAAATCTGTATACTGTAACACTTGTGAGTGGACATTTTCCTGTATCAAGGTGTTAGTGATATCAATCTATTTTATTTCACTACATAAAAAAACTATCGTAATAACAAATTTTATCCTATCCAGCTGTTAATTGAAGTACTCTAATATCTTAGGAATTTTTGAATTCGATGATTGTCTGCATCAGCTACATATAAATTTAATTGATTATCAAGTTTAACACACCAAGGACTACTAAATAAGCTAGCGTTCATTCCAACTTCGCCTGTCACACCAGCAATTGTTTGACCAACATATTCCCCCGACATGAATAATTGAATTCGTTGATTATTTCGATCAGCAACATACATATTACCCATAGGATCAAGTATCATATCGGTTACAGCTCGCAAAGTAGTTGATGTGCTATTCGAGACACCGTTTATATCGCCAGCCATCAATGTCCATCGGTCTTCCATTCGTATCCAGCGAAGAACATTATGTGCTCCATGATTAGCGATAAGAAGACTATTCGTGATATAATCGAGATAAATACCTACAGGAGCACATAGCTGCGTCATATTTATACCTGCACCTTGACCACCAAACACAACAGTACCATTTGTTTCATTTTTGGGATATGCCACGATACGATGATTACTATAATCTGCAATATAAAGTGTGTTTGTGATTTTGTCCAGCTCAATTCCATAAGGTATGCTAAGTTGATTAGTTGCATTTCCTGCACCACCTATATTAACAACAGATATTTTATGATTACCTCTCTGAAACAACTATCTTTCTTCTTACCAAATCCAGCAACTACAACTCCTGATAAGGAATTACGAGACCATGATAGAACTCTACGGGTCCCAGGATTGGAAATATACAGATTTTCTTCATCATCGACTATTACATGACTCGGTATATTTAAACCAAAAAGCGACGTACCACTTGCACCATTACCGAATCCAGCTACCGTCGTTCCGTTCATTGAACCTCTTATATATTTCTGTATCCGATGATTGTTTCGATCAACAATAAACATGGTACTTTTGTAATCTAATGCAAGATCAGTTGGCGTATTTAAATGCATATTATCTGCTCCAGAAACATTAGAAACACCAGCTATCGTTATTCCTGTTGAATCCCAACGCAGTTCAATTTCTTTATTAACAAAAGTAAAGTTCACATTTAGTTTCTCCTTTCAATAAAAAAATATTGGTAGTTTACAAATACTTTTCTTTTTTTGATTTGATTTGACTAAAAGAATACAAAGAAGAACAGCAATGATTGTAAGAATAATCAATGTAGAGAGAATCGCACGAATATAAGGGAAGCTGCAGGAAATCGGAATTAGAATATTTTATAACGAATGTGTCAACAAACTTCTTCGTTTTTTTCTTTCGTTTGTGGTGATCTTGTGTTGTCTCATAGTGATCTTTTGAGGACATAAATCTGATGTTTGAGTTTGTTTTGAACGAAGACTTCGTTTGTGTTGTATAAGCGGAATTTTGATTTGTATTATTTGATTGGGAATAGGCATGAGTTTGTATACTATTTGTGTTTGAATTTGTCTTTAATCTACGATGAACAGTCACATTAGTAAATGCCTACAATTGAGAGTAGATGCGAGAAAGAAAACGGAAAATGAGAAGTTACCGATAAAGTCCTTCGCTTGTCGATTGATGACCAAGGTACGTTAATAATATGAACATTTCTTGTGCGTAAACCTCTCCTATGCTTCATACCTGAAATGACTGTATTGACGAAATGAAAAAAAACAAAATTTTATATTCAAATATATAACTATGAAAACTGGCAAGTGCATATTATTTTCAAATGAGAAATTTCGCTGTTCAATGACGATAACGTCCGAAAAAAAAGAAGAAATGAAGCAATTGTTGTAAGAGTATCATAGTGAATGCAATTTTCTTGAGTGAACATAGAAAATAATGAACCAGACGGAATTGTATAGTCTGTCCGAGAAATCAGGACGAATAATTTGAACTTTGGTTAACATGATGGCTATCCAAAACTTTTATTTGCTGATTCGGCAGGTTCTCAGCTGAAACCATCTGCTATTGAGGCTTTTCCAAAGAATGCACACAATATCTCCAACTATTGGATATGCTTTTGAGCCAGTTACTATCGATTATTTAAAAAGTGATGATAGTAAAGATCATGAAGAAATTGAAAACGATGTAGTCGTTACGTGTGATGTCAAGAACAACAAAAAGATGAAGCAAGTAAGCATGAATAATTTCATCAAAACAATTAAATAATGCGAGAACAGATTATTTGTATATTTATTTTTGTATTTTTTTATATTGTTTTCTAATTTATTGAACGTATACTTAATACTAAACAATAGTGAACTTATTAGCCGCAGACAAGTCATCATAAGTATATGAGCAATATTTTAACGTCGACCAAGATTCAATAAACAATTTCTCCGAAATTAAATCAAGTCTGTTAATATCGCAAAAATTTTTGAATTCGATGATTGTTTGTATCAGCTACATATAGATTTAATTGATTATCAAGTTTAACACACCAAGCAGACTTCAATAAACTAGCGTTTGTTCCAGACACACCCGTTGTGCCAGCAATTGTTTTACCAACATATTCCCCTGACATGAAGAGTTGAATTCGTTGATTATCCCGATCAGCAACATACATATTACCCATTGGATCCAATATCATATCCGTCGGTCCTCGCAAAGTGGTCGATGTACTATTGGCGATGCCGTTTATATCGCCAGCCATTAATATCCATTGATATTCAGATTCTACCCAGCGAACAACATTATTTGCTCCGAAATTAGCAATAAGAAGACTGTTCGATAAATGATCTAGATAAATACCGACAGGATAAGATACCTGTGTCGTATTTAGACCTGGACCACCAAATACAACCGTACCATTTGTTGCATTTTTTGCATATGTCACGATACGATGATTACCATAATCCGCAATATAAAGTATGTTCGTGACTTTGTCAAATTCAATCCCATGAGGTCCCAAAAATTTATTAGTTGCATTTCCTGCACCACCTATATTAACAACAAATATTCCATGATGATCTTTCTCTTAAACAATCATCTATTTTTCTTACCAAACCCTGCAACTACAACTCCTGATAAGGCATTACGAGACCACCATGAAACTCGATTGTTTCCAGACTCTGCAATGTACAGATTTTCTTCATCATCAACTATTACATGAACTGGTGAACCTAAACCATAAAGCGAATTACTACTTGTACCATTTCCAAATCCAGCTACCGTGGTTCCATTCATTGAACCTCTTACATATTTTTGAATTCGATGATTGTATCGATCAGCAATAAATATTGTACCTTGGTAATCTAATGCTAAATCACTTGACATATTTAAATGCATATTATCTGTTCCAGCAACATTCGAAATACCAGCTATAGTGAGTCCTGTTGAATTCCAACGCAATACGCTTTCTTTGTTAGGTATAATTTTCTTTTTTTGATTTAACTTGATTAAAAGAACACAAAGAAGAACAGCAATAATTGTAAGAATAATCAATGTAGAGAGAATCGCACGAATATAAGGGAAGCTGCAGGAAATCGGAATTAGAATATTTTATAACGAATGTGTCAACAAACTTCTTCGTTTTTTTCTTTCGTTTGTGATGATTTTGTGTTGTCTCATATCGATCCTTTGAGGACATAAATCTTATGTTTGACTTTGTTTGTCTCGTATATGCTGAATTTTGGTTTATATTATTTGATTGGGAATAGGCATAAATTTTTCTACTATTTGTCGTTGAATTTGTCTTTAATCTACGATGAACGGTCACATTTGTGAATGCCTACATTTGATAGCAGATTAGAGAAATAAAGTGAAAAATGAATAGTTACTGTTAAAGTGCTCCGTTTGGTGATGGATGACCGGAGTACGTTAATAACACTCACGTTTGCTGTTTGTAGACGTTCCGGGCGCTTCATGTCTTGAGTAAGTATATGGATGAAATGAAACAAACACGAACTTTTATATTAAAATGTAGAGGTATGAAAACCGACAAGTGTGGTTATTCTTTTCGAACAAAAAATATGTCCAAGCTGAATAATCGTTAAGTTCTGTTTTTAATTTCGATGGAAGTACTTATATTTGCTGCTGTCTATATAAAAGTATCGCATTTACTTCAGTTTTTTTTGTGCTTTGCGTTACTTGAATTCATTTCTAAGAAAATCTCAATTTTATGCAGCTGAAATTGGAATTCTGACATTGACCAAAATAATTCTGGTCAGACTCATTTTTCTTAAAGACTGTCGCAAGATATATTCTCTTAATCACTTGTTTTTCAAATATATTATATTTGCGGATGTAACATTCCGGAATTTTCGAAAGTTGTATGTGAGACAGGATAGCTATATAACTTTTGTTGCTAGCGTATATGAAATTAATAGAAATCATTTATAATATATCAAAAGGATGACTCAGATACCATGACTTTTCAAGATGAATCAATATATGAATTTCTATCCTCGAATAATTAATTAAGAATGAATAGTGCAAACAATTATTGATCGATCGGCGCTAATATCTAACATTTCTCTTTAAATCAGCAACAAGCGACAAAAATAAAATGGACCGAAATGAGAAGGGGCGAAAAGAGATATAACCGTCTATCGATGTTTTAACAAATTGCTATCCCGATTGAATATTGATTTTAAATCAACAGCATTTATAAAATGTTATTAACGGGTTAGTACATGTTTTCATTTATCATATTTACAACAGATATTAATATTAATCTACTTGTTTAAACCAAGACAAAGTATTTATCGAAAGTAATTATTTTATTTCAGATACAACAGAGATTTAATATCTTAGAAATTTTTGAATTCGATGATTATTTGCATCAGCTACATATAAATTTAATTGATTATCAAGTTTCACGCACCAAGGATTATTAAACAAACTAGCGTTTATTCCACTTGCGCCTGTCGCACCAGCAATTGTTTTACCAACATATTCTCCTGACATAAATAATTGAATTCGGTGATTATTTCGATCAGCAACATACATATTACCCATAGGATCAAATATCATATCGGTCACCCATCGAAAAGTAGTTGATGTACCACCAGCGAAACCATTTATATCACCAGCCATCAGTATCCATTCACGTTCCGTTCGTATCCAGCGAATAACATTATGTACTCCATGATTAGCGATAATAAGACTATTCGAAACATAATCTAGATAAATACCGACCAGAGCAGCCAACTGTGTCCTATTTAGACCTCCACCTTGACCACCAAATGCAACAGTACCATTTACTGCATTTTTTGGATATGTTATAATACGATAATTATGATAATCCGCAATATAAAGTGTGTGCGTGATTTTGTCGAATTCGATCCCATAAGGTTGGTTTAATTGATTACTTCCACTTCCTCCACCACCTATATTAGCAACAGATATTCCATCATTATCTTTCTCTTGAACAGTCATTTATTTTTCTTACCAAATCCAGCAACTACAACTCCTGATAAGGCATTCCGGGGCCAATACAGAATTCGATTATTGCCAAGATTTGAAATATATAGATTTTCTTCATCATCGACTATGACATGACTCGGAGATGCTAAACCATAAAGTGAAGTACTACTTGTGCCATTTCCAAATCCAGCTACGGTCGTTCCATTCATTGAACCTCTTACATACTTCTGTATTCGATGATTGTTTAGATCAGCAATAAACATTGTACCTTGATAACCTAATGCCAAATCTTGAGGTGTATTTAAATGCATATTATCTTTTCCAGAAACAGTCGAAACACCAGCTATAGTAAGTCCTGTTGAATTCCATCGCAATACGCTTTCTTTGTTAGGTATACTTTTCTTTTTTTGATTTGAATTAATTAAAAGAATAGACAGAACAACTGTAATAATAACAAGAACAAGTAGTGTAAACAGAATCATAGAAATATAAGGCAGCCTAGACGAAATAGAAATTCAAATATTTTATTACTAAATGTATGAGCCAACTTCTTTATTTTTTTCTTTTGTTTGTGATGATGTTGTGTTGTCTCATAGTGATCTTTTGAGGAAATAAAGCTCGTGTTTAAATTCGTTTTCAACGAAGACTTTGTTCGTCTCGTATAAGCTGAATTTTGTATCGTATTCAAGTTTGAGTGAGTTTTTAATCTACGACGAATAGTCACGTTGGGGAAAGTCTAGGCTTAAGAATACATGAGAAATAAGATGGAAAATGAATAGTTACTGATAAAGTCCTTCGCTTGTTGATTGATGAGCGAGGTACGTTACTAATAGTAATATTTGCTGTATGTAGACGTCTCGAATGCTTCATGACTGAAATATATGTATTGATGAAATAAAAAAACATGAAATTTATATGAAGCTGTGAGACTTTGAAAACCAACAAGTGCTTATTATATTTTTTCGCATCGCTACAAATTGATGATCAAATATTGTCCTGACAGTACACATTGTGTAGGACTGAAAAGAAACACGAAGAAAAATAGATATTAAGAGGTAAATACGAAATGTGTTCATAGTCATGGATATGTGATCGATAGGAAACGACGTTATATAAAGTCTTGTTCTTATCAGTTCGAAACTGTTGTAATATTGCTGAATAAGTTTGAATGAAAAAGACAGAAAACAGAATATTTGAGCAACCGTAAAAGCCAAGAAGAGATTTTTAAAAATAGCAGCGAAATTATATTGTTTCATGAAAATTAGTGAGATAAGCTGACTGGCATGAATACAATGCTCTCGAATCGGTATACTATATAGGGTCATCTATGGTTTCAGCATAGTAACACTTGTTAGTGGACGTTTACGGAGGTTTTCCTGTATTAAAGTGTTAGTGATATCAATCTATTTTATTTCACTACACAAAAAAACTATTGTAATGAAAACTTTTATTCTATCCAGCTGTTAACTGAAGTTCTCTAATATCTTAGAAACTTTTGAATTCGATGATTGTCTGTATCTGCTACATACAAATTTAATTGATTATCGAGTTTAATCCCCCGAGGACCATTAAATAAAGTAGCGTTGACTCCAACTACTCCAGTCACACCAGCAATTGTTTGACCAATAGATTCTTCTGCCATGAAGAATTGAATCCGTTGATTATCCCGATCAGTAGCATACATATTACCCATAGGATCCAGTATCATATCATACACTCTTCTTAAAGTGGTCGATGTACTATTCGCGACACCATTTATATCACCAGCCATCAATATCCATTCACGTTCAGATCGTATCCAACGAACAACATTATTTGCTGCGAAGTTAGCAATAAGAAGACTATTCGACAGATAATCTAGATAAATACCCAAAGGATTATACAGTTGTGTCCTATTTACACCTGCACCTTGGCCACCAATAACAACAATACCACTTGTTGCATTTTTTGCATATGCCATGACACGATGATTGTTATAATCTGCAATATAAAGTGTATTCGTAATTTTGTCCATCTCAATTCCATAAGGCTGGTTTAGTTGATCAAGTCCACTTCCTCCACCACCTATATTAACAATATATGTTCAATGAATATCTTTCTCTTGAACAATCATTTTTCGTTCTTACCAAAGCCAGCAACTACAACTCCTGATAAGGCATTCCGGGGCCAATACAGAACTCGATTGTTGCCAAGATTTGAAATATACAAATTTTCTTCATCATCAACTATTACATGAGTCGGTGAACTTAAACCATAAGGCAAACCACCACTTGTACCATTTCCGAATCCAGCTACGGTTGTTCCATTCATTGAACCTCTTACATACTTCTGTATTCGATGATTGTTTAGTTCAGCAATAAACATTGTACCTTGATAATCTAACGTAAAGTCACGCGGCGTATTTAAATGCATATTATCTGTTCCGGAAATAGTCGAAACACCAGCTATCGTTATTCCTGTTGAATTCCATCGCAGCGCAATCTCTTTGTTAGGTTTAATTTTCTTTTTCTGATTTGAATTGATTAAAAGAAGACAAAGAAGAACGACGGCAATCATTGAAAGAATAATCAATCCAGAGAGAATCGCACGAATATAAGGGAATCTGCACGAAATCGAAATTAAAATATTTTATCCGAAATCTATTGACGAACTTCTTTATTTTTTTCTTTTGTTTATGATGATATTGTGTTGTCTCATATTTATCTTTTGAAGAAACAAATCTCATGTTTGAGTTTGCTCGTCTCGTGTAAGCGGAATTTTGATTTGTATTATTTGATTGGGAATAGGTACGACTTTGTATACTATTTGTGATTGAATTTGTCTTTAATCTACGATGAACAGTCACATTAATAAACGCCTACATTTGAGAGTCGATGAGAGAAATAAAATGGAAAATGTGAAGTTACCGATAATGTCCTTCGCTTGTCGATTGATGAACGGGGTACGTTAATAACACTAACATTTGCTGTGCGTAGATGTCTTCGGTGCTTCATGGCTTGAGTAAATATAGAAGTGAAATGAAAAAAAAAGCGAAGTTTTAAATTAAAATGTAGAGGTATGAAAACTGACAAATGTTTCTTATTATTGATTAGCTGGATAGAAGTTGATGAGGGTGTTGAGGGTGAGGATGGAAGATCTATCAGCTGAATTGCGGAAGTCGCAGGTTGAAACTTGATATGTGTAGCGGAGCTGGAAACTTAAAAATAAAACGGCACTCATTCGGATTTAATTTATTGAGTGTAAGTGAACACTCAATCTAGCCATCAATAGCCATTTTTTAACCTCCACTCAATTGAAATCACTTCAATTGAATTGGACAAATCTGTTTTAAATTTCGAATTAAAAAGTATACATTTCTATGGTGTTAGCTATGATAATGAAAACTTTTGTATCATTTCTTTTATTCAATTCAAAAATATACGTATTAATATCGTAGAAATTTTTGAATTCGATGATTGTCTGAATCAGTTACATACAAATTTAATTGATTATCCAGTTTCAGGCCCCGAGGACCACTAAATAAACTACCGTTGCTTCCAGCTACGCCAGTCACACCAGCAATTGTTTGACCAACATATTCTCCTGACATGAAAAATTGAATTCGGTGATTATCCCGATCAGCAGCATACATATTACCCATAGGATCAAGTATTATATCATACACTCTTCTTAAAGTGGTTGATGTACTATTCGCGACACCATTTATATCACCAGCCATCAGTATCCATTCATGTTCAGATCGTATCCACCGAACAACATTATTTGCTGCGAAATTAGCGATAAGAAGACTATTTGAAACATAATCCAGATAAATACCCAAAGGATTATACAGTTGTGTCTTATTTACACCTGCACCTTGACCACCCAATCCAACGGTACCACTTGTTGCATTTTTTGCATATACCATGATACGATGATTGTTATAATCTGCAATATAAAGTGTATTCGTAATTTTGTCCATCTCAATTCCATAAGGCTGGTTTAGTTGATTGCTTCCACTTCCTCCACCACCTATATTTATAATAGATCTTTCTCTTAAAGAATCATCTTTTTTTCTTACCAAAGCCAGCTACTACAACTCCTGATAAGGCATTCCGGGGCCAATACAGAATTCGATTGTTGCCAAGATTTGAAATATATAGATTTTCTTCATCATCGACTATTACATGAATTGGAGATGTTAGACCGTTAGGAGAAGTACTACTTGTACCATTTCCAAACCCAGCTACAGTCGCTCCATTCCTTGAACCTCTTACATATTTCTGTATTCTATGATTGTTTAGATCAGCAATAAACATTGTACCTTGATAATCTAATGTCAAGTCACGTGGCGTATTTAAATGCATATTATCTGTTCCGGAAATATTCGAAACACCAGCTATCGTCATTCCTATTGAATTCCAACGCAGTGCAATTACTTTGTTAGGTATAATTTTCTTTCTCTGATTTGAATTGATTAAAAGAATACAAAGAATAGCAGCAATAATAGTAAGAACAAGTAGTGTAAACAGAATCATAGAAATATAAGGCAATCTAGACGAAATAGAAATTAAAATAATTTATTAGAAATGTGTCAACAAACTTCTTTATTTTTTTCTTTCGTTTATGATGATATTGTATTGTCTCAAACTGATCTTTTGCGGAAACAAATCTCATGTTTGAGTTTGTTTTGAACGAAGACTTTGTTTGTCGCGTATAAGCGGAATTTTGATTTGTATTATTTGATTGGGAATAGGTACGACTTTGTATACTATTTGTGATTGAATTTGTCTTTAGTCTACGATGAACAGTCACATTAATAAACGCCTACATTTGAGAGTCGATGAGAGAAATAAAATGGAAAATGTGAAGTTACCGATAATGTCCTTCGCTTGTCGATTGATGAACGGGGTACGTTAATAACACTAACGTTTGCTGTGCGTAGATGTCTTCGGTGCTTCATGGCTTGAGTAAATATAGAAGTGAAATGAAAAAAAGACGAAATTTTATATTGAAATGTATAGCTATGAAAACTCGCAAGTGCTTATTGTTTTGAAATAAGAAATATGTCCGAGCCGAATAATCGTTGAAATATCTTTATTATCCATGAAATAACATAAAACTCCTTAACCTGCCTGTGAAATAAATGTCCAAACTATATTAGAAGTCACTTAATTTAAAAAAATCATGTTAAAATTACGAACTGGAATATAAATAATAAGTTTTCGGTTGTGTTTTTAATTTAGATGGACTTATAGAATCGATGGAAACTATTTATTGCCAATACTTATTTTATTGAAACTACTGATAGTGAATCTCATTGATTGTGAAGACGAAGCTGTTGAATATACGATTCAACTTCTCAACGACGTAATAGACATAATAATAGATGTTCTATGTAATCAAAGGACACCAAATAAAAGACAAGAATAATTATGATGGTCATGTTCGAGAATCATTTTCTAAGGTCGTTCATAATTCGAGCCATTAAATACAATCTGTTTGTAATCTTGATACAACTACGAAATAGGTAACTTGAAAATATCGACCTATCATAAATCAAGAAAAATCGATCACAATACCAGGTCTCACAGATGTTTACTCGATAACTTCTCAGCAAAGCATTAACTTTCTATTGCTTATTCCAAAGTTAGCTAATAGTATATCTGTTCAAAGACATCGATTTTCAATATCAAAACTGGTTTCCCCTCTCAAAATACAGACGATATAGTTATAGCTCTCTATCATGTCTTTCTTATTTCAATTTTAACCTGCAACAAATTCACGTACATTCAACTTTATATTTACCAGTGATTCAGAAAGCGTGGCATCCAACAAAGAAAAACATCATTTGGATAAAAGTAAGTCTATCAATATCTTAAGAATTTTTGAATTCGATGATTGTCTGTATCAGCTACATACAAATTTAGTTGATTATCAAGTTTCAAACTCCAAGGAGCATCAAGTAAACTGGCGTTTATTCCAGATACACCTGTCACACCAGCAATCGTTTTACCAACATATTCTCCTGACATGAAAAGTTGAATTCTTTGATTACCTCGATCAGCAACATACATATTACCTATAGGATCAAATATCATATCGGCCACCCATGTCAAACTAGTTAATGTACTATTTGGGACACCATTTATATCACCAGCCATCAATATCCATTCATGTTCAGATCGTATCCAACGAACAACATTATTTGCTGCGAAGTTAGCAATAAGAAGACTATTCGAAACGTAATCTAGATAAATACCGAGAGGAGCCCTTAACTGTGTCCTATTTACACCTGCACCTTGACCACCAATGACAACCGTACCATTTGTTGCATTCTTTGGATATGCCATAATACGATTATTGGTATAATCCGCAATATAAAGTATGCTCGTTACTTGGTCGAATTCGATCCCACAAGGCTCAGAAAGTTGATTAGTTGCATTTCCTTTACCACCTATATTAACAATAGATATTCCGTGATTATCTTTCTCTTAAACAGTCATGTTTTTTTCTTACCAAACCCAGCGACTACAACTCCTGATAGGGCATTGCGAGACCACGATAGAACTCGATGGTTTCCATGATCCGTGATATGCAAATTTTCTTCATCATCAACTATTACATGAATCGGTTGAATTAAACCATTAGCAGAAGTACTACTTGTACCATTTCCAAATCCAGCTACGGTTGTTCCACTCATTGAACCTCTTACATATCTCTGTATCCGATGATTGTATCGATCAGCGATAAACATTGTACCTTGATAATCTAATGCAAGATCAGCTGGCCCATTTAAATGCATATTATCTGTTCCGGAAATATTCGAAACACCAGCTATCGTCATTCCTATTGAATTCCAACGCAGTGCAATTTCTTTGTTAGGTATAATTTTCTTTTTTTGATTTGAATTGATTAAAAGAACACAAAGAAGAACAGCAATAATTGTAAGAATGATCAATGTAGAGAGAATGAAACAAATATAAGGGAACCTGTTTATTTTTTTCTTTTGTTTATGATGGTCTTGTGTTAACTCATATCGATCGTTTGCTGCTCTTGAATATGCGGAATTTTGATTTGTATCATGAGATTGAGAATATGTAGAATTTTGTGTAGTATTCAAGTTTGAGTGTGTTTTCAATCTACGATGAGCAGTCACATTGGTGAATGTCTATATTTGAGAATCAATCATAGAAATAAAGTGTAAAATGTAGAATTACTGATAAAGACTGATGCTTGTTAATTGATAAGCGAGGCACATTAATAACACGCACATGTGTTGTATGTAAACATCTCCGATGCTTCATATCTCAAATAGCTGTATTGATGAAAATGAATAATAAAAACACAAAATTTTATATTCGAATGCAGAGTAATGAAAACTGACAAATGCTTATTATTTTCAATGGTGTTCTTTTATTTTTCAAATTCGACCTATAAGAAATTAACCCTTTCCAGTCGGTTACCAGAATAGATCAAATAAAAACTACAATAACTTGCACATTCAAAAACCGTTTTATCATTGATTATTCTCTAGATTTTTGTTCAGTGTACTTATTAGCAAATGTGAATTAGACAAACCTAGTGGATACTTAAAGTTAATTTTAGTAATGCGAAATATTAAAAAAAAACATCAGATTTTGTTGTGAGACTTCAATTTTTAAATGATGTTCGTTATACTTAATGGCAAATATTTCCGCTACAAACTGATGACACTCATCATTTAACATAATACAGAAGACAAACGATTCCGGATTCTTTTGCCTTATATGACCGGATGTATTCAAATGGATGCATCCGGCTGAAAAGGGTTTATTTCAATAAGTAATTTATCCGAGATTGAATCAAGTGTGTTAATATCGCAGAAATTTCTGAACTCGATGATTGCCTGTATCTGCTACATATAAATTTAGTTGATTATCGAGTTTCAAACTCCAAGGACTACCAAGTAAACTAGCGTTTATTCCAGATACACCTGCTACACCAGCAATTGTTTTACCAACATATTCTCCTGACATGAATAATTGAATTCGGTAATTATTTCGATCAGAAACATACATATTACCCATAGGATCCAATACCATATCAGTCGCCTGTTGCAAAGTAGATGGTGTACTATTTGCGACACCATTTATATCTCCAGCCATCAATATCCATTCATGTTCAGATCGTATCCACCGAAGAATATTATGTGCTACATGATTGGCAATAAGAAGACTATTCGACAGATAATCCAGATAAATACCCAAAGGAGAAGATAACTGTGTCTTGTTTACACCTGCATCTTGACCGCCAAATGCTACAGTACCGTTTATTGCATTTTTTTCATATGTCATAATACGATTATTCCTCAAATCTGCAATATAAAGTATGTTTGTTATTTTGTCCAGCTCGATTCCATAAGGTCCAGATAGTTGATTACTTGCATTTCCTCTGCCGCCTATATTTATAATAGATCTTTCTCTTAAACAATTAACTTTTCTTCTTACCAAAGCCAGCAACTACAACTCCTGATAAGGCATTACGCGACCAATACAGAACTCGATCACTACCAAGATTTGAAATATATAGATTTTCTTCATCATCCACTATCACATGATTCGGTTGAATTAAACCATTTGGAGAAGTACCACTTGTACCATTTCCGAATCCAGCTACCGTTGTTCCATTCATTGAACCTCTTACATATTTTTGAATTCGATGATTTGATCGATCAGCAATAAATATTGTACTTTTGTAATCTAATGCGAAATCAACGGGCGTATTTAAATGCATATTATCTCTTCCAGAAATAGTCGAAACACCAGCTATCGTTATTCCTGTTGAATTCCATCGCAATCCGATTTCTTCGTTAGGTATAATTTTCTTTTTCTGATTTGATTTGATTAAAAGAACACAAAGAAGAACGACGGCAATAATTGAAAGAATAATCAATCCAGAGAGAATCGCACGAATATAAGGGAAGCTGCACAAAATCGGAATTAAAATATTTTATGAGAAATGTGTAAACAAACTTCGTTGTTTTTTTCTTTCGTTTATGATAGTCTTGTGTTGTCTCATAGTGATGTTTTGATGAAACAAATGGAATGTTTGAGTTTGTTTCGACCGAAGACTTTGTTTGTGTTGTATAAGCGGAATTTTGATTTGTATCATTTGATTGCGAATATACGTAATTTTGTATCTTATTGGAGTTTGAATTCGTTTTGAAGCTACGATGGACGGTCACATTTGTGAAAGTCTATATTTTAGAATACATGAGAGAAATAAGGTGTAAAATGTAGAATTACTGATAAAGACTTGTGCTTGTTGATTGATGAACGAGGCACGTTAATAACATGAGCATGTGTTGTATGTAAACGTCTCCTATGCTTCATATCTGAAACAACTGTATTGGTAAAATGAATTAAAAAAACGCGAAGTTTTATATTAAAATGTAGAAGTATGAAAACCGAGAAATGCCTATTATTATTTTTGCGTCGCTAGAAATCAATGACCAAATACTATCTTGACAGTACACATTGTGTTAGATTGAAGAAAGTGCAGAAAGAAAAATAAATATTGAATAGTACATATGAAATATCTGAATAGGTGAACGATGAGTACGAAATCAGAAAACAATACAAAAATCTTATGGTGTAACTCATAAAGACGAAAAATGAAACAACAGCCTTCGTATCAAACAATGAAATAATGCGTTCATGAAAAAGCCAAAAGAGAGAACAAAATCATTTCAAAAGAACAGAATAGATTTTGCAATTAAATCGTATAGTTGTAAAGTTCACATCAATGAAATTTCTGCTGCATTTTGACGTTTGGCTGATTTAATTTGCAAGACATCAACAATTAAGTTTCTGTACATACGTAAAAAGAAACAAAACCTCTTCAAAGTGAACATTTTTCATCGGTCCCAAGTGTATCCGCAATAGGAAGATTTTTCTCTATCAAGGTGTTTATCCCATTAGTGGATAATTTAATATTCAGGAGGAATAATCTTGAGCTCCATCAGCATGTTTTTGCTTCGATCGATCTTGAGAGGCAATTTCACTACAACATATTGTTCTACTTTCAAAACTATTTGAATATCATTCGATTTCAGTTTATCTGTCCCAACATGTAGTCGTAACCAGCATGAAATCGAAGAGGGAAAATAAAAATTTTAATGATCATATTCCCAAATGTGCTACAAATAAACTGATGAAAATCCTATCCACATAAAACTCAAAATTTCATACCACAATATGAGTTTTTCATTTTTTTTCTTCTGCACGCTTTATGATACTCAGACGCTAACTGAAGTTCTCTAATATCTTAGAAATTTTTGAATTCGATGGTTCCTTGAATCAGCTACATATAAATTTAATTGATTGTCCAGTTTCACACAGAAAGCACCACTAGATACACTAGTGTTTATTCCAGATGCATATGTCGTGTCAGCAATCGTTTTACCAATAGATTCTCCTGGCATGAAGAGTTGAATCCGTTGATTATTCCGATCAGCAACATACATATTACCCATTGGATCAAATATCATATCCGTAACCCCTCGCAAAGTAGTTGATCTATTACTCGCGATACCATTTATATTACCAGCCATTAATATCCATTGTCGTTCAGATCGTATCCAGCGAACAACATTATTTACTCCATAATTCGCGATAAGAAGACTATTCGAAATATAATCTAGATAAATACCCACAGGATTATACAGTTGTGTCCGATTTAGACCTGCATTCTGGCCACCAAATGCAACAATACCATTTGTTGCATTGTTTGCGTATACCATGATACGATGATTACCATAATCCCCGATATAAAGTGTGTTCGTTATTTTGTCAAATTCGATTCCATGAGGTGAAGATAGTTGATTACTTGCATTTCCGTTACCACCTATATTAACAATAGATATTCCATGATTATCTTTCTCCTGAACGATCATTTTTCCTTCTTACCGAAGCCAGCAACTACAATTCCTGATAAGGCATTCCGGAACCAATACAGAATTCGAGCACTACCAAGATTTGAAATATATAGATTTTCTTCATCATCGACTATTACATGAATCGGTTGTATTAAGCCATTTGGAGAAGTACCACTTGTACCATTTCCAAATCCAGCTACCGTTGTTCCATTCATCGAACCTCTTACGTATTTCTGTATCCGATGATTGTTTCGATCAGCAATAAACATTGTACCTTTGTAATCTAATGCAAGATCACTTGGCGTATTTAAATGCATATTATCTGTTCCAGCAACAGTCGTCACACCAGCTATCGTTATTCCTGTTGAATTCCACCGCAATACACTTTCTGCGTTAGCTATAATTCTCTTTTTCTGATTTGAATTAATTAAAAGAATACAGAGCACAACAGTAATGACTGCAAGAACAAGTAGTACAAATAGAATAATAGAAATATAAGGCAGTCTAGACGAAATAGAAATTGAAATATTTTATTACTAAATGTATGAACAAACTTTTTTGTTTTTTTCTTTTGTTTGTGATGATTTTGTGTTGTCTCAAAGTGATCTTTCGAGGAAATAAAGCTCTTGTTTAAGTTTGTTTTCAGCGAAGACTTTGTTTGTCTCGTATAAGCTGAATTTTGTGTTTTTAATCTACGATGAACAGTCACATTTGTAAAAGTCTACACTTCAAAATTCATTAGAGAAATAAGGTGGAAAATGAATAGTTACTGATAAAGTCCTTCGCTTGTCGATTGATGAACGAGGTACGTTAGTAATAGTAATATTTGCTGTGTGTAGACGTCTCTGATGCTTCATGGTTTGAGTAAATATACAAATAAAATGAATGAAAGCATGATATTTTATACTCAAATGTAGGACGATGAAAACCAATAAGTGTGTATAATTTTTACATAAAAAATGTCTCCGTCTTTAATAATTATTGAGTTATATTTATTATCATGTCTGTGCTGGCGGAAGACCTGTTAGCTGGATCGCAGAAGTCATAATTTGAAAATTGATATTTGTTACGGAGGTGGGATTCAATTTCGAATTAAAAAATATACATTTCTATGTTGTTAGATATGATAATAAAAACTTTTGTATAATTTCTTTTATTTAATTGAAAGAGGTAGATTTCTGGTTTCTATTTGATTCATATTATGTTGCGTAGAGATACTTGGTAGGAAATATGTAGATTTATATATTTCGAGAACTATACTTCTAGCAAAACTTTATTCAAGTTAGCAATTTATCATGACTTGAACAATGTATACCATATTCAATAAAATCTTTTAATATCTCAGGAATTTTTGAATTCGATGGTTACCTGAATCAGCTACATATAAATTTAATTGATTATCGAGTTTCACGCACCGGGGATAATTAAGTAAACTAGCGTTTATTCCATATACACCTGTCGCACCTGCAATTGTTTGACCAACATATTCTCCTGACATGAAAAATTGAATTCGGTGATTATCCCGATCAGCAGCATACATATTACCCATCGGATCAAGTATTATATCATACACTCCTCTTAAAGTGGTTGATGTACTATTCGCGACACCATTTATATCACCAGCCATCAGTATCCATTCACGTTCAGATCGTATCCAGCGAACAACATTATTTGCTCCATAATTCGCGATAAGAAGACTATTCGAAATATAATCTAGATAAATACCCATAGGATTATACAGTTGTGTCCTATTTAGACCTGCATTCTGACCACCCAATCCAACGGTACCACTTGTTGCATTTTTTGCATATACCATGATACGATGATTAACATAATCTGCAATATAAAGTGTGTCTGTAATTTTGTCCATCTCAATTCCATAAGGCTGGTTTAGTTGATTGTTTCCACTTCCTCCACCACCTATATTTATAATAGATCTTTCTCTTAAACAATCATCTTTTCTTCTTACCAAACCCAGCAACTACAATTCCTGATGAGGTATTCCGGGGCCAATACAGAATTTGATGGTTGCCAAGATTTGAAATATATAGATTTTCTTCATCATCCACTATTATATGAATCGGCTGATTTAAACCATAAGGCAAACCACCACTTGTACCATTTCCAAATCCAGCTACGGTTGTTCCATTCATTGAACCTCTTAGGTATTTCTGTATTCTATGATTGTTTCGATCAGCAATAAACATTGTACCTTTGTAATCTAATGTCAAGTCACGTGGCGTACTTAAATGCATATTATCTGTTCCAGGAACAGTCGTCACACCAGCTATCGTTATTCCTGTTGAATTCCATCGCAATACACTTTCTTTATTAGATATAACTCTCTTTTTCTGATTTGAATTAATTAAAAGAATACAAAGCACAACAGTAATGACTGCAAGAACAAGTAGTACAAATAGAATAATAGAAATATAAGGCAGTCTAGACGAGATAGAAATTAAAATATTTTATTACTAAATGTATGAACAAACTTCTTTATTTTTTTCTTTTGTTTGTGATGATCTTGTGTTGTCTCATATCGATCTTTTGAGGAAATAAATTTTTTATTTGAGTTTGTTTTTAACGAAGACTTTGTTTGTCTTGTATAAGCAGAATTTTGTTGTGTACCATTAGATTGAGAAGATGTAGAATTTTGTGTTTTTAATCTACGATGAACAGTCACGTTTGTAAATGTCTATATTTGAGAATACGTTAGAGAAACAAGGTGATAAATGTACGTCGAATTACTAATGAAGATTTCGGTATATTGATGGATGAACTAGGTACGTTAATAACACTGACATTTGCTGTTTGTAGGCGACTTCGATGTTTCATGACTTGAGTAAATATGCAAATGAAATGAAAGAAAACATGAGATTTTATACTCAAATGTAGGACTGTGAAAACTAATAAGTGTGCATAGTTTTAAAATAATACACGTACGATCACTTTTGAACAAACAAAACAAAATGTATTATAGCTTATCAGATAACACCAACACGCTCAACAATATCAACGTTCGATAAACCAAATGAGGGCTATAAAAAATAAAATATCTCAGTAGTGGATAAACTTAGTCAAGTTTATGTGTTAGTTAATAATCTCCGTGATTTCCAATCACGTAAACCACTAATTTCGACAAATTCTAGGTGCATCATTAACTTCCTATCGTAACCCTTTACCCCCGATAGCAGTTTCAGAAGGACCAAGCAGATAACGAATACTACCCAAGCAGACAAGATTTGTCGAAAACGCGTGTACACGCTAAGAATATGCTGTTTTTGAGCGTTAGACGCGTACAGAACCAAGAAAACATGAACATTGTCATGACCACTGCTCTCTCACGCGTATAAACACTGAAAAGGCGAACTTTTTTACGCGTTTAGATGGATATTTGCGATCTTTTTTCCATGGAGGTCGAAGGAGCTATAACAAAAAAAAGGTGAGTTTTATAAAAATCAATCGTTTTCACGCTTGCTTTCTCCGGCTGTTTCTCGCGTAAAATGTGATAAATGATTTTTTAATTAAATCCATCATATATTGAGATAAATTCTTTTCGTCCACTATTATGCCTCTCCCCCCGAATATTCACACGTGGACATTTGAAAATTTGAGTTTTTTTAATACAGTGTTTTGCTTGAATTTTTTTAAAGCACGCGATGGAGTACAGGAACACATACCATATAATTAACAGTTTTTAGAATACAAAAGTATTTCGAGCTTTAGTTAGCGCATAACAAAGAAGGAAAGAAACTGCACAATCTTGATAGGCCACCAGCCATATTTAAAAAAATGACTAAGAGTTAATTGAAACAGATTGTTTCTTCCGTGAATCCAAAGCTTAGGAAACATGCTAACATTATCATATTGCAAACTTTAAATTGTATCATTG
>Ga0209914_1001361_pt1 | contig 25178 bp, 20 predicted proteins | sample ThiBiot_500_plan_FD_183949 | JGI IMG/M metagenome (GOLD analysis project Ga0209914, IMG submission 183949) | Wastewater bioreactor microbial communities from Cape Town, South Africa - Thiocy_cont_500_plan (SPAdes) | ecosystem: Engineered > Bioreactor > Thiocyanate-remediating > Anaerobic-Aerobic...
GTTTTACAAGTTGGTCACATCTACGAAATAGAAAGGAACATATTCTATATGATTTTAAATCGTAGCTATATATTTACTCTGGTGAACCGGATGGACCGAGATCGTATGTTATTCCCTATCAATCGAAACAGAATCAAATGAGACAGAACATTTCGAAATTTATAAAACTATACTATAAAACTCCAGAAAATGCTGAAAATGATGTATATAGCGATTGGCTTGCTAATTTTCGAACTGTATTCTTTGTCGTTACAATGCTTGCAAAATAACTAAAATGAAAAAAAACAGACCTATGTATAGTCATTCAAATAGATAGATGGTTACTTACCATATGAACTATCATATAGGCACTAAATCCAAGTCCAACACCACCAAATACAAATAACCATGTGATTAAGTGAGACACATCTGAACATGCCTTTTGACGAATGATCCCAATGACAATTGCCGCAATGAAAACTGCATTCATTACAATGACAAATGCAATACCAACAGTGATGCCAAATATCTTACAAAAACCCATGGTATGTTTATTTTTAATGAAGTATCAAATATTATAGTCAAAAGTGATATGTAGCTTGAAAATAGTTATGAAACAATTTCTTCAATATTTATAGGTAACTTTATCTTTTTACATTTTCATCGAAAATGCTATCATTTTGTTTTATCTACGTACGTAACTCTCTAAGCATGTATTATCGGTGAAAACAATTGTTACATTTTCATCGAAAAAGAAATGTCCGCAAACGAGCATCATTTGTTGAGTTTCAAAAAGAAAAAGTATACTTCCAAGTAAATTTCAAAAAAGAGAACACAGTTAATAAACATGAAATTTTTATTCAATTCGTTCTTTTTTTCTGTTTCATCCATCAGATAATTTTGCCTGATTATATCAGTAACAAAAAGATTTGAGCAATGATTTGAGTGTTGCCTTTTCTGATTTTAAATTTTCGATTAATGCTGAAATAATTTCAATCGTTGGATTTTCAGTTTTCCATTCTTGTACTAAACTGTGAATGTCGTATAACGTAAACGCAACACCGAACGCAGAAGAAAAAGCTTTGAAAATAGTTTTTCCAACGTTGTTGCTTGCTTTGGCAACTGTTGCTGGTGTTTTGATTATTTGCATGATGCCAGTTAATTCATTTGGTCTTAGTTTAGCCATTGGCTTTCCTATGGTAAGAAACAGTCCACCGGGAAATGGCGGAATTGCAAGTACACTTTTAGTTGATTTAAGTGCTACGACCGCATTGGCTATTTTAACTGCATTTCGAGCATGAAATCCAGCTTTAATTTTTCCTCCAGCTTTGGCGATATCAATTCCTAATGTTGCTAAAATCGCAGTATTTGTGTCCATGTGATGATCAGTTTCCAATATGCGAACAATATCTCTAATTTCTTCGACTACATTCGAGAACTTGTTAGACTCTTCATCATGTTTTTCTGTAAGACGATGGATTTTGTCAAAAAAACCACGTGACTCAAGGGCATCGCCAATAATTGCTCCAATATTTATGGTTGCTCCCGTACCTGCTAAAATTCCGCCAGCAACAGTTAGACCGTACGATAATCCGGCTGTAAATGGTGCTAAAACTAAACCAGCTAGGCCCATCACTGTTCCAACAGCACCAGTTGCAACACCTGCTGTCTTAGTCATCATGACGGTCTTATGCACTTCATTCACATCTCTAATTAACCTTTCGAGATCAAGAATTATACTTTCATCAATTTCATGCAACGTCTTTATATGATCTTGTAATTCATTAGAATAAGTCCCTCTCAAGCACTAACAAAAGAAAATCACCGCCTGTTTTCATTATCGATGTAGTATAACAATCATACTCACCGTTTCATCCCAAAAGAATTGTTTAACGATGAATGCTAAAATAATACCAACAAAAAAGAAAATAATTTCACGCGACGTCACCATTGCATTGTTTTATCAAACAATATTTAAAAGAGAAAGAGAAAAAAATTTAACTCGTATGATAAGACATGTGCTTGTTGGTTTAAAGACATTATTATTTTTCAAAACATTTCTTATTATTCGTCAACGAGCATGTTGTTTGGGAGTATTTGAAATTAAATAAATATTTACCCTCTGCTTCACATTACTCTTCGACAATTGAAACTGTTGAAACATGCAATATCAAATTTTCCGTCGATCTCTCATGATTTTATAATAATTTGAACAATGCATATCGGCTGATGAGTAGCAGCAGCAGCAAAGCCATCAAATGCTCGAATGTATGACATATGACGTCAATAAAATTGTGCACGTTCGATAATATTCTTTGCGTTCTTTGCGAACGCGAAAGATCATAGAAGTTAATCAAAATAAAAAGAATAGAAGACTTCTCAACATACGTCGGGGGGACTGTCATTTATTTACATGTACATCAATCTCATATAGAAGAACTTGAAAATATATAATTATTATTGTAAGGTATCCATTGCCTATTGACGGATAGAACTATAAAACAAAAAGCATTTCTTTAGTTTATTTTCATTCTATTTTCGACATCGTCACTAATTTCACAGTAGCTATTACGACATTAATAATAATATCCTTCATACATGCCTAAATCTGCTCATTCATCAGGTAAATATCATGTCACAAAAATATCACGACATCAATCGGCATCAAATCGAGTTAGCTCAATTGTGTATCGAATAAATAAAATATAATATCAAATTCGATTTTATTAGAATCAATATGCAGTAACGAATAACAAGCCAATCGATGATACTGTTCATGTAAGCGTACGGTTACCGTCATATAATGTTAGTTCAAGTTCGATTCATTCTGCAAATAAAGTACAACCTATTGTAAGTATCGTATTCAATTTGATAGAAGTATCATCGATCGTTATCTTTAATAGATATTGAATGATATTGGATCAAAATCGGATATAGTTGAAAAACGGCAAAAATCATCAATACGAATAAAATCCTGTCAGTCAGAAAACCCAACTGTAACTGGACATAGTGTAACGAGTTGTTTGTTTATAAATAAATAACTTTTTATTTTATTGATTTATTAGAACACATTGGATGATCGTGAACAAACACCGCTTAACAAAAAAATTCGTCGAAAAAAGTGATACATCATACATATTTCTTTTAAAAATAAGTAGTCGATTTTCTAGATGTTGCTATGGATATTGTCCTTGTTCGTATTCACCACTTTGCATTCTGTTATTTTTACTTCTCATCGGTGCTCTACTCGCTGCTATTGCTGGAACGATTATTGCTCTCTTAGTTTCAAATAAAAATGAAATAACAAGTAAAATTAATAATTAGAAAAATAATTGCATTCTTAATGATATGATCATAAAATCTTATCTTAGCGCTAAATACGGAAACTAAAGTAACAGTAACTACAACAACAATTACGAGTACTACAGTTACAAGTACGACTTCAACATCAACATCAACGACAGCCACTACAGTTACTAGTACGAGTACTTCAGCTACGACCACAACTACAACAGTAACGTCAACTACAAGTACTGCTACTACAAGTACCACTACAACGGCAACAACAACAACAATCACCAGCAGTACAATTACAACTTCTATAACAACTTCAAGTAAGTATTTTATTATCTGTTTATGATTTCATTTTGAATGGTATCATATTTGTATAGCTACGACTCTAAAAACTGGTTGGAACTCGACAGCAGCAACAGTTGCAGGTGGAACTGCAGGCACAGCTGCCAATCAATTTCGAGCTGCGTATGATATCGCAATTGATTCAACTCGAGCACTTTATATTGTTGATCGAGATAATAATAGAATACAAAAATGGCCGCAAGGTTCGTCAAGTGGAACAACAGTAGCTGGATCAGCAGCCGGCACAGGTGGTACTACCTTGAATTATTTTACAATTCCTCGTGCTCTAACAATAGATCCTAATAATAATGTTTATGTTGCCGATACTGGTAATCATCGAGTAGTTTTATGGAATGTGAGTTCATCAACTGGTAGATTAATTGCCGGAACAGGTAATTTGAAATATTTCTAGACAAAAGATTGCATTAATCATTGTGTACTAGGTTCGGCAGGTTCGGCTAACAATCAATTAAATATGCCCTATGGAGTTGCCTATGATCCTAGTACAGGCAAAGTATTTATTGCAGATACTTACAATGATCGTATCATGATTTATCCACCGGGCGCTTCGACAGGTACATTTGGCATTGGTGGAACAGGTCTTGGAACTACACAATTAAATTTTCCCACTGGTTTATACTTCGATTCTATAACAAATAGTGTTTACATTGCCAATACGAATGGTAATAATATCGTTCGTTGGCCAGTAGGTGCTACTAATTGGATACTTATTGCTGGTAGTAGTAGTGGAGCATCGGGCAGTTCATTAACATTAATGAATTATCCACGAGATGTAACACTTGATTATATGAATAATGTTTATGTAGCAGACTGTAATAATAATCGTGCTCTTGTCTTTCGAGCAGGTCAAACTACTGGTTATGTTGTAGGTGGTACAGGAACAGCAGGCTCTGGTGCCACACAATTGAATGGTCCTATCGGAGTCGCTGTTGACACTGATTTTAATGTCTATGTCGCCGATTTCTCAAATAACCGTGTGCAACGATTTGATCATTATTAATTGTTTTTTTTGTGTAGTTTTATAAAACGTGAGAGTTCTTTTTCAATGACTATAAAAGCATATTTATGAAATAGAAAGAGAAACGAACAAAAAGGAGAAGAAAAACTATTCTTGAAAATAAAACATGAGTTTCTTTTTTTTTCTTCATTTGCGTACTTTTGCATTCATGAATCGTTTCATTGATACTGATTGTTCATTCGAACGTTTCACACCAGTTTATAGTTTTTATGCTGAAGAATTAGATTCGCTCGAAAATGCACTTCAACCAATCGAATTCCACATCAAACAATTACCGTATTTCATTAAAACAGCAAAGAAACACTGCTATTATCCAAATGAACATGGACTATCTCGGGATCAATCTGCAGCAATTTATATATTTACAATGGAATGGGGTGAAACGAGTCTAAATCGTCTTTTAAATCAAGCATTACGATCGGAAAATCGTGATGCAGTGAAAATTTGGTTTCCTTATATGAAATTGTTCGTTACAGCTTTGGATCTTTTGCCAACAGTTGAAGATACTGTTTGGAAATTAGTTCCATTGGATATTGCAGAAAAATTAACTCCTCATCAAACATTTACTTGCTGGTCATTTAGTTCATGTACAACATCGATTGACGTTTGTGAACGATTTCTTAACGACAAGAAAAATCTGGGTCTATTTGCGATTGAAATTACCAATGGAAAGAAGATTTCACAATATGCAGAAATTAAAAATGAAAATGAAGTTATTTTGCCATTTGAAAGTGATTTTTATGTCAAAGAAACTTCGTTAACAAAACACTATGGAAATCATTATATTGTTGAATTATCAGAAATTGCCCATGAAAATAAATATGATCAATCGTTGTTAACTCATCAATTACGAGCTAATCGAAAATGGAAACAATATGCAACGACTGTTGCTGGAGGAAATCATAAAGGAAATCAATCAGATCAACTCTACAATCCTTTAGGAATCTATATTAATGATGAACAGCAAGCTATTTATATTGCTGATTTTCGAAATGATCGTATTGTTCAATGGAGATTTGGTGCAAACAATGGTGAGATAATCGTTGGTGAAGATGGTAAAGGAAATCGAATCGATCAATTGTCTGAGCCAACTGATGTGATTTTTCATCGACGAACGAAATCTTTAATTATTTGTGATAAAGGAAATCGAAGAGTTATGCGATGGTCAATAGAAAATCCAAATGACAAACAAATCATCATTTCGAATATTTCGTGCTACGGATTAACAATGAATGATAATGAAGATTTATTTATTTCTGATTATCAAACACATGAAATTCGACGATGGAAAATAAATGGAAAACATGGAACAATTGTTGCAGGTGGAAATGGCCGAGGCGATGATCTCAATCAATTAAATCGGCCTGGATATATTTTTGTTGATCGACAGAATGCAGTTTATATTTCCGATCGTTGGAACCATCGCATTGTCAAATGGGAAAAAGATGCTAAACAAGGTATTATTGTTGCCGGTGGACATGGACAAGGAAATAGTCTCAAACAATTATCTCTTCCACAAGGTATAATCGTGAATGAAATAGGCGATGTTTTCATAGCTGATTATGAAAATCATCGAATAATGTGTTGGCCATCGGGCTCACAGGAAGGTCGTCTTATTCTTGGTGGAAATGGTCAAGGACAAGAATCGAATCAATTGAATAATCCAATGGGTTTATCATTTGATCGACAGAATAATCTTTATATTGTCGATTGCGACAATCATAGAGTCCAACGACTCGAATGCTGTTAAAGACACTTTATCTTTATTTTTAAAAGTATACTGCAACAAGAAAAAAGTGAATTAGTCTTTATTTATTGTTCGAGCAACCAAATAACAACGATCATACATCTTATCGTTCATATTGCCTAAATATTCAGGATTATAGCCAGCATATATAAGCTCATCTATAATTTGAAAACCATGTGGTTTAAAACAATTTAATGAATAAACACTTGTTGCTTCAGCAAAAGCACCAGTAATATTAAGATTTTTTGCGTGTTCAATACTTTTACCTATAAGACATGCTGCAAGTCGATGACCACGAGCAATTTTATCGACACTAATCACAAATATATGTAAAAGCTTGTCAGCATTTAATCGATCGAAAATATTTATCTTTTTGTGCATATCAGCAAAAATTTGAAGAAGAAAATTCAATTTTTCATCCGGCTCATTGTTTTCGTTTTTTGTATCTCTATCAACGATTTCATTGAGACAAACACCAACGATTTGATTTGTTTCTGTATCGTATGCAACGAATGAACATTGATCATTTAAACAAGTTTTGATAACATTATTAGAGAAATGAGATACATCTGTAACTTGAAGATTTCGTGTAAGTGGTTCATCTTTAAAAAATGAATTGATTAATAACGATAATACTTGTTCATAATCATTTTTAACTATGAGACGAATTTCATATTTTGATGATGAGGACATTTTATTTTTTTCGTTTTAAGTACAACGACTCGGGTGTGTTTGATCAGACGAATGAGAAAAGAAAGAAAGAACGAACGAGAAAAATAAAACATGACGATGTGATTCAATGTCATATTTATGTATGGTTTTCTTTCAAAAAAAAAACTTAAATAAAATATATACTATTTCGTATAGCGTCCTCTATTGTACGATAAATTTCAAAACCACAAAACAAATTCTTTAACCGATTTAGCCACTGTACGAAGTCTAATTTTGCTTTCATTTGAAAAATTACAACATCGTAAATCAAGTTTCTTTAATGATTGACTATTTTCGATCATGGCTACTATGGAATCAATACATTTACCATCGACGTTTTTGTTTCTACTTAAATTGATGATTTGAAGACAAACATTAGGACGCGTAAGTACTTTAGCTAATATATTAACACCAGAACTGGTTATTTGATTAACACTTAAAGACAAATCAACGAGCTTTGTATTTGTTTGAAACATTTCTGCTAGATATTTTGCATCATCATCAGATAGATTGTTTTCTTCGAGATAAAGACGTTTCAACATCGAACTATTGATCATTGATGTCAATGGACGAATATCAAGTTCAGAAAGATTAGCATGTGAAAGATCCAGTTCTTCGAGATGCTTATTATCTTTCAGTGCGTGTGCAAGAATTAAAATGCCACTTCTTGTAATTTCAACACCTGACAAATCAAGTATTGCACATTGTTTTTCGTTAATGCCTCGTGTAATTATAAATTCGATGTCAATGTCATTTAAACATCTTGCACGAAAATCTAATGTATGAGATTGACATTTCGATATAATTTGTTTAATTTCAGCATTTGTATAATTATCGATATTCGACAGTAACGCTGAAGGATGATCAATAGGCAAACGTGCAAGAAGAGGCAAATCTGGTTCAATTTCTTCGAGTTGAATTATGCATGAACCATCATTCTGTTCTAGTTTTCCGAGAACTTTGAATTTACGAGCAGCTTGTAATAGAATTTCACTTTCATTCAATATAAATGAATGTTGACTGATATCTTTGCCCGAATGACACAAAATAGCGAATAATGTACGTGCACCAGTCCTGCCATAGAATGTTTCACTGTTGAGAACATTGATCTGTCGTGTACATGATGTAAACGCCCACCAAACGAATTTGTCGTTCACATGATACTGGTTACGCAAATCATCTTTGACCCCACGAAAAACAGTAAACGTCTGAGATGGTAATTTTGAAAGAGCAGTGAGAAATAACTTCAAATACAAAAACCAAGGTCGTAGTAATTGTCGTTGTTGATTACGTAGCACACTATTCAATGTTAAATAAAATGGTTTTATATTTTCTGTCGTTGACCATGGTAAGGAATAGAGCATGATGGAAGCTGATTCTTCCAATGAAAGACCATCACGTGGTGTCTTAAGACGACTTTTAACTAAATCTATCATACGGTCGATATCAGGTACGATTGAAGTAAGCGGTTGAACGGCTTCAGCAAGACTAACCAATGGCTCATTCTCGTAGCCCTGAATTGGCTCTAAATTCAACGACTGATTAGGATGTTGTGGTATGTCAGAGAGTCGAAGAGCATAGTTTTCCTGATTGGAATCGTTCATTTTCAAATCTAGAAAGAATGAGTATATGAGTAAGATGATAGTTTATTTAGAAAATAAAGTTATTTTTCGAAGATGTTTCCTTTTGAAGACGCTGTCTGCCATCTTCAGTTATATTGCAACTCGTAAGCCAAAATGTTGTTAATGATTGATTCTTTTCGAACATTTCAATGAGAATACTCATACTTTCATTTGTGATTCGTTTATTGTTTTGTAAGTATAACTTTCGAAGATTTGCTTTCGATTGACACAAAGCATCAGCCAAATATGTCACACCTTGATTACCGATTCCATTGTCATTCAAATAAAGAGTAGTCAGAGTTGGTTTTTTTCGAATTAGTTCAGACAAACATTGAACACCTTCATCTGCAATATCATTTTTGCTGAGATCAAGTGTTTTAATAGGTGCTTTGTTAAGTTCCTAGAAAGGCGCTTACGCATATATCATTATTTAATATATGCACGTGTATTTTCTTACCACAGTTTTTGTCATTCCACAAAAATGATATATTGGAGTGTATATTGAATCATTAACTAAAAGTCCTTTAGTCAATTGAGATACATCCGCGTCGTTTAAACGATTTTGACTCAAATCCAATTCTTCCAACGTAGTATTATGACGTATTGCTTCAGCTAGTATCGATACACCGAACCATGTTATTTCATTACCTCGTAAATTAAGTTTTGTACATTGTTTTTCATCCATAGCTTCTCTAACAACTATTGGTATGTCTTCATCCGTGACATGTTGTTGACTTATATCTACTATCGAATGTTGTGCATATGATTGAATATGACGTTCAAGATTAAGATTATAATGAATCACATCGATTCTTCTGGTTCTTGGTTCATTAGTTGTTACAGGAGATATTATTGGCTGGCTCACATTCACTGGTAGTAGTGATGACGGAGTGAGCGCAGTTCCTATAGGATACATTGGTTCGATTTCTTTTAGATGAATAATATGAAGTCCTTGGCCAACATCCAAACAGGATACAACTAGAAATTGACTTGTAGGAAGAAATAATAGTTCACTTTCTCTTTGATATTGTGAATAACTACGAATATCAACAGCGGAATAACTTTCGATATAAAACAGTGTTCTTTCGCCTGTTTTTCCAAGAAATGATTCGGATTGAAGTACATGTAAAAATTCAGTGGACGAACTAAATCCCCACCAAGTAACCTTCTCTCCTTTTTTATATTGTTGTGATAAATTCATCTTCACTCCTCGAAAGATATGGCGATTCGTTGAAGGAATTTTCACAAGAGCACCAATAAACAATCTTAAATAACGAAACCAAGGTTTCAGTTTATCACGATCTTCATCTCGAAGAGTTTGATTAAGAACAACATAAAGACATTTATCGTGCGGTTTCCATTCCATAGTATATAATCGAATTGCAGCCAGTTCATCAATTGAGAGTCGATCTTGTACTTGAGTTGCACACTTCTTTTTGGCATCTATTACTTTCTGCTCTATATAATCAACGAAAAGCTTGATAGATTGAACTGCTTCTTCCAAAGAAACCAATGGTGCCGTCTCAAAACCTTGAAGTGGCGGCAACTGTACCAGCGGTTCGTTAACAACATCGTTTATACGCGCCCATATTGTTTCTGCTCCATGGTCGTTTTGTGAAGCCATTTGATTTTAATAAGACTCCGACGATTAATTTTTACCAATATATATATATATATATATTATTCGACCGTCGATATATGAATAATCGTAAAAAAAATTCGTCGAAAATGTAAAGTGGTCAGGATTATAAATACATAAATAAGCAATGATATTTCAAGTAGGAAAAAAAAAGGTAGTAAAAATGAGTAAATATATTTTATTAATAGTTCTTCTGTGTAGCACATAACAACAATTTTTTATGACTTCCTATATATTTTGTGTTCCCTCTCGAACATATATATATAGATTTGGTATTCACCTCACATTTGTATTCGAATTTGGTTGCTTTCAAAATGTCAAGATTTACAGAGAAATTAGTTCGAATCATCAAAAATCATGCCGGTGAACAAGATTCGTCGAGTAAAGCTCAGCAATATTTGCAACAAGGTGCTGATCTCAAAGCTCTTGTGAAGAATAGTTCGCTGATAGATTTTACTATCGCTAAAGAAAAACAGTTTCGATTAGCAGGTTTAATATACAATGCAGACAATTGTGTACGTTTGATTCATGTGCTAATAAAACATGCTTCGGATCAATTGGCTGCACAAGTATTATCTGCTAACAACGGCAATCCAAATGAAATGCGTCAGTTAGTAAAATTACGTGCTAATTGCTATCAAGAAGAAACATTTGGACTGTTGGGTTTATTAGGTGAACTGTTAAATAAAAGTGATACGCCTATTCGACTTGATACTGTTCAATTTCTAATTGAAAATGATCCCTCAATGAAATATAGCTGGAATACAGTCGACAGTCAAGATCAGACATGTATGAATGTAGCAAAAAAAAATTCAAATTGTCCAGACGATGTCAAGAATTATCTCCAACAACAATTTGATATGATTCTCAATCGAAATGCATCTAATGAACCACCAATTGATCCGAAAGAAATGATTAAATGGGTTCAACGTGGTGCTACACTTGAAGTATCCGATGAAAATGGTAATACTGCTCTGTGTAATGCTGTTATCGCAAATAATGTTGATCTGACTCGTGTTCTCATATCACTTGGTAGTAATATTGCACATAAAAATCGGACTGGTTTAACACCTCGACAAATTGCTGAAAGTGCTACATCCAAAAATCAAATATTGATAGGTCTTCTCGGTAAGCAAGGTAACAATGTTGAACTCAAAAGTCTTATTGAAACAAAACGATCCCGTTTGACTGTTGATGAAGTTCGTAATCATCTCGAGAAAGGAGCTGATATCAATGCAAAATATGCAAATAATGATTCACTTCTACATATTTTAATTGCCAATCATGGTACACCTGAAATGATAACAACTTTTGTCAATAATTTCAATGCAGACTTATCGGCAATGAATATCAATGGATTACGAGCTATTGAACTATGTGTCATGGTCGACAAGCAGCCACCATTCAATCGTTTGCTTGCATTTTTTAAACTGTCAACAACGTCTACCGATTTATTCAATAATGAAAAACTCAATAAAACTCTTCTTCAATTTGCTAATGAACAGAAACGTTTCGATGCAGCAAAATTAATTCAAAATGAACTTAATTATCGTTTATGGAATTCAATGGCTTTGATGAACACAAACAATACCAACAATCATACGACCATCGATCAACTAAAACAATTGATCAATTACGGTGCTCAAATTAACTATAAATATCAGGATAATTCTTATCCACAATGGACAATATTACATTTAGCATGTAAAACAACGACAAAATTTGTTGTTCAAAATCTAATCGAAAATTTCAAAGCTGATTATCTGTTATCAACTGAAAATGGTGATTATCCAATTTCAATTGCTGCTGAATATGGACAATTAGAAATCGTTGAATATCTACACGATTTACCAAATTTGACTTTAAACATAAGTAACAGAGATCGACAGACTCCATTACATTTAGCAACAAGAGATCATCATTTACTTGTTGTTAAATATCTCGTTCGATGGGGTGCTGATCCTCAAGCACGAAATCACTCGAATCAAACTCCATTGGATATTGCACGTGCGAATACAGCTAACAATAAAGACGAAGAGATTAATGATAAAAAATTAATTGAATTTTTTCAACAGTTAATTTGTCCGTCGATTAGTGGAGAAACTGTTCGAGGACGAAAACCAGATTATGATATGGATACGTGTGAATTGGCAGCACCAGTTGAAATTAATACGATTCAATTAAATACCGATGATGCTGAAGGAAAATCAGGTTTTGGAAAAAATGGTTTTCTTATGAGAAATCATAATGATAATTTACGTGACGCTGCAAAACGTGGTATCGTTTACACAGCACAACAGGCTATTGGTAATGGTGCTGATATTCGTCCACGAAGAGGAGAACGATCACCATTCGAAATAGCACAAATGTCAATACAAAAATGTATGACGAAATTGAATAATCCAGCACTCACTTTAGATAAACGTTCACAAACACAAAGTCAATTAGCAGGTTGTCAACAGATTGCGATGACTATTCAGCAGATTGCTCGACAAAAGCTAGTTGAAGCTATCGATCAATCGAATGCTAGTAATGTTATGGCGTATCATCTAGCTGGAGCACAACTTACTGTTGATCTATTGCAAAGAACTTGTAATGCATCGGATAATGTTGAAATTATCGATTATCTTGTCAATGCAAGTGTGGAAATCTATCAAGCTATGATTAACAGTTCATCATCGATGTCTCTCTATCACAATGCCAAAAAGAAAAACTTCGATAGACTAGCTGCCTATCTCAAATATCGATTATCAATTGAATGTGGAAAAGCTATTGTGGAAAACAATCTTGTACTCGTTAAGAACTTAGTTCGTGATGGAGCTAGTGTCGATATGATCAATACGAATAATATTCAAGAAGCATTAAAACATCACAATGTAGAAATGATTCAATTTCTCTGTCAAAACGGAGTCAAACTACCAATGGAATGGCTTACTTCACAATCCATTGTTCTTCCATCAACTGTATCTCAACAATTAAAACCCGAAATCAAAGCTGAAATCAATCGATGTTTGATCAATCGACGACTTCGTTTTGCAGCTGCTAGTGGTGATTTAAAAACTTTAATTCAATGTCAACGTCTCGGTGCTGATATTAATTCAGTTAATTGTCATGGTTCGACAGCACTCCTATGTACGGTTCAACATGGTAATTATTTTCCAATTGTTCATGCACTCGTTTCATGTGGTGCATCGATGTTCCATTCAAATGAAAATGAACCATCATCATTAATTGATCTTGCAAAAAAACATAACTATATACAGATTGCAAATTATCTGTCTCAACAATTGAATGTACAATTCCTAGCTGCCATCCTAAATAATGAACAAGGAAATGCAGAGAAATTTTCAAGATTAGGTGTCAATTTCAATTATCAAGATGAACAAAAACGAACACCATTGTACTATGCTATTGAATGTCATAATGTCGAATTGGTGAAATGGTTATGTGAATGTGGTTGTAGTCCAACTTCAGTAGAACCTGATATCAATGGTGACTATCCAATAACTTTAGCAACTGAGAAAGGTAATTATTCTATCGTCGAATTCTTTGTCTTGAATTATGCCGCAACAAGAACTCAAGTGAATGGAGCTGGCTTAACTGCATTACAAATTGCAGAAAAATTGAAATACAAACGAATTGCTGAATTAATTATAACTGGGAACTATCGCCCTCCCGCGATTACCGATACTGAACCACCTAAACTCTCATATGAAGTATTGAAAAACGCAGCTGAAAATGGTCCCATTGAAACCATCAAAGAGTTTATTAAAGAACAATATGACTCATCTGACGAAAAGGGAGAAATATGTTTGGAATTGATTCACATCGCAAAATTTCACAAACAATTAGAAATTGTAGATCTTCTTGAGCCATACTACAAAACTTTACAAAATAAACCCAGTGATCGACAATATGGAGATTATGTTCGTTTGAAACATCACTATAAGAACATTCTATTAGGATTTTTATCTGGTCTAAGTAATGTCATTGCTAATAGTAATGTTATACTCGATCCTGTTGATCCCAATACATACGTAGATCTTTTCTCTGGATTAACATCAAATCTATCAAAACGGTCACAAGAATTACAACAAGTATCGAACGAACAAGATGTAAAGAAATTAATTGAACAAGATTTACAGGACACAAAACAACAATTAGCGAAAGTCAACGAAACATTAGAACAAACATTGCAAGAGAAAGATTCTTTGCAGGCTCGTATTGAAGACATCGAAACACGTGTTTTTGACGGTCGATCATTGACAGCTCTTCAACGAAAACAATATCTCAAAGACAAAGAATATTTTACACAAAAATTAGCAGGTGTCGAAGCTTCAACGGAGTTATATCGACGACAACAAGATGCTATAGAGACCAGACAGAAAACAATCAAATTCATTAAAGAAAACCCAAATTTAGCTATGTTCTATCGAACAATTGAAACTCGTTTACAAGCTTTATTTACCAGCATATTAGCTGTACAAGGTGGTTATGTAAAACGAGAAACAACAAGTGCTAGTATAAAATCATTAACTATTCCATTCAGTAAGTATAGTTGTACACGTTATACGTACTAAAAAATAAAGTTCAAACAAACTTATATTCTTTTTCTATAGTGGGTGTACTCATATCGAATCTCAAAGCAGCCATCAGTCCTGTTCTATCGAAACTCAATGAAAAAGAACAAAAACAAGAATGGGACAATATTTCTACGTTTGGCAATATTGAAGAACTCAATCGAATTGCATCGGATACAGCCGGTATCCTAACTCTTTACTACAGAGAACAACTTGAATCGATCGATACATCGAAGAAAATCAAAGGCAGTAATATGTTCAATGACAAAGTTCGATGGATTAAAGATTTTATTATTGATGTTCGTCCGGAAAGTCGAGAAGAACTAGCGGTTGTTATCGTTGCTGATTATATTGCATCTTGGATAATCGATGCACTTAAAGTTGGAACAAAGAATATTGATCCCAATCAATCGTTGCCACATTATTTCTGGTTGTACGTAGCTCAACAAAATCCAGCTGATCAAACAATCATAAAAAACATAGCAGATAATGTTGGACTTTCGACTGGACAACAATTAATTCCTTTGAAAACGAAGACATCTGATTCGAATCAGTATAACAAAGTTCCATTGTGTTATCTTATCTGTTGTGTGACTGTGATTAGTAACGAGGGTGAAATGTATCAGTCTCGTTTGTTTGAACCCGAAAATCTAAAAATATTCGGATATGTCTATTTAAAACCATTTTCATCGAATAGGAATGAATTTTTTTCGATTGTCGAAAAACGAAATCTACGAAAAACTGCAGACAACGCTTTAGATGATAATGATCTTCTATCAAGAGTTAATCAAACTCTCGATTTAACATCAACGTATGCGCATAATGACAATGGTCAACAAATAATGGCTAATCAAGTAGCTCAAGTACTTGGTCAACAGAAAACTTTTGTTAATGCACAAGATCTACATAGTGAATTAAAGAAATTTCAAAAAGAAGTTGAATTAGATGTTGAGATATTACGTGAAGATATTCACAAGAAAACAGAGTATTATCAAACATCTATCGATGCTGCTCATGAAAAAATCGAAGAACAATCAAAAATTAATCGAGAAACGATGCAGAAAGATAACGAAGCACATTACGAACGGATTCTTAAGAAATTCAATGATAAATTCAATGATATTGAGATACGTCTCAATGAACAAGCGAAAAAACGTTTGAATGATGTCGAACAAGAATTACGAGAGAAAACGAAAGAAATTCTAATTACTGCTGAATCCGCTAAATTACAAGCACTTCAAGCTATTGAAGAAGCTAATCATGCACGTCAAGGTGGTGAAAAAGCTGTACAAGAAGCACGTAAAGCTGCGATAAGTGCTCAAAATCTGGCTGAATCAACTGAACAACGACGTCAAGAATTTCAATTGACAGCATCGAATTGTGAAGCAACTGTTCAGAGAACAGTCGCTTCGTTAATACAGATGTATGAGAAAACAATTTCAGACATGCGTGTAAAATTAGAAGATGATGTTGCACATGCCAAAGAAGCAGTTCGTGAAGCATCGCAAAATGCTAAAGATGCAGCAGCGAATGCACGCGAAGTTCAGAGAACAACGAAAGAACAGCTGGACCTTCAAAAGAGAGAAACAGAAAAGACACTTGCAGGCATTAAGGAGACACGAGCACAATGTGAAAGAGCCGTTGTTGAAGCTCGTGAAGCCGAAAAACATGCGAAACGAGCTGCTAATACAGCTGAAAAAACTTTGGAACAAGTAGATAAATTAACAAAAAAAATGTAATCATCAGACAACATTCGTTAATTAGTTTTTATTATTCATTTTTTTTTAATCTCGAAATATAATCAAAACGAAACACCTGGAGTACATTTGATGCCCGAAGGATGATCATAATAACTACAGAGTACAGTTGATTTTCCACGTGGAGCATTAATATCCCATTTCGTAAATGCGATATCACAAGTACCTTTGGGTGGACATTCAATTTTTGCGACAATAGGCTCATATTGTTTTGAAGTCTTGCCATTGATATTAATAAAACGTATATTAGAAAGTTTAGCAGCAGATGGATGTTCTTTACATTTCGATGTATCTGTTGCATAACAATTGTCTATTTGAAGAGCATAATCTGAATTATCCACTGTGATATCTTTGTATGTTACATTGTGTACAGCTACTGTACCATGCGAAGGACCACCTGGATAGAATTTAATTCGAGTTGCTGCTGCACAATTGATCATTTTTGCATTGGATACGTACACATTTTGAACGATATAAGCACGTCCAGCATCTCCTCCGAGACTGCCAACTGATATGCCATGTGATCCAATGCAAGTAAAATTTTCAACAGTTACATAATTAGCACCATTTTCGAATGCTACACAATCGTCACCATTTGTAACGTGCATATTAGTTAGAGTTACATTCGAACATTCACCAATATCGAAACCATCAGTATTCTTAGGTGGATTTGCTGATTTTGAAATGGCAGTTAAAACTAAATTCGAAAGTTTAACATTGGCCGAATTTCCTTTCACAGTAACAAACATCGTAGGTGGATTCATTAGTTTAATATTTGTAAATGTGACATTTGTAACACCATTGAAAAATAAAAGTAAAGGTCTTTGATACTCTTTATGAGAAGCAAAATAATCCCAAAACGCTTGACCACTTCCATCAATAACTCCAGAACCAGTCACCGAAGAAAAACTGCCTCCAACAACATTTTGAAGCAAGAAAAATGCAGTTTTACCTTTCCAATATTCGATATCATCGGATGTTTTTAAAGTTCCTTCGATTTGAAAGTTACAACCCTTGCAATTGCTGAAATCGAGTGGACTTCGAATAGAAAATGTTTTACCAGCAGGAATAATAATTGTTCCTCGATTGCCGCATGTTGATAGAGCTTTACTGATCGAAGGAACATCATCAATAGAACTGTCACCAGCAGATGTAGGTGTACAAGTATCTTGAACGAATTGTGAAGAACTTTCACCAAATAATAAGTTATTACAAATAAGTAATGATAAGCAAAGTAATGCTTTCATCATCTTTGAAGTACACATGTGACTTCTCAATAAGTATTCTTATTCTTTAGTTTGCACCTGTGAGATAAATGAAAATTTTATCTTCTTCGCGTTTATATTGCTTCATCGATTTTCAGTCCGAACGAGAGTTTTGTTGTAATAAGTAGGTTAGTATCCATTGTTTGATTAAGCAACACTTATTTTCTCGTTGATTACATATAATTAGAAAGAAAGAAATTTAACAGATGTCACTTGGGACTTAAATCATAAGGGAAATCAAATTCATTACTAAAAAATAAGATTGCATGAATAAATAAATAAATCCACTTGTCATGTTGTCATTGTAATCTAAAGACGTATATCTTCTTTAAAATAAAATCATGACTTTTTGCCTAGATTTTGAATATTAACACAAGACAGGAAAAGAGAATATATTTTCCTAATATAAATCATGAATATAACAAGGGCAAAATATGACTTTTATGATGATATAACTTTATCAAATTATCATTTTATGGCCATATTAATTATTATATTGCAATGACAGGAGAATCATATTCATATGTAATACAAGCCATATCACGTTATTTTGCTACTGTTCTATCAAATAAATTTCAAACACATTATATTCTTCTTGGTATTAAATGGTGTTTGGTTTTTGTTACTACTTTATCTATTATTCTCACAGATGTGATTCGCTATCGTCCTGGTAAATCTTCTATGCTACCTATTCAAAGATCATATTATTTTGCTTATGTAATCATTATTTATTATTGCATACCAGTTATAATAATTTATGTGATTTATATTTGTATTTTTTATCAAGTCAAACGAACAAAACAACGAGCTAGAACTTTACATAACTCTGAATATCGTCAGAGACGTGATTTCGAGTTACTTCGTAATATACTTATTTTGACAACGGTTTATCTAGGTGCTGGACTACCAATTGTATTGTTTTATTTCGTTCGAACTAAATATCCATATTTGGCAACATTATTACCGATGTCATTGGCGGATATATTTGCAAAATCTTTTACTATTATCTTAGATCGATCTATTCGTCATATGCTTATAAGAAAATTCTGTGGAGAAATCACTGTACTTTAATTGAATTTTGGTATATTTTATATGATAGTTCTCAACATGTTGCAATATTAAACAATCGAAGTCGATTGAAGGTTCTTTCAAGTGTGATTAAATTGTTATTTTCATCAAGTAAAATTTGTTGAACTTGAATTGTTGTACTTCCACCAATAACTGTATCGCCACTATTGCCATCAGGTAACCAACGTTGAATTCGTTGATTTCCTGAAATAAAGACACATATAAACTAACATTTTTTTTCAATGTTAAGTATACCAGCATCAGCTATATAAAGTACTCCGTTTTCATCAACAGTAATTCCTTCTGCATTGCTGATTTGATTTGCTCCAGATCCTGAAACACCATTACCAGCAACTAAAGTTCCAAATGTTCCATTGGTCGAATTTGCCGGAAATTTTAAAACACGATGGTTATAACAATCGCTTACATACAATGCATAATCAAAATAAATACCAAGTATATTAGTAAATTGATTCAAATTGCTTCCCCATCCATTACCACCTAAATTAAACAGCTGCATTTGCGAAAAGAAAAGAAAGAATATTCTTTCATTACCTGCTACAATAACACCTTGAGAATCGCTGTTAGTAAATTTCATTACTAAATGATCACCGGAATCTGCAACATAAACATCATCTGTTTGTTGATCAATAGTAATTGCTTGTGGTTGATTCATTGAAGCAATGACTTGACCAGATGTTGCTGAATTTGAATTTGCTGGAAATTTCATTAGCCGTTTGCAATCAAAATCGATCACATACAATTGCCGAGCGCTATCAATAGCAACACCTTCAATCCGTAGAAATTGATTATTACTACAGCCTGCATTATTTCCACCAGCGAGAATCGTACCATTTGCAGATAGATTATCAAGAGAAAATTTTATAATACGATAATTAGCTCGGTCACCAATGATAATCGCTCTTTGCGATCGATCATAACACATGCTTGTTGGTGAACTAAGCTCTGAGAGAGTTGTACCAGAAGAACCAGCAGAATTTCCAATTAAAATCGTATAATTCATCGACCATGTTAAAATTAAATTATCTATTAAGTAAAAAGAAAACAAATTATGTTGAACACAACAGCAATATTTCTACTTGTTGGCTGTCGATTTGTCATTGACATAACAGAACTGGCTTGATTTGTTCCGTTTACCATTTGTCCGACACTACTCTCCTCACAAAATAATGAACAAACCAATGTTTCATGATAATAAATTACAGTTTGACATCTTTCATGATTTAAACATTTGACCGAACAATCTTCTATGGTTGTCACTGTCATGTCAGTTATATTAACGAGAAAACTTGATTGTGATTGTGGAATATAAATACTATTCGCTGTAATAGAAAAATGAGCATGTTTTGTTGATTCTAATATCAATCCGTGAACATAATAGAAATAGAATTGTATGACGTAAATTAGATTCATCACTAAAAACATGGAAAGAGATATGATAATGTTTTTCTTATTTTGTCGTTTCATTAATATAGAATGATTCTATCTAGTACTGATAATATTTCTTCAACAGAAAACACTTAAAAATGCCATTTAATAGCAAGAGGAAAGATGCTTTCATTGTTGAGTAGATATTTTGTCCTTGACGTCGATTTGCATTTTCCTTGTTTAAAAGAAAAATTCAAGAGAAAAGTATTTAATGGAATATTGCAATTTCAGTACATTTTGATGAAAAGGGACAATTTCTATTAAAGTCTTGTTTATAGAGTTCTGTGATTCATCGACCATCTAAAAATAATAATATTCAATCAAATTTTATATCTCGAGGGCAATTCAGATCAAATGGTCCAACACCCTCACCCTCGAACGACACGGTTGTTATCACAATCTGAAATGTCGCAGTATTTTGACCTATTCTATTCAATTGACTATTGACGATTTATTTGAAAATTAATCATGTTTTTCTTGTCACACGTACAACAATAATAAATATTAACTTCAATACACATAATCAGATAATTTCATAGCGAAAGAAAACTATTGCGACAGATGTATTATATTTATTGATTAATCATTAAATTTTAACCAATGTTTTTTTATCTTTAACTAAAGTTTTATTGAATACGAAAAGGAAATTTTTACAAAATGAAAATGTTTATTTTGTACAATAACGTAGATTACAAACAGGCGGTGCTTTAAGTAAATAAACATAGTATCCATTACAGTTTGTTACTGAGATCAAGTTTGACCAGTTACACGCATTTGATGACCAATAATAACAAACAGTACCGTTGACTGTTGAACCAACTGCAGGATAAGTTCCTGTATAATATCCAGTAGCGTGAGTACTGCATCGATACGTCGAAGGAACAGTATCTGCTAACATTGTTCCCGCACCTCCCTCAATTCGATACCATCCTGTTAATATAGTACTGTCACATGTATAAACTGTTACATTATATGTCGTTAGTCGGGTAGAATCTGTTATTGAGGAATAACTTGAACATTGGGACGGAAGCGCAATCGTTGTTGTTGTATCTACAAATAAAATTAGATTTAATCAAAAAGTTCATTGTTATCTTACTTTGAGTAGTTGTAGTTATTGTTGTTGCTAAAATAAAATACCGAAAATATTTTATAAGAGAATTCAAATAGATCTATATAAGTTTTATACTTGTTGATGTTGCTGTAGTAGTAGTTGTTGACGTTGTTGTTATTGTTGTTGTTGTTACTGTTGTTGCCGTTATTGTTGTGTTTGTTTTTAGTGAAAAAGCTAGTATGATTGCAGCAATAGCTGCAGCGATCAAAATGCTTGTAAAAATCCCGAGAACACAGCAATATCGACAACAGTCAAAATATTCACTAGAAAAAACATGTATATATAATAAAATGAATAAAAAAAATACTTACTCTGCTTGTTCTCTCTTTATTCTTCTCTCCGATGTTTCTCGATAATGTTCACGTTCAAGAGTGATTTGATGCGTGAGACCTCTCGATCCCTAGTTTATTTTAAATAAATTTTCATTGTCAAAAAATACAAAATAAAACTGTTTATCCTACTATAAAATTTTGAGTATTAAGAATTGATCTGTTCATCGCTCCTCTAGTCTAAATATATGTTCTTTTTATTTGGTATTTCTCAGTTTCACTTACAGAAATACATGATACTTTTGTTATAGAAACACCTTTTTTATGACGCGACCTACGGCGCTGAAACAAATTATTTATACGTATATAATCAATTTCATCCGATAGAAAAATAATTATATTACTTGATTTCGTTTCAATCTATATTGTTGACGTGATTTCATGAATTCACGTTCAATTGGTGACCATGAATCTATTTCGTGTTAACAGATAGACGATTGATTTTTAAAATAAATTTGAGTTGAATATCGTTACTTTCAGAGATTTTTATTGTTGCTCTCGAAGTCATTTTTACTCTGCGAAGCTTTCAAGCAATATATTTTCTGATTAGAAAATTCTTAATTTATATAAGTCTCGCTGAAGCTCTACATTTTATTCTATTCATAATAAATTAAAAATTCACAAAAAATATTTAAGAGCATCATGACCGTCGATTCAATATATATAGGCGCAATATATTATGCAAAATATAGAACAAATGATTGCATCAACTACCTAGAAAAAAAGTAATGTTTTATTATTCAGAATAATAAATTATTCTCGTAGTTGTTGGCTTACTTGCTTGCGCTACAATTTGGACTGATCTGAATACCATATTTTTGCACTCTATTATTACGTTGATCGCTTACATATAAATTTCCATCGGCATCAAATTTTACATCTCGAGGCCCGTTCAATTCAGTTGGTCCTGTGCCAGATGTACCTCCACAACCGATAATACATGTTCCACCTGCAGCATAATCTTCTGTCCATCGAATAACACGATTATTTCCATAATCAGCAATGTATATGTATCTATAGCGTGAAAATATAATATGGTTACTGGTCAAATAAATGGCTCACCCATTATTATCGACAGCAACTGCTATAGGAGTATCCAGCCTTTTTAAACCAGAACCTGATGATGCGGTTATACCAGCAACGGTGGTACCACTATTAGCTGCCGGCATCCATCGTTGAATGCGATGATTACCGTTATCAGCTACATATAAAATTTTACTTTCATTGACGAAAGTGCCGTAGGGTTTATCAAATTGATTGGCTCCTGGGCCGGTACCAGCAGTACCGGCAACGATAGTTCCAACAAGACTACCAGGAAAAAATTTAACAATACGACTGTAATCTGAATCAGTCACATAGACGACATTATTAACATCGATACGAAGCTCTCGTGTTTCACCTAATGGAGTTGTCGCCGTACTGTGACCTATTTTAACTCCGGTCAGTGAACCAGGTGTAAAACGTTGTATCCTATAATTTAAACTATCAGCAACAACAACACCACCTTCTTGATCAACTGCTACACCTTTTGGCTCGTTTAATCTCGTTGCACTACTACCAGGATTACCAGTGTCTCCGGCAACAATAATTCCATTTACGGCGTTCTCGTAATATTTCATAACACGATGATTATCTCGATCACAAACATATAATGTGTAGTTATTGTCAATGAAAATAGTAACTGGCTTATTTAACGACCGTAAATTAGTACCAGAATTCCCATTGGCATTACCTGCAATGGTAACACCATTTGGATCCCAAGTAGCACATGGTGGAATTTTCAATGCATAGATACCAGTTGGAGCATCTAAATAATATATTGTAATTCCGCTAATCTGACAGAGAAAACTTACAAGTCATTGTTGTTGTTTCTGTGGTAGCAGTAGTTGTAGACGTAGTAGATGTAGTAGTACTGGTCGTGGTGCTTGTAGTAGTTTCTGTGGTGGTTGTAATTGTTGTAACAGTGATTGTACTGGTGGATGTGTTTGATTTGTGCAAGAGAGAAACAATCATCGCTCCAATAGCTGAACCAATTAAAATAGTTCCAAGAATGCCAAGAATAAGACATAATCGAGTACATCCCAAATAACCACTACAAATACGTACATATGTTATTACACAGGAAATTCAAACAAAAAAAAACATACGTTATCTTTTGTTTTCTCTTTTTCTTATTAGGTGCTTCTTTAGTATGTTCTTCTTGAGGTTTCCTTTGATCGAATAATTCACTGGGCGACTATTTCATTAAAATCAATATTATATTAAAACTCAATTTCAAGGAGTTTTTATTTACTGTAGAATTTTGATGATTAATTTTGATTTTATTGTTTGTCTCTGCGCTCTTTATTAACAGAAATCTTATACATGCTATTTACTGTGTTTTTCTACTTACTTTTGAATACGATAGTTCACTAGCAGAGACATTTCCTGAACTGTTCTCTGTAATTGTTGTTCGTGCTTCTGTTTCTGGATTTATCGAGGATGAACAAGAAGGCTAAAAACAATCACAAATAACATCATTATTTTATTTGATTAAAATTGAAAAGTGACTTACTTGACTTGTTTTGGGTCCAATTCGTCGATATATTTTAGTAACTCTTGGTTGTAATGATGAACAACGTTCTAATTGTAAAATAAAAATGAAACTGATGTTAAAATAATTTAAACCAAAATTGCATATACTTGGAAGATTAATGCTCATATGTGCGCGTATGCTGCGGCAAATTCTCAAATTATGTTTTATTTCTCGTTTTTGTCCTCAATCTTTTATATGAATGCAAATGTACAATGAAACCTTCTAATTTATTTTCTATTAGAATTTTTTTTTCTCTCAAACATAATAAACAAAAAGGTATGACAACAGTATTTAGAAGCGTTCTTTCATTATTAATGGGCTTGCATCTGCATTTGATTCGTATTGTTGTTGAATTAGATTCGTCAATGCATCAATTCGTTGTGACATGATTTTCATATCTTCTTGCATTTTCAAAATTAAAATATCTGATGAATTCTTTTTCCTTTTGAATAAACGACCTACGAAACTTTTTGGATTAGCAAATCTCTTCAGTAAGTATATGGCAATTGGACTAAACCATAATTTTAGTAAGAGTAATATCATGCCTACCAAATCAATACACATTCCAATGAATAGAATTGTATGAAATAGAATTTCAGATTTTCGAGCAATTGGTTCTTGTTTATTCCGTATAAAGAATGGTGTGTTAGTCAATTGAATGAATAGATTAG
>Ga0209914_1001401_pt1 | contig 24698 bp, 16 predicted proteins | sample ThiBiot_500_plan_FD_183949 | JGI IMG/M metagenome (GOLD analysis project Ga0209914, IMG submission 183949) | Wastewater bioreactor microbial communities from Cape Town, South Africa - Thiocy_cont_500_plan (SPAdes) | ecosystem: Engineered > Bioreactor > Thiocyanate-remediating > Anaerobic-Aerobic...
GGACGGGTAATAATTATACAATGTATAGGCTTCTTCCGAATTACATTATAGATGCTGTACGAAGTTATTTTCTATGCCTGTATGTAGCGATCAGGTTTCATCAAAAAAAATTAATTAAGTTTTTTTTCAGGGTAGACCCACTCTGTTTTTTTTTATTATTTGCCCTTTACCCATGCAGACAAGAAAACGGCACAACGCTGTTTCAATGTGTTAACCGTGGAAATTCTTAAGTAACGAATTTTCATGCCTTAAACTTATCAAGTAAACGTATAAATGTGTTTGAACATATGATATGATCGTTCAGCCAAATAAAAGATATATGACATGCAAACAATTTATTCTTATGATCTTAAATCTTTATGAAGACAAAAAAATAAAAACTACAGCTCATAGCATTATGTGCCGTCACTTCGAGGGGTGAGGGTGTTGAGGGTGAGGCTTATATAAAGAACTACCACGATCCGGATTTCCCCCCTTTGAATTCCACTGGTGTGTACCATGATAGGCGTTACCATAGTTGCAGACCAACAATTTATAGTTGTAGATGGTTGTACTCATTGAATAAATCGAACGATTGGATATTAGATAATATGAATTTGTTGTTAATAGCTGGACAAATATGTGTAGTTGATAAATTTATCTAGAGATAAATAAAGATTGATATCATATGTTTATTTGTTTGAGTTGAAATATGGAAACTGTGGATGAAGATGAAATTACAAAAAAAAATTATCTTAACAAGGTTCTTGATGGCTTTGATGAAGGTAATAGCTGACTAAGTGATCTGTTTATTCGTGGTTCTAGCTTCAAAATGAGATTATTCGTTGAGGACTCTTGATTACCATACGATTTCTTCCACAGTTGATGTAATTCACGTCGAAATTGTAGTATTGGACCAGTTTCAAATGTGAATGGTACACGAATCTGGCGTTTATTAATAATGAGTTGCTTGAATGAATTTGTATAAGACTGTCACGAAATACATAATTAAGAATTTATTCTAAATTCACTGTTTACTCGAGCTTTCAGCATGTAACCTCATGCCATCATCAGGAGATAAACATATGAAGAGATTACATAGACAACAATGTCAAGTTAAGACATGATATAATAAAGACCTCGATATGAAGAACGAAGTCAAATCTAACCATAGTAGAAAAGTCTCTAGATTCATGCATAATTAAATAGAAACATAACAACGATCATGAACGAACATAATACTTATCAATAGACAAACATAGTACCTTAACCAAAGAGACGAATGTAGATAGAAAAAGAAACTTAAATACAACACTAACCAGTCTACTAACACAAGCATGATAACGGGACAATATTACTAACATTTATTAACTGATAAACTGACTCTTAAACACTAACATAAGTTCTTAACTAAATCTAATTATATCTGAACTACAATTGTATGTGCTTTACCGTTGTGGTGATGATTATTATTTTATTTGTATTGTGTCTAAAGAATTTCTCTTGTAATTAAAACACTTTTCTTATGAATGGTTAAATTCGCTGCTACAAGTTCAAGTTATCTGTTTGTTTGTTCGTGTTTTCTGATGTGTGTGAATTATGTAAAATCATGGTCATGAAATAAGATCTCTTCAAATAATTGTTCTCTTATTGATTCTTAACTAAACCTAATGAAAAACTGATGTAAATCTTAATTACAAATGTATGTTGATTCTTTTTATTCTTTTTGTATTTCTATTCTTATTGTTCGGACATAAGTTTTCCCGTGTTTGTAATTCCAACATTTGTCATCGATCAACACATATACTCTCTCTTTCTTAATCTCTATGAAATTATCATAACAAACCATAATTTCAATGGAATGAAATTTCATTATTAAAATCGAAACAACATTGGAATCTTCGTAACTCACTGATTTCGAACGAGTCTGAGCAACGGAAACAACGATTGATTATACAGAATGTAAATATTCACATTATTCATTAGTTGAAATAATCTTTATTGGATACATTCAATAAACATTTAACATGGTCAAAAAACAAACAAATTGAACGATTGATGAGGAGTTGTTGGCTAAATTACTCTAAACAACAACCATTAAAAGATTTTAACTAGCTTCAGCTGTTACTAACTTACATAAATCAGCATAAGTGCACAAGATTAACATTCAAGTGTTGGCATTTCGATGGCTTACTTCCCCAACTTTTCGACTTCGTCGTGGATCGTTTTTCTTTCTCTTGTTTCTCATTTCTCTTTATTTCTTTCTTTTTATTCCTTTTTCTCTCTCTCTATTATGTCTGTTACCATTCCTCTATACTTCTGCGTATATTTCTCCAATCAACTAATCGTTACCTATTCTCTATATCTTCTCGAATTCTCCTGATGATGGCGTGAGTCGACACGCTGAAAGCTCGAGTAAACAGTAAATTTAGAATAAATTCTTAATTATGTATTTCGTGGCAGTCTTATACAAATTCATTCAATTATTGCAACGAACTGCATATCCTGGTGGTTTCATGCTGTTTACATGTTTGTTCCGGTTCACTCAAGAGTAAGTCGAATGTGATGTTAGATAGTGGTAGGGTTGCCTCATTTCGGCTGGGGCATTCTGCTCGTTGTGATCAGTGTTCTGACGTCTGGTGTTGGTGTTTGTTCATGTTGGTTTTCGATCAAGTGCGTTCGCAACGGTTGTGAATTCAAGGTAATTTTTTTTGTTCTGTATATTCGATATAATTGTCTGTGTCTTTTAGAAGGCTTGGTTTGCTCCGAAATCGTTCGAAGAGTATGAACGACGACGTGCGGCGAGAAGTATGCAAATGTTGTTTTCGTGAAGTAATATAATATGAGTTTGTTTCAGGTCATGTGGCTGTTCAAGATGTAGTTTTTGCTCAAGAATAGTTTATTTATGTATTTATTTTTTCGATCTTGAAAATAAAGAAGCTTTCGAACTTTTGTTAGAATCAATTGAAAAATCGATCCTCTCTGATAATAAAATATATGTAGTTTCTAGCTATGATGAAAAGGTGTTTATGATGATTAGTGTGAGTGAACGTACGAGTGTATACCATTGACTTAGGCATGCACCAAACCCAAATATGGTTTTGAAATTCTGGCTTTGAATATTGGTTTTGAGGCGGTTTTGGTGGTTTTGGGTATTGATTTTGATACGGTTTCGCTAGTCTTGGTATTGGTTTTGAAAAAGTTTTGGTTTTGCAGAAACCTAGAATGTAAGCGGATTTGCGGGCGCCTATAGGCAAGAGTAACATACACTTCCTGCATTGCATTCTATGACCCTGAAGATAACTATTTTCAGCTAAACAGAGACGTATGGTCGAGGTCAAAGGTCAAAAAAACATGGGTACCGGGAAAAAATCAAATTTTAATTTTTTTCCTAGTGAAGATCTTTAAAGGTTATTGAGTACAACGTAGCCAGATTCAGAGTTGGGGTCAAAGGTCAAAAAAACATGGGTACCGAGAAAAAATCAGTGTAAAAATATAAGTTTTACTCTAAAAGAACTACCTAATTTGGACAAATACAGTTTATCCAGTTATTATCTGCTTTTCAATAATATCTCCGTATGTAGACAAAATCAATATTATTTAGTAATAGGGCAAAACCAAAACTTATTCCATCAAAATCAAAACTTTTTCAAAACCAATACCAAAACCATCAAAACCAAGAAATTTGGATTTGGTGCATGCCTAACGATCGTTGAGCTATTGGTCGACAATTATTCGTTTCGATTGTATGATTGACAGTTGTTTTAATTATCGAAGGTTTGGATGAATCGAGTAAGTCAGCATGTTTCAACAAAATTTATTTGAGTTTCGATTGAAATTTGACATTCGGCACATGTTCAGTTAATTCGTTTATCTTCATAAACAATTCTTGAGAAATCTGTTCGACTGATTGATTCGAATTGACTGCTGCATAATGACCATGATCGTTTAAATGTTGAAAGAGTTCATTTTTCGAAAAATATTCTTGTCCACACACACGACATTTCAATTCGACTGTTGCACTTGATTCGGCTGATTGAATATGAGTTGTTGATGATGAAGTTGGTAACGAAACTTCCAATGGTTTCGATTGTTTTGAATAATTCTTCTGAATCGACACTTCCCGTTCTTTCTTCGGCAGAGATTCCACTTGACGAGAGAGACAAATATCCTTTGACACTTGGTGAAACATTTTAAATGGGACAGTAACAATCCTTGATTCGTGAATCTTTTGGATATGTCGTCGTGTTGTAATGATGTCGATTTCGTTTGACAACATCCAATCGATTCCAAGAATTAATTGAGAACATAGTTCAGTTGCAACTTCAGCTATGATTGACGTTCGAACATGTTTCATGAAAATTTCCAATTCAACGAGTCCAGCTGTTCGAAATTCGCCATTGCTAATAGTTAGATATGCTGTTGATTGAGATTTGATTTTTGCTTGTTGAATAAGTCTGTTGAGAGTGTTAATATGAATGAATGAACGAGCTGAACCTGTGTCTATCATAGGATCGATTTGTTTGTAATTGATTGTGAATTGAACGAGGAGAGGAGAAGATGGTTTTAGCTGAATTGTGGGAGCAGGACCATCTTCCACTGCTCCACTTATTCGTTTAAATGGTTTGGGCAGTTTCGAGCTAAATGTCCGAGTTCACCACAGGTGTAACACGATCGATTAGGTGTATTCGAATCTTGATAGTTGTTTCGAGTTGACTGTTGAGGATTCGTTTGTTCATTTCGTTTTTGTTGTTGATAATTTCTCATTCGATGATTCAGCTGTTGTTGATTGAATTGTTGACGTGGATTATTTGATTGTTGTTGAAGTTGTCGACGTTGATTGTTTGGTTGTTGATTCATTACTTGTTCACTTGATTCGTAATTCTTCGCTTGTGTCAAAAATTCGTCGGGTGTTCGAATGTTTAACGGCAAGAGTTTTTCTTTTAATTCATCACGAAGACCTCCTACCAATTTAATCGTTTTCTCGAGTGGAGACATATTCTGATCGTACATCCGACACAAATGATCTAATGCATAATAATAATCATGGACAGATTCATCAATGAATTGTTTTCGCCGATTAATTTGTTCCGACAATAAGTGCTTGTTTTGAGTTCGTTGTGGCGGTGGAAATGCTCGTTCGACAGCTTCACGAAATGCATTCCACGAAGCATACGGTCCTTGATTATCCCGATACCAATCGAAAGCTGAATCTTCAAATTTAATACCGATACGTGCTAATCGATCAACGTCATTTACTCGATATGCGTAGAAGATAATTTCTGCTCGATCCGACCAGTCACGAGAATTTTCTTGTGATGTTCCATGAAAAGATTTCAGACTGTCGATTGCTCGAATCGATGGATCGATGTTTGCCATAACTTGCTGTACGATACGATTCAAATCAAAAGGTTCTTCTTCGACAAAAACACCTTCTTCTATTCGATTTTCTTCAGCGAGAACACGTTCTTCGATGGGAGCAAGTTCTTCGGTTCGATATATAGCTTGTATTCGTGTGACAGTTCGACGAGAGGAGAGGGAGAGAAAAAAAGAAAAGATTTCTTTTGAGAGAGCAAGAACAGCGTAATCTGTCTTGTCTCCTCTAGATTTCTTCTTGTCTAATTCAAACTAAACTGAACTGAACTCGTTTATTCGAAGAAAAACGTAACTATTTATACAAGGAAGGACATCCAGGTCCAGACGAGGAAACGAAGAGAAATTGCGACGTTAGGCAAGGACATTCGAGAAATCGAGGTGAGGGAGAGAGAGAGAGGAAGAGAGCCACAAAGAAAGAAAGATAAGGACATTCGACAATCGTACACATGTACAACATATGGGTTGAAAATCGAGGGACCGAAACAAGAGAACGAAACGAAAAATACAATAGGGAGAAAAAAAGTGTATGTTAGAGTGCTCTCTAACAGAATAGTACAAAAAGTGTATCGCGATTTCTCATCAACCGTACATCTACGTTTAACATCATTCGACGATTCAGAAGAACTTCCATCATCACCTAATGCGAGATAGCGAGGAAGACTTGCCGTATAGAGAGCTTTTGTTTCATCAACGAATAATGGCAATCTTGTTATTTTATACAAATCCATTTTTTTATTAAAGAAATTCGTTGGAACACTGAAGAAGTTCTCGATTCTTGCGTGACTCACGATTTTCGGAAGAAGTGAGTCAAGATCAATAGTTTCATTTTGCGCAATAGTATCATATGAATCTGTTTCGACGAGAAAATGAAAATCCTCTTCTTTTAGCCCATATATTATTTCGCTTTCATTTACTGGAACAAAAGAAACAACGTGTTGTATTAACGCTGTCAAATAAACTTTTAAAACTCTTAAGCATTAAAAGATTATTGTCTTCTAATGATAGAATAGATGTTGTCAATTGATCATTTAATTTCTCTTGATGTTTTTGAAAATTTTCGCTCTCATCTAATCGATTTATTATTTCATTATTATTTCCTCCAAAAACATCCCCTATAATCTTATATGCACCGTATAATGCAGTACCAGCTAGAGCTAATTCGTTCAGTCGACGTGCACTACCACTATCTAGAACGCGAGCACGATATTGTGTGCAAGTTCGCATTGCGAAAGCCATTGATACTGGGAGTACATCGCACATAAACTGAAATATCGGAATTTCAAGAATATAATTAACCGTAGATTCTGTTTGACCATAGCGACCTAAGTATTCCCATACGGTATTCGTTTCCTTATGGTGAAGTAGAGCACTATTTTTCACACTCTCGAGAAATTTATGATTTGTGCCGAGAATCAAACCGATATCAGACAACATAAACAGCAAAATAAGAGAATCTTTTAAATCCATCAAGAAAAAGAATATTTTCGAAAACTATTTTTAGTACCGAAAATCGACCACTCTATCTATTACACGACAGAATAAGTATTCAAACCGTATATCTGTCAAAATCTAAGTGTGCTAATAAGTACAAAAAAAAACACAATAATTTGAAACACGAACAAAAAGATGATACTTATGCACTTCAATCAGAATTCAATCTATGTAGTTAGATTCTACTGTACCGGATTATTTTGGACAACGGTTGTATACAGTAGTTGTTGATAGTATGTAGTAAGCGAAAAAAAATTTGAATTGAACTTAATCGTTAGAAAGTTCAACACTTTATATCATATGTCGAAATAAGAATGTTATCGTTTAAACAAAAAGAGTAAACTAAGAAAAGAAATGATGCATGTCATGCATTCATTGTTCACTAGATAAACTTATAATAAACATGTACAGATGGTTTTAAACACATCTGAAGATTCTATAGGACTGATTTCTTTTCTAATTATTTCATGACATTTATTGTGCTTTTCTTGTTTATATCCAATTTTTAATGGAATTCATTAAAAGTAAAAATAGATGATTTGGTCATAAATAAGCAATATACGTTTTACGCAAGATCACAAGATAATATTCACTTTGAACGATTCCTATTCAATCAATCGTATTTATTTAACAAAAACGAGATTATCTAAGATTTTGAATTTTATATAAAGCTTGACATGAAGAAAAAAAAATAGAAATAAATATTGAAACAATATTAGCACGCATTATAGATTAACTATTTTTGAGAAAAACAACAATTTTAAAATTTAAAATGATAACAACTTCGAAAAAAATCGATCATTAAAAATGAGACAACAAAATGTGAAGTATTCAAGTAAATACGAATCAGTCAGTGAGCAAAATAATAAAAATCAGAAAAGAGAAGAAAATCAATGAAATATTTTATTGTTTTGATTTATCGAAATTATGTAATTGTATTTGAGATTGTTTTTCTTCCTCTCTCATTTTTTCCTTTCCTTTCGGGCGGTTGATGATGATATCATCCGAAGCATCAATTAATTATAAAGGTGACAAACGAACAGAAAATATCTCACTTAGAAAGAAAACATTAATTTTATGAAGTTCGATTGTTATAAGCTGGTTCTCTGTGCATGAGATAGATAATACTTCTTTCGCAAGTTTTCGTATTTGTTAGTGTTAAACAAATCGCAAAGTAAACAAATGTATATTAAAAAAGTAGATTCATTGAAACCTCGAACGATATTTTTGTACTGTGCTAACCATGCAAAAATCTGTTCACATATTTCCGTGTTAGTACTATTAGCTACTGGATCGTTGTATGAATTAGTATGTCGACGGCACCAAGGATCAACATGATTTCTATAGTGTAGTTTATCGCAAAAAATTTTAACTCGTTGTAGCTTTTGCTTTGCATTAATATCTCGGACAAAGTTATTACGATTATCAATAAATAATTTTAAATGACACGCATCATCGTAAATTAGAATATCAGGAAAATTTTCTATGTTTTCATGCATATATGTAAGTGTAAGAAAGTTATAGACTTGACTGTAGAGATATACCAAATCCGAATCTGGGTTCGAAGATTTGGTCGAAAAATACCATCATAATAATTCAGGATTAAGAGGGGATGTCCTCACCATAAGCTACCCTGATATTTTACCAGTTTGTAGGGATTACCTCCAATAGTACTCCCCTGCAGCAAAAAATTTTTGGCTTAATAATTAAGTAGTAATTAGTTAATTAAGTTTCGAAAAAACACAGTTTTTCAATGAAATTTCAAATTTTAAAAAAAAAAAATTTTTCTACAGTCGATATTTGGTTTCGTTCTTTCATATTTCTCTAAAACACTTATCGTGGACATAACTTTTTATAAAAAAAAGATAGTGAAACATGTTTTTTTCTATGTTTAAAGATTTAGAATGAAAAGTTAAAAAAAATGTAATGTTCATTCAATCCATTTTAATTTCTTGTTTAAGTAGGTCTTTCTCTACGATAACCTGAGCATTTTTCATCAATTCATTGACATCCCAAGTGCAGTCCGAATAGCGTCCTCGGAGAAAATCAGCCTGTTCTGTTGTAAGCCACACAGAATAACCCGCTGCGAGTTCAGGTGAATCGATGAAAAGATGTTGGATACGTTCTGGTGCTTTTTTTGCTAGTTCGGTCTTCACACCTCCTGGATGGTAGGCAAAAGCTCGCACATTCGGATATTCTGTATGAATGAAGTGTGTTATCCGATTGACAGCAGTCTTCCCGCATTGATATGCGGAGAATGTTGGAGACGTTAGAGTGGACCCTATTGAGGATATATTTATGATCGTTCCTATGCTGCCGTATTTCTTCAAGAAATATGTCGTAAGCATATAGATCCCTTTGACATTGACCTCCCATGTATGCCACCAGTCAGTCGTTTCTGTCTCAGCGAGAGGCCGAAAATTTTCAGATGTACCTGCATTATTTACTAGGATATCGACTTTTCCTTGAATTCCACGGAATAGAGCATCAACTTCGGATTCATTGGCGACGTCCGTTGGAATTGTTATAACTTCCACTTGATTCGATATCGCTTTGATTTCATTTGCTACTGCATCCAATTGAGCTGCGGTTCGTGCCGTTAAAACAAGCCGATCGGCTCCAGCCTGTGCGAAAGCAATAGCAATAGATCGTCCAATTCCTCTGCCTGCACCAGTAATGAGAACAGTTTTTCCACGAGCCGTGTTGGCTAATGCTGTCCGAGGATCGACAGCATCGTATATATCATGATGAATCGTTTCGACAAAAGAGGGTCGAATTGCAGGAGGCATGACTACTCAACAACTTTTTACGATGAAATGTGCGTGTTTAATCTACACAGTTACTCACACGTGTAAAAAAAAACGAAGCAAAGCACGAATAAGATAAGATAAAACGTTAAATTTTGTTTTTGCTTATCTGCACATTTGTATATATAAAGAAACGGAATAAGATTGTTAAGTAAAAGAATCGTTGAATCTGATTGGTCACAATGATATTGAATAGTCATGTAAATGTCGCTGCGATGTATTTTTCGTGTATTAGACGATTCATTGTTAGAATGGTGGGCAAAACATTCTTTAATCTTTCGACGAATTTTTTTTACTGGCGAAGTCTTTATTTGGAGTACCAGCAAGTTCAGCCACTTCTGAACGTATTTTTAGCTCGTCTGGTCGCATTTTGGAAAAACGAAGACAATCATTAAGTCCAGATGTTGTTGATGATATTCTTATGATCAGAAATTTTCGAGATATATATAATGCATTGCTTTTGTTTTTTGATTTGAATAAATTAAATGAAATGAAATATAAACTGATATAAACTTTTGAATCTTCTTTTAGTAGCAAATAGAACAGAACAGAACAGGGCAGGGCAGGTTATAGGTTACTAAAATTGCTTACCCTGCAGCCCTCTGAAGTCAGATACAATATGTTTCCATTTATTAAGCTGATATTCCAAATTAGATAGGGCTAGAAATAACAAAAAACTACCAATACACAATACAATGTTCAAGATATAAAATGCAACCATAAACATATGTAAATATAAAAATATTAGGAAACCCGTTACGATCGAAAAATTGAATACAGTACTGGATGGCTTCTGATTTGCACCATTGTCGCTAACAATTTGTTTATGTTCTTTTTCATATATACGACATTTTGCTTTTTTTAATTAATCCTCAATTTGAACGTTCTTACTTACAACTCGCATCTAACTTGGTATGTATAAGTAATTGTATGGGAAAATTTTCTTAGGAAAATATAGTTAGTCAAAGAAAGAGTATGTACACTGGTGTATCGTACCGTACCGTACCGCCAGATTGATTTTCGAAAATGCTATAATCTCTTTTATTTCGCTTATAAATTAATTTCAAATAATGTCGACAAAAACATAAGCATAAACAAAGTCATATAGGCAAAACAACTTTCATAAATATGAGCGTTAATGTATACATTGAGAAATCTCATTAATAACAAGTACAATTTAATTAGAATAAAATGATCTTAAATATTCGTTCGGCGTTTAGTAACAACGTTCCCGGCAGCACTAGATGACCGCGCAACCGATGCGGTCGTGGCTGGAACACAATATATTTGACGAGCTACTTTAGCTAAGACAGGAAACTCTATCTAATGTTTCTTCCAAAATTCGAGTGGATTATCAGAAAGAGTCGTAGTATCCAATCGTTTGCAAAGATATCTATCCAGTTCATCATCAGCAGTATCATATTCGTCACTCACATTACCTGTTTCATAATCTTCACCATAATGAATCAGATCAAACGAAAACATTTCTTCAATGAGATGCATTAATCAAAGACAAAAAAGTGAAGACCTATGAATCAGAGATTAAATATAATTTTCTTCTGAACATTATGCGCAACTAATAAAAATCGATGATAAAAGGTAAAAAAATCATTAAAATACCTGCATCTTCGTAAAATAAGTTAGAATTAGTGCAATCAATAGAGCACAGATTTTCTTTTTGAGAATAGGTTTTCTTTTTCTTTTCATATTCCAATAGAGTATCAAAAGACGAATTTGAAGATTGAAGAGTACCAATTCCAATAAGAATAAAATGCAGAGAAGGTACTTTGCTAATTGGAAGCTTCATGAGTAATTCTTTGAATGGTAATAAAAGACATACACTAGAAGTCACTAGACATCGTTGTTAGAATGCTGATTTTCTTATTCTTACAACAACACGGGAGAGCGGTATAGTTATGTAATACCGCATACTGTACCGTACCGTCAGTCTCTGGTACGTATATTCTTGGAGAGTGATACTACTCAATGCCTTTGTTTGACAATAAATTAATTGTGAGCATTAGCAATGTTGAACTACACTGTACTGAGTATAGTATAGGCATGGTATTTTACATTGATTCAATATTAAATGAAATTTTTATAAAAAGATGTCTACTCCTAGCGACAGTATGCAAACATTGTTACATTAATCGATCATTGGCTCTTTCAATATTGTTTTTCGTTCTGCTTAAACTACGCATTTGTATGTGAGGAAGTAGAGAAACGAAGCAGAGAGCAAGTAGCAGCCACGACTACGTCGAGTATAGTTGTTTGTTTCTATGGATGATGTTGACCAAAGCAAACAAGAAATACCTTCATGTAAAAGACGCCTGAGTGAAGTAAGATTTGAATAATTAGAAATAATTATGTAATTCATTTTATGAAATTGTGAAAATCGTTGATATTTTACAGGATGATAAGTGGTTACCAATAAAACATCTTCATTCTGAATCAAAACGTTCTCTCGACTTTCCAACTAGGTTTAACAATTTATCAAATAGTAATGTAGTGCAAGACATCGATGATCTTTCGGTCGTTTGGCTTGACGCAAATATCAATCAAACAGACGATTGCATTGATACAGAATTAGAATTACGTCGATTAACTCCGTCTTTGAAAACTTTTACTGATTTAATTGATTGCGTAAATTATTTGACAAATTTACCAAGTAAACATAATCGTGTATTTGTTGTTGTATCTGGTATGTTAGGTGCTAACCTTTTAAAACGTGTACAACACTTAGAATATATTGTTTGGATATATGTTTTTTGCGAAAATGAAAGTTTATATATTGATTGGGCAAAACAGTATGACAAAATTCGGGGCGTTTTCATTGACAAACAGCTTCTTTTTCCACGACTTTTATCTGATATAGCAATATTAGCAGTTGAATTGACACCCATGCGTATTTTTCAATCAGATGACAAACAAAAATCTATTCGAGATTTGAACACAGATACGGCATCATTCATGTGGTTTCAATTACTTCTTCGAATCATTTTAACTATGTGTGATAATCGAGATGATCGAGCTAAAACTGATATGATCAATGCGTGCCTAAAACGTTATCAAGACGATCCGTTCGAACAAAATCGTATAAGAGATTTTGAAAAAAATTATCAAACTGGTCAAGCAATCCAATGGTATACCAAAGATAATTTTCTTTATCGATCTGTAAATCGAGCTTTTCGTACAGCAGATATTGATGTAATTTATCAATTTCGCTTTATTATTGCTGAAATTTACGATCAACTAGCCAGTTTACCTCGCCCATCTACTGATACTCTCACTGTATATCGTGGCCAGATAATTAGCGATGATGACATGAATATATTAGAAAAAACAGATCAAAAAGAAAAATTTGTCTCCATGGATACATTTTTATCAACATCGGAAATAGCCAGTCAAGCAACAGGATTTTCTTACGTTGGCATAGACCTACCCAAAGGTCTACAGTCGGTTCTTCTTGAAATATCAGTTGGTCAGACTCGTCAGCCATTCGCTAATATTGATGCACTAAGTACAATTCCAAGCGAAAAAGAAATTCTTTTTTCCGCTGGAACAGTATTTCGAGTTGACAAGGTTGAAAAGTATGATTCGGGTACTATAGTCTCATTGACTGTAACTACAGAAATAGAAGAACGTTTTGATGCTCTTGCCAATTATTTCATGAGCGAAATAGGCGAATCACCTACAGTAGCAATGTTTGGTCGATTTCTAATTTTACAAGGTGATTACAATCGAGCTGAACGCTACTTTCAATTTCTCATTGATGAAAATGGGTCTGATTTAGATGATATAGGGCGAAATATCTGCTACACAAATCTTGGTTATATTTTTAGCGAAAAAGGTGAATACGAACGAGCAATGGATTATTTTCAAAAAGTACTTGACATTCAGAAATCTACTCTTGAAGAAAATCATGCTGACTTTGCCAAGACGTATTCAAATATTGGCACCGTTTATATGGATCTGGGACAATATTCTGAAGCCAGAAAAAATTTTGAACTTTCTCTCACTATTGATCTCTTACATCAGAATGAAAATGACAAAGAAATTTCCAAGTCCTATAGTAATCTCGCAATGTCATTTATTGAAATGGGTGATTATACAAATGCAAAAATAAACTTCGAGAAAGCACTCGAAAAAGATGAAGAATGTGGTTTGAATGTTATCAATCATCCTAATATAGCTATTACCTATCACAATTTAGGCTCGTTACACGATGAAATCAAACAACATGCGAAAGCAATTGAGTATTACAACAAAGCGTTGGCAATACAAAAAGCTTCTTTACCATTAGAACATCCATCACGTATAAGAACAGAAAGCTGTTTGAGTATAGCTTATACACAATTAGGTAACCATAAAACTGCACTAGAAAAGTCTTTGGCGGTACTTGATGCTAAACTGACAATGCGACCATTAAATTTTCCTTCATTAGCGAAAACTCATATGAATCTGGGAAATATATATCAGAAAATGGGCGAATTCAACTGTGCCGAAGAACAAATGAATAAAGGCTTGCAAATTTTATTACGTCATTTGCCCAAAGATCATCCAGATACAGGTCTGATTTATCATTCACTAGGCGATATGTATGATGAATTAGGGAAAACAAGAAAAGCCATGAACTGTTATCAACAAGCACTTGATATCTGGCAAAAGCAGAAACAACCAAATATGACACTGATTGGAAGAGCTTATATAAGTTTGGGTTCGGTAGAAGATAATAGCACAAAAGCGAAAGAATATGTAGAGCAAGGATTGGTTAAATTGCGTAGTGTAGATTCAACTAGCAAAGAACTATTTGCAGAAGCTTATAATACACTTGGAACTATATGTCAACATGCTGAACAGTTTAATGAAGCAATTGAGAATTATAGTCGGGCTTTAGATCTAGCACGAGAATCAGCTGATATTGATGACAACGATCCATCTTTAAGTACATATTATCATAATTTAGGCACAGCATATTGTCAACTGGCAAATTTTGAACAAGCACTCAAATACATACAGAAAGCAATAGATAATCGACTTACAATAGATAATCCTTTACATCCGAATCTAGGCGGAATGTACAACAGTCTGGCCAGTTTATATTTCGAGTTGGATAAAAATGATCTTGCTATTGAATATTTTCAAAAAGCAATCGACGTATTTAAACAACCAAATGCTCAAAATTGTCGACTTCTCGCTAAAACTTATGAAAGTATGGGTTCTGTATATGATGATATCGGAAATTGGAAGAAAGCAGTAGATTACTATAAAATGGCTTTAGAAATTCAATTAAATGGAGTCGAGTCTAATGAATCAGATCTTGTTTCCACTTATGCAGCTCTAGCTTCAGCCTATGAAGATCATGAGGATTATGACATTGCATTAACATATTTCAAGCTTATGTTAGAAATTCAAGAAAAAATTCTTCCGTCAACTGATTTAAAACTTGCCGATGCTTATTATCGAGTAGGATTGTGCTATCATATCAATAAACAAGCTGATACAGCAATAGATTATTACAAAAAAGTACTTGCGATTCGATGTCAAAGTGGAATTACACTTGCCTCTATTTATGAAGCTCTTGCTGACGCTTACAAAGACTTAAACGAGTTAAATACCGCATCTGATTATTATGAAATGTCAATTGAAAGTCTTATCAAACAAAAAGACGAAGAAAATCATGTCGATTATAATGAGACATTATGCATACTGCATAAGAACTTAGGTGTAGTCCAACGACGTTTAGGTATATTTGATAAAGCTATGGAGAATTTCAATCATTCATTACAATTGTATACTGATTTCTTAGCTACTGATGATCAATATAGCGATATTTACTGTGGAATCTTAGAATCCATGGCAAGACTATATGAAGCTACTAATAATCAACAAATGGCTGAGCAATGTCGAGCAAAAAAGATGACTATTAAAGGCGATAGTTAACTACGACGATATTTTTTATGTTCACCCTCATCCATTAAATCTCTCATTTAAATGTGCTAGCACAGAACAAATTTTCAATCGAATGACAGAAAATTCTTTTTTTTCGTGTTTTAATTCCGAATTATTGGCAAGCTTGTTGTTACCAATGCGTAATTGATTCTTTTAATGTTTTTCTGTAAGTGTCGGTGGCGTGTACGAAATAAAATAACCACAGAGATATAATCATGGATTTTCTGATGGATCCATACATCATGATACTAATGATATGAGCAATCAAGGTATAGTCAATGTAAACAGAATAAGGGGACTGATCAAACGCAGTGATTTTTACATTTTTTCACTGTAAACAACAAAACTGTACCAAAAAATTAGCATGAAAGTATGGCGATTTCATACAAATAACAGCATACGATAAGGACAAATTAGGTAGTGACCACATACTCGCATAGATATATGATGGGAGAAAATGTAATTGATAGTTATTCTAATCTCATATTAGTCATCGGATCTAGATAGTATATAAATACAATTCAATTGTGAAGAAAAATATGATAAATATGCAATGGTCAATAGTTTTAATCGTTCTATCGACAGTACAAGTTTACACAATATATGGCGAAACTTTGGATTTTGCACCACGGATAACTTCGCATCCATCTAATAGTGAAGTTCATTCTCGTCTTCTTTTGGTCAAAGGAACTTGTGGATCGAATGACAATGGTAGCATTTTCATTTCTGCTCATAATGATAATTTTCCAAAACAATCATTTCCTGTACGAAATGGACATTTTAAAGCACTTATACATTTATCATCTGGTGAAAATCGAATTCAATTAACGTTCGATAATGATCGTGATACATGGACATCGTCGTGGACAGTCAAATATATTCCATTGTTACAAAATCCTCCTCTTCATTTATGTATTATCATTGGATCTGATTCTTCACTTACTTATGACGATGTTCCAAACGCCACACATCCACCAACTTTAGAAACAGCAATTAAGAAATTACGATTAGCAGGCTATCTCTGGCAAGCCTACACAGAATCTCAAATGTCTTCCAATGGTTTAGGTCATCGTACATTTCGTTTAGATGAATCATGGCAAGCTGATAGTCTCAGTTCCAAAGATCAATCATTTCGAACTACTGCCACAGTTCATATATTGAAAAGTAATTATACTATTGCTGAAATTCGTGATCCACAACGTGCACAACAGAATAAAGATGCAACAAATAAGAATAGTCTTTTCAATATGGCGCTCGAAGCTATTCGTCCAAAATTTTCTGCAGAAAGAAATTATGTCGCCGCTCTATTCTTGGATTCTCATTATGAAAATGGTTCTATCACTGGACATGCCGCACTAGGTGGTGGTGATTCAAAACATTCCTTAGGAATATTTGGTTCGCATACTCTTTTTTCATGGCCAACGTCATTGGAAGAAGTAATTCCAAGTTTTATGGATGCACGACCTGTTGATACAAAATATTGTGGTATCGATAATGAAGGTAATACGTATTGGATTGCAGCTAATGTTGGTATCGGTGCAATGTTACATGAAGTCGGACATGCATTCGGTTGTCCCCATCAACGAAGCGGTGTAATGATGCGAGATTATATTCGTTTAAGTCGGTCATTTTCAGTCACTGAACCACCTGGTCCACCAGCATTAAATGGTAAAGAATGTGCGTGGCATCGATTGGATCTATTAAGATTTCGAGCTCATCCATGTTTTGCATTACCTGAAGATTCGATTGCTGAGGAAAATGATATGCAAATATTTGGAATTGATCAAGGTATTCTAATTAAATCAGCAAGTCCACTTGTCGTCGTGGAAATCTATCTGGACAGTGATCAATATCCAAAATCATGGATCGAATATCTCGATCAAAAACGGATTCGTGAAGTAGTTATTTCTCAAGAAGAATTACGAAATCATACTGGTACAGAAGGAAAAATTAAGATTCATGTTACTGCTATAGATGGAAAAACTGTTTCCATAAGTAATGTTCAAACTTTATTAGATGTTCAAGAAATTTCTCATCTGGGAAAAGTTTGGAGAACAGCTAAATTAGGTCACCAATCGGGTTCATCTTCAGAAATTATATTTTCCAATGATCCTATTGTAAAGGTACGAGTCTATTCTGGTCGCTCTCTCGATGGTGTCGAATTTTTTACTAATCAAGCATCATTCTTCTTTGGCAAAAGGGGTGGGTCGCCACATGATATTATATTAGAAAATGATGAATCTATCATAAGTTTTGGAGTGAGAAGTGGTATTTGGATTGATGCCTTACAAATTATTACCAATAAAAGGCACAGCCAATGGTTTGGTAATATTCATGGTGGCAGTCCACATATATTAGCACCTCCTAACGATACGAATTATCGAATCTGTGGAATTTATGGTGACATTGGTCGATGGGTAAATCAAATAGGATTACAATATTGCATCAAACAAAAGCCTATTTTTAATTTTGCCTAGGACATAACTATAATTTCTTGTTTATTAATAAAAATCAATCTAATCAAAAGTGTATACTAGTTTCAAAAATGTTTTCCTAGATGTTTTTACAATAACTAATTCTATAATTATACCATCTTAAATCAATGCTTAGTTCTGTGTCGATATTCAAAAGAGTAAAGTTTGACAATTCAAATTTACAGGTCTCACAAAACTTAATAATAAATAATGCATGAAAACATAAATATATGTAGAACTCACTATTTCATACAATTTGAAGGTGAGGATGGAAATGCTTGAAGGGATCTTTAGATTAAGAATGAGGATAAAGTTCCCATTTGTTTTGGAGCTTCAAAATTTCGAGAATCTAATTATCTCTATTTTCCATGGAATATTGAAAATCTGGAATTTTGGAATTTTGGAATAGGGCCACGTCTCATTCATACGGCATCTGTACTTGCGAATGGCAAAGTATTAGTTGCCGGTTCATAGTGATTTGATAATTTGAACAGTGCAGAATTGTATGATCCATCTACAGGTGTATGAACTGCCACCAGAAGTATGAGTTATGTTATAGGAATACGTACTTGAATTATACTTTCATCAAAACGAATGAAATTTTTCGAGAATAGTTGCTCTGATATACAATCATATTATGGCGTTTATTAGTTCCTAGATTATTAAAATCAAATGAAAAATTATTTATTCTAATAATGTATTACGAATAAAACCAAAGACTTTCTCCGGACTGATTGTTACATCAATAGTGGGTGATGAGAATGTTCTAGCCCACTGTTGATGATAAAACTTATTTTTACAATATACTATAATAGGAAGAGTAGATCGGATTGTACGACATTGTCGTACAAAATCTTCTCCATCATCTGCTCCATTGGTTACTACAACACATTCCATATTTTCATCGCTTAGTTTCAGTTCTAAGATATTTAAAGCTTCAATACTAGTTTGTGCGCCATATATATTAAAGGAATGTTGTTCTTTCATGACTTCAAATAAATTTGCATTGGCTTCATCAGTAATTTTTGCATCACGCCACATAACAAAACGAAACACTCTTTTTATTCCAATAATATATAATGGCATAATTTGTTCACTTCTCTTAACAATAAACTCTTCGAAAGCTGCAGTTTCCCCTTGTGAAATTGGACGATCATCTATGGTTATTGGTACATAATGAGTATCATAATCAGGATCCATAGGTTTGCCTTTAAATCGCATATCTGTAACAGTCAATGTTTTTCCCAATCGAACTACACTACAGATGAGATAAGACATATTTGATTCAAATTCCGCATAATTCAAAGCTTTTCTTGGTGAATTGCTAAAATAAATACCTTGCCCATACCAACCGTCGTCGGTTCGTTTTGCACCAGAATTATATAGAAAATTTTTCTGAAATATCCCAGCGAAATTGATTTTACGTGGTACCATGAAATAAAACTTTTTCATTCTCATCAATATCTGCGAAATTTTGATACTTATCAAAAATTTTTTCGTTATAAACTATTGATGCATGATCGATAACATATTCTTCTGGACATGATTGAATCGATTGTAAAATGCCTGTTGTAATCTGACGACTTCTCTCGGTCATAAAATTCCAACTTGCTTCTTCGATAATAGCCGGCCGTTCACTAAGACGAAGAACTTGTTCAACTACATTTGGTGGAAGATTTGTTGTATCGTTTCTTTTGTTTGTTTCAGTAAAATTTTTCAATTCTACCTGTATGCCATCTACTTTTATCATATTCGATGGTGTATTTCCTTCAATGAATTGTCTCGATCTTGGCAAGACCATAAACTTTAATCTGTGCTCGATTCTTCTCATTGTTTCCCTCTCATATGGCAGATAAACGTAAAATATTTCCGTTAACCTTTGCATGCATTTTGATATCTTGAGAAAAGTTTCGAAAAAAAAATTGTCATTAAATTTCAGTAAGATTTTAAGGCATTTTTAATGCATTAAGAAAGTAACGCATATAGAAACATGATGCCAGTGGTACGAATTCCGGTTCTAGAAACGGAATGAAAAACTTTTTCAATTAATAGAACTATTCAATTAATTTTATTTTTATTGTTAGAATAAAAACTAGTCACAATCACGAAATTATCATTAAATTCAAGCTAAATTTGAATGCAATAAATGCGTTAAATTCAAGCTAAATTTGAATGCAATAAATGCGTTATATTCACACACGTAGATATATGTGCAGAGATAAGTTCCATGGTACGAATCTAGGCTCGAGAACATATTTACATTTTTCTCGTTCTTTTTTAAACTTTTCTTTCATAATTTTTGAAGTTTACTCGATATTCAAATTAAACCTTTGACATCTAATATGCCTGAATTATGTCAAGATTGATGGAAATGACACTCAAGCTTAAATGTAACGCATTGAAAGTTATGCGAGTGTGAACAAATAATTTTTAAATAATAATTATCATCTATTTTTTCAGAAAAGGCCCAGCGAGTCTGTAAGATGAACGCTACTTGTTTTTTTAGACAATGCACAAAATTTATTACGGCAAAACCAACAACAACAACCATAAGAATCTTTCGGCATCATCTTACTACTTTACGTTTTTTTATGCTCTCTTTCGGTTTGTTCTCTCTTAAGAGCATGGCTCACTCATTGATAATAAGCTATTATTTTCTTGTCGTTTTTTCGAATTTACGCAATTTTATTATTTTTATTTCGAATAAAGTAACCGAGATGCTTATGTTGTCTAATTCGAATATAACTGAGAAATTAAGTTCTACTAATTTGTTAGATATAAATTAGAACAAGAATTTCTACAATGAGATTCAATCGATGACAATATCGAAAATCAATCAATAATTTAAAAAGCAAAGTCAAAATTAACAAATGAAAATTTTGATTTTTTATCGACTGCGAATCAATTCTTTTCAAGAAAATCTCGATAGCAGTCGTTCAAATGGTCTTTGTCACTGTGTTTTCGCAACTTTTTCAAACAACAAAATGAAACAAAAACAGAAAGAAGTTGTTTACCTATTTTTGTTTTTCATTAGAAATTTGAACTTTGAATAGAAATCAATGGAAAATCGGTTTGTTTTCTCATTACGTATAAATAAAATAATTTTTCATTTTCAATTTTTTTTTCTCCTGACTTTTTCTAAATAAATTTTCTACAAAAATCGAATTTTTACATATCTTTTCTTTTCATTTGAATTTATTCAAAAAGCAAAATTCGATTATCAAGTAAAATTTTTTTCAATTTTCTTTTTAATTTTTATCAACTGAAAATCGTTGAATTTGATCATTTCCACTATCGGCAACATAAAGATTATTTTCAATGTCAAATGATAAACCTGTTGGGCCATCGAATTGATTTGATCGTTGTCCGGAACCGTTTCCACCAAGAACGACACGACCTTCTTTTGATCCTGATGACCAACACATTATTCGATCATTCCCACTATCAGCCACATAAACATCACCGACTTCATTCACAATTAATCCTTGAGGATGATCTAATTGTTTTAAACTATTTCCTTCGCGTTGTCCACCAGCAACAACAATTCCTTCTTTTGCATCTTTTATCCATTTGATCACACGATGATTCTCACAATCTGAGACATAAACTGTGTCTTGTCGATCGATGAAGATAAATGTTGGAGAATTAAGTTGATTGAGCTCATCTCCTTGACTATTTCCACCAGCAACAATAGTTCCTTCTCTCTCACCTTTTCTCCATCTTTTCACTTCGTGTTTCTTCTGATCAGAAATAAACAAATCTCCTTTGTTATTCATCATTAATCCGTAACATCCAATATCCTCAATGAGAATTTGTATGTCTAGTTGATTTTCTAATGACCATTGAACAACTCTTCTGTTTCCTCGGTCACAAATAATCAAAGATTTGTTCTTTTCGTCGACAATCACATCAGTTGGTCCATCCAATTGATCGATTTTGTCTCCCCAACCATTTCCTCCCGCAACAATTTGTCCATTATTTTCACCTAATACCCATTTAACAATACGATGATTGTAGACATCAGCAATATAAATTGCTTGTTGTTGATGATCGACATAGATTCCATGGGGTTCATAGAGTTGGTTTAATTCGTCTCCTTTTTCGTTTCCTCCAGCAATAGTTTGAGCATTTTGGTTCCATTTGAGTTGAAAATGATGAAAATTCGTTTGATCTTAACGAAAAAAAAAACTAAAGCCTTATTTGTTATTTTCATTTATTCGCATTTTCTCAGAAACCAAACCAATCGATTTACTTTTAGATGAATTAAAATATTTAATTTGAAATGCACAAACAACTCACCTGATGTGTTTTGATTTTGTGATTTTGATTTAACATCGAAACTTTCAGTCGCTGTTGCTAATGACTGTTTCTTCTCATCATCTTCAATCTCAATTAGATGAACAGTATGTGAACCATCTGCTCGTTTCAACGAATTAGCTTTGACACGAAGTTTAGTTCCAATTCTCAAAATAACTTCGTCTTCTGCTTCATATTGAGTATAACCTGAAACTTTTTTTCCATTAATAACTTCAATTAAAAATAAAGTTGAATCATGTTTATCCTTGAGAAAATTTTCAATAACATTGATTGATGATGAACATGAGCTAACTGCCCACCAAGTAATGATTTGACTTCTAGTAAAGTTTTTTCCAATATCAAGAGGAACACCTCTCCATACAGATTCTCTAACAGTTGGTAAAAGATCTAAAGCTGAATCAAATAATTTCAAATAAGGAAACCAAATTTTCAACGCTTGTCTATTTTCTGATCTTAATGCATGATTTAAAACTTGATAAAGACTTGTTTTACTCCATTCCATTGTATAAATATAAATTGAAGCTGCTTGATCTTCCGATAATCCATGTTCATTTGGATAATGACAATGTTTTTTAGCAATTTTTATGTAACAAGGTAATTCTTTGATTTCTGATTCAATTGGTTCAAGTGCTTTCTCAATCGAAACAAGATCTTCACTATAGAAACCATATACGGGTGGAAGTTTTTTGAATGAATAATCAATATCACCAAAACGATTCATGGTGATGTTGAATTTTAATCAAATAGAAGTGAATGCACAGACAAAAATCGACTAAAAAATTTAAAAAAATTCACTTTTAATTGAATTATATAAATATTTTTATTCGAATTCGATGGATTTATAGTCATTAAAAGACTAATCAAATGTAAAATACATACTTATGAACATCGAATTTCAACGAGAACACATTGTTATGGCATATGATATGTTAATATTTTTGACAAATAGTGACAATACAACATACGAATTGAATGCATCGAATATTATTCACACAAGTTTCATTAATTTTCACTTACTCTTAAAGTTATTTGTAGAAAATAAGAGATGGAAGATAAAGAAGATTCAAAGATAGAGACAAGTATGAAGACTTCTCTAGAACTTCAACTAAATAGAAATTGCGTATGTGTATACTATCCCTTACAACATAACATTCGACATGTAATTCATGCATTTTTTAACCTGCAATCTATCTTACTTTAAAGCGAACTAAAATCATACTAAAAGAGAATTTAAAAAAAGGTTATTACAATTAACATTTCGAATCGCAAACCAATGACGCAAGTTCACGCTGGTATTTCTACATACCGGCCATGATTTCATAACACTCTGTGAATTTCTTTTATATAATCTGATTTTGCAAATCCTAACACTATTTCTGCAATGTCCAACATCGTAGAATAGAATGATCTATACTTATGAATGATCGAATATTTGAGATTTTAGAGGGATTCCATCTCTTTTACTAACCCTCACTGGGAAAAAAAACGTCACTTGAGGGTGTTCCAACACAACAGTGTAAAAATGCAGACAGAACAGAATTTTTTTCTCAATAGTAAAAGCAACTCTTTACATCAACTCATATAGTCATGGCCTTGCCTCGATTTTTATAAGGATTCATTTCACTGATTTTCTTCTATCCAATCATCATCTTTTTCATTCTCGCTTTCATGCATTCTCGATCAGCAAACAAAAGTATTTTTAATATCTTTTCTGTTACAATGATTGGTAGTTTGAATTTGAATCAATATATCCGTTAATGCTTTGCATTCAATGTTGTTCGTGAATGGGTATTTTTATGTCATGAATGTATAAGAAAAAAAAAGAGAAGCTGTTGATTTACACATGTACACTGTTTCAAGGTTGAATTTTTAACTGCATGCAACCGGTTTCTGTTTGAATATGCATGGCATTTATTTTAATGCGCTGAGAAGAACACGAACGAAACAAGTTTCACTCATACACAATTATGGCCGCACTGTTAACTACAGCTGAAAATAATATTCATCCAGAAACGAATATTATATGGGTTGACTCTGATCCAAATATTCGTCAAAGTACACAGTTATTTGCAGCTCAAAGTTGACGTGTGGCATGTTTCATTGAAACTAAAATCCCAAAAAGAAAACTTCCTGATTTTTCTACTGATTTTTGAAAAAAATTCTCCTGATAAATTTCTGATTTTTCGTAAAGAACTACTGATTTTTAAATTTTGGATTTGGCAACCCTGATTACAAAACCATCAAAATGGACTCCTGGATGTGATGTTGATGATGATGATAATCATTATGATTACCAATTCTA